>Ga0134122_10000741_pt1 | contig 22674 bp, 17 predicted proteins | sample KB302_FD_96461 | JGI IMG/M metagenome (GOLD analysis project Ga0134122, IMG submission 96461) | Terrestrial soil microbial communities without Nitrogen fertilizer from Kellogg Biological Station, Michigan, USA - KB3-0-2 | ecosystem: Environmental > Terrestrial > Soil > Unclassified ...
GAATCGCTACTCGCATCCGGTCTCTCCTCGCCAAAAACAAAAGCGCCCCGCCGTTTCCGGCGGGGCGCTTTCGGGTTCGAGTCTCGCGGGCGCTACTACCCAGAGCCGAACGCGGAAGACCCCGCGTAACGGTACGTAAAGAAGTAGTGCCGACGGAACGTGCTCATGGGACCGGGAGTATCGGAGGGACGGAAGGCCCCTGTCAAGCGGCAATCGGCGGCAAGCCGCTGCCAGTGGTCACGCAAGTCTTGCCCCTTCGACCCGCCCGTCGGTAGGATCGGAAGAGGAATCGAGGAAGTAAAGCGAACCTCTGCGGATCACTGAAGAGTGAGGAGGCCCCATGCTCCTGCGCCCCTTCCGGCGGATGTTTTTGTCTTGTTCCCTGCTGGCCCTCCTCGCCGCGCCCGGGTTCTCCGACGATCCGCCGGTGGCCTCGGTAATCCCGCAGGATTGCGCCGGAGTTCCCCCGGGCGGGCGTTGCAAGGTCACCCAGGATCACAATCCGAACGATTGCAAGGAGCCGCAGTGCATCGAAGGACGGTGCGAAACCACCTATCCCGCCCCCGGCGGGAAGCCTTGCACCGACACCGACGGCAATCCCTGCACCGTGGCGCTCTGCCTTCCGGGGTCGGCCATTTGCGGCCAAACCGCGCCCGCTCCTCTCGGTACGCCCTGTCCGGACACGGACGGCAGCCCCTGCTCGAAGGCTTCCTGCCAGAACGGGATCTGCAACCAGGGCGTCCCGTTCCCTCCGGTCCCGGCGATGAACGATCTTTCCGCGGTGGTGGTGGAGGCCCGGCCGGCCCGGGTGGACCAGAGCGAGGCCTTCACCGACTGCTGCTGGTTCTGCCAGGAGCAGTCGATCGAGGCGCTCCGGCCGACGTTGAACGGTCCCGAGCGCATCGAACCGGACGGATTTCGGCCTTTCCGCACGAAATACTGCGGCACGGTGGTCCGCTACGGGATCAACGACGAGCTGGCCGATCCTCGCGACATCATGCTGAACATCGTGCCGAGTCCCGGTTTCGAGCACTTCGTCAAGGGGTTCTTGAATACGGAGTGCGGGGGGCTCACCGACGATGAGGAAGACCAATTCGCCAAGGACGACCAGGACTGCCTTCTCGGTGCCTGCCTGATCGCCAGCGAGAACAAAGCCGGCAAGTGCATCCATGCCGAGGTGACTCCGGCGAACCAGTTCTACGGCAAGGATTTTCGCTTCCTTCCGATCAGCGACACCTTGCCGAGCAAGTGCAACGGCAAGGTGACGGTCAGCCATGGGCAGCAACTCGGCGGCGTCTGGGAGTGCAAGTCGGCCCTGGAGCCGGCGAGCGAGTGGAGCGGCGCCCCGCCGCCCGGCGGCGTCGCGGGCCAGGAGGGGCGCGAGGTCTGCGTTTACGGCGTCTACTCCGTAGACCATGGTCCGGATCACCGGATGAGCAGCCATCAGAAGCTCTGCTGCTCGAAAGACGCGTCCCACGACCGTCCCGAGATCCACCCCTTCGACGCCGTCTGGTTCCGCCATCCGGACGGACAGCCCGGCTGGATCTTCGGCGTCTTCCAGGACGACTCGAACCGCTACAGTTTCACCCACTGCGGGGACAACAACGGCAACACCTGGTCGCAGGCGCCGCGCGATCTCACCTTCCGCTTTCCGTTCCGCTTCCCGCGCTCTTCAACACCTCTGAAGGCCTGCCTGCGCCACACGCGGACCACGAACCTTCAGGGCAGCCAGCGCCAGGTGGCGCCGGTGAACGTCACCACCGCCGTGATGCCCTCGCCTCTGGCCGAAGTCAAAGCCTTGACCGACGGTCCTTTTACGGTTTTCGAAGTGGTGGAGCCGGGAGGGGCGGAAGGGGAGACCCAAGTGCGGATCGAGGGCTGCGTCACCCCCACCGAGGTCTCGGGTTTCCTGACCGTGCGCGTTGCCGTCGGCTGCCCGCGGGGCGCGTCCTGCCCCGGTTTGAACGACACCTCGGACAAGGGATCGGGGTACTACTACGGCGAGATCACGTTCGAGCCAAGCTGCAACTAAAGTCGCCTCCGGGCGCTGGCCCGCGATTCGCAATCGGACTCTTCCGTGCTCAGCCTTGGTAAGGCGAGCCAGGAGCGAATCCAATGTCCGACAATCCCATCCGTCCCTTCCTGCCGGATCGCCCGCTCGCCGCCGGCCCTCGAGTGGTCATGGTGGAAAACGACGACTCGCGGCGCTTGGTCGTCATTCTGTTCTCGGTCGCCTTGGTGCTCGGCGCGGGGATCGGCATTTTCGGGTTTCTCGCCGGGCGGAGATCGGAGGCCGGAAAGATTCGTCCGCCGGATTTCGCGGCCTATCCACCGGTCCAGGCGGCAAATCCTCCACCGCAGTCTCTGCAGATTGTGCCGCTGCCCGAGGGGTCGCTCGTCCGGGAAGATCCTCCCCTCCCGCCGGGTTCGATGTTGATCGGATATGACGGAGGGCAACCCATTTCGATCGAAGGTAACGACGCTGCGGGCGCTCCATTGGACGCTCCTGTGGAAGAAAAGCCCGCGATCGTGATTCGGCGCCACGAGAGGCGCGGCTGGGTTCTTTCGGCTCGTGCTCCTCAGGCTCCCGCTGCCGCCGCCGAGCCCGCGCCGGTTTCCGCCGAGTCGGATTTCGCCCCTCCGGCTCCTGCCGCCGCGCCTGAGCCGACTGCCGCGGAGGCGGATCCCGCGGCCCCGCCTGCTCCTCCCGAAGCTTCCGCGCCAGCTCCCGGAGTCGACTCGTCCCTGGATTCCTCTCTGGACTCTTCGCTCGAACCGCCTCCGGCTCCTTGACAGGAGACAGGACCGGCGAGGAAGATCCGCGCCGGGCGGATCCCGCCCGCGCGATCTGCGGGCGGCGGCAATAGAGTTCCTCGGCGAATGCCATTCTTTTTCTTCACCGCGTATCCTCCCTCTCCGCTCGACCGCCGCCTCGACACGCCGGGCGAGCTGTAGACCCGCGGCGCGGTAGCCTCGGGGGACTCCTCGCCGGGCGCCGCGGCGCGAAAGGAATCCTGATGCGCAAGGTGATCATTCTTCTGCTGGTGGCCGGTGCGGCCACCGCGGGTTATTTTTATTGGCAACGACGGCCGCAGCCGACCGACCTGGTGCTCGCCGGATCTCTCGAAGCGCGCACGGTCGAAGTGGGCTCGCTGGTCGGCGGCCGGATTTCGCGGGTGCTGGTGGACGAAGGCGCCAGGGTCCAGACAGGCCAGGTGTTGATCGAGCTCGAAGGCGATCTGCTGGAGCTCCAGATCGGCGAACAGCAGGCGGCGATCGCCGAGGCGCAGGCGAACCTGGCCAAGGCCACCAAGGGTCCCAGGAACGAAGAGGTCCGCCGCGCCGAGATCGATTGGCAGGCGGCGAAGACCGACCGCGAACGCTTCGAATCGTTGTGGAAATCCGGCGTGATCGCGAAACGCGAGTTCGACACCGCGGCGGTGCGCGAAGCGAACAGCTTGGAGACCCTGCGCCAGGCGCAGCGCGGCGGCCGGAGCGAAGACCGCTCGGCGGGTCGCGCCGTGGTCGAGCGGCTGGAAAAGCAACTCGGCTATCTCGAACGGCAGAAGCAGGAACTGGCGATCGTGGCGCCCGCGGCCGGCGTGGTCGAAGCGCTCGACCTGCGCCCGGGCGATCTGATCAACCCGAACCAGGCCGCGTTGACCCTGCTCGAAGACGGCCAGCTCTGGGTGCGGGTCTACGTGCCCGAGCCCGCTCTGGGCCTGGTGCACGTGGGGCAGGAGATCGGGATCTCGATCGACAGCTTCCCCGATCGGACGTTCCGCGGCCGGGTGGTCGAAATCCGCGATCAGGGCGAATACACGCCGAGGAACCTCCAGACGCTCGATCAGCGCAGCGACCTGGTGTTCGGCACCAAGATCGAGGTCGATCGCGCCCCCGAGCTGAAAGCCGGAATGACCGCGATCGCCAAGCTGCCGCTGCCCCCAAGCCCCAAGAAAGCCAAGCGGTGACCTCGGCGACTTCCACTGCGCCTGAGACGGAGGCGGGCACGGACGCTCCGGTCTCGGAGTTCGGCATCGAGGCCGATCACGTGACGCGCGATTTCGGCGCGGTGCGCGCGCTCGACGATGTCTCCCTGCGGGTCAAGCGCGGCGAGATCTACGGCCTGCTCGGTCCCAACGGCTCGGGCAAATCGACGCTGATCCGCATTCTCTGCGGCCTGCTCGCGCCGTCTCAGGGCAAAGCCGCGGTGGACGGCCTCGACGTCGTCGGCCACGGCGAGGAGATCCGTCGCCGGATCGGCTACGTGCCGCAGAAGTTTTCGCTCTACACCGACTTGTCGGTCGCCGAGAACCTCGATTTCTTCGGCTCGGTCTACGGTCTCAAGGGGGCGGAAAAGCGCGAGCGGCGCGACTGGGCGGTGGGGCTGACCGGCATCGGACCCTACCTCGGTCGCCTCGCCGGTGAGCTTTCTGGCGGCTGGAAGCAGCGCCTGTCGCTCGCCGCCGCGGTGATGCACGGGCCGCGCGTCCTTTTCCTCGACGAGCCGACCGCGGGCATCGATCCGGTCGCCCGGCGCGAGCTGTGGAACCTGCTGTTCGACCTCGCCGCCTCGGGCGTCACCCTGCTGGTCACCACCCATTACATGGACGAGGCGGAGCGCTGCGGCACGGTCGGCTACCTCTACCTGTCGCACATGCTGGTCGAGGGCAAGCCCGACGACCTGGTCGATCTGCCCGAGGTGACGCCGCAGGGCATGCGCCGGGTCGAGGTCGAGTGCGTCCACGGAGCGGCGGCGGTCATGGGCCTGGCCCGCGAGCGGCCGTACGTGGACGAGGTGACCATCTTCGGCAACGCGCTCCACCTTCTGGTCAAAGGCGACGTAACCGACGAGGAGATCGCCGCGGATCTGTCGGAGCGCGCCGGAGCGGGAGTGAAAATCCGGCCGATCGCGGCGTCGCTCGAAGACGTGTTCGTCCGCCTGACGCGCCTGCAGGTGGGGCTAGGGGAGCAGAAGCTGGCGGCGCAGGAGGCGGAGAAGGCCAAGACCGGCAAGCGGAGGGCGGGGCGTTGAGGGGGTTCGGCGCGATCCTCAAGAAGGAGTTCCTGCAGATGGTGCGCGACGTGGGCACCCTCCGCTTCGCGATCATGGTGCCGGTCTTCCAGCTCGTCCTGTTCGGCCTGATCGACACCAACGTCCGCCGGGTGCCGACCGTGGTTTTCGATCAGAGCCGCTCGCAGGAGAGCCGCGCGCTGCTCGACGAGTTCACCAATACCAGCTATTTCCTGGTCACCCGCTTCGTCGAATCCCGCGCCGACCTGCGCGAGGAGATCGTCGCGGCGCACGCCCAGGTGGGGATCGAGATCCCGCCCGACTACGCCCGGAAAAGGCTCGCGGGCAAATCCGCGGACGTGCTGGTCCTGATCGACGGGTCGGATTCGAGCATCTCGGCCCAAGCGCTCGGCGCGGCAAACGGCGTCGCCCTCTCCCGTTCGCTCCAAGAGATCCGCAAGCGGGCGGGGGTCATCGGCCTGCCGGTCGAAGTGCGGCCGACGCTCCTGTTCAATCCGGATTCGCGCAGCGCGAACCTGCTGATCCCCGGCCTGGTGGCGATCCTGCTGACCTTCTCGGGCACGCTGCTCTCGTCGTTCGCGATCGTCCGAGAGCGAGAGCGCGGCACGCTCGAACAGCTGATGGTGACCCCCGCCACTCCCGTCGCCGTAGTGCTCGGCAAGCTCCTGCCCTATCTGCTGCTCGCGTTCATCCAGCTGCTCCTGATCCTGGTGCTCATGACCACGGTGTTCGGCGTGCCGATCCACGGCAGCATCCCGCTGCTGCTGGGGCTCGCGACGATCTACCTGTTCGCCCTGCTCTCGCTCGGCCTGCTCGTCTCGTCGCGCGCCAAAACCCAGATGGAGGCGGTGCAGCTCGCCCAGATGCTGCTGCTTCCCTCGATCATGCTCTCGGGCTACATCTTCCCGCTCTCCTCGCTTCCGACCGTCCTGCGCTACGTCGCCCAGATCCTCCCCGCCACCCACTTCATCGCGATTTCGCGCGGAATCATCATCCGCGGCGCCTCGTTCTCCGACCTCTGGGAGCACGTCGCCGCCCTGCTCGCGATCGCGGTCGTTCTGGTTGCCGCGAGCGCCCGGGCGTTTAGGAAGACGGTGGAGTAGGCGGGAGCGCGGTATGCTTTGCGTGTAGGTCGTCGGCCTCTCAGCCCTCACCCCCGGCCCCTCTCCCAAAGGGAGAGGGGAGAAAGCAAGAACACTCTTTCTGGTCTCCCCTCTCCCTTTGGGAGAGGGGCCGGGGGTGAGGGCTGACCGACGCCCCAATTACCAACCCAAGGAGTCTCTCGAATGGCGTACGGACAGTCGAAAGCGGCGCGGTGGCCCCGCCGGATCTTGTTATTGCTGGTGGTGGCGCTCGTGCTCTTCGGCGGGTTGTCGTTCTGGTCGGGCCGCGCGCCCGGGGTGGAGCTGGTGCCGAAGCTCAAAGGGATCGGCAAGCGCACGCCGATCGAGGTGAAGATCGACGACGTCTCCCGGGTCCAGCGCGTGCGGATCGAAGTGGTCCAGGGAGCGGACAAGATCGCGGTCTCCGAGAAGGAGTACACCCCCTCTCCGAACTGGGCTTTCTGGCGCGGCCGCAGGCCCGAGACGTTCACGGTCGATATCGGTCGCGACACCGTCAAAGGTCTGCGGGCGGGCGAAGCGACCATTCGCGCGACGGCCGACCGGGCGGGCAACATGGTCCGCACTCCGAGCCCCACGATCGCCGAGGTGAAGCTGCCGGTCCGCCTCTCGCCCCCCGTGCTTTCGCTTCTCTCCACCCAGCACTACACGGCCCAGGGGGGCTGCGAGGTCGTCGTCTACCAAGTGGGGGCGAGCGAGCGCGACGGAGTGAGCGTCGGCTCCTGGTGGTTCCCGGGTTTTCCGCTCCCCGGGGCGCCGGACCCCCGCACCCATTTTGCCCTATTCGCCGTGCCCTACGACCACTCGACCGCCGGCGAAGTCCGCTTGGTCGCGACCGATGAGGTGGGCAACGAATCGACCCAAAGTTTCGTCGATCAGTTCAAGCCGAAGCCGATCCACACCGACACGATCCCCTTGGACGACGCCTTCCTCTCGCGCGTGGTGCCGGCGATCCTCGCGGAATCGCCCGAGGTGAGCGATCAAGGCGATCTATTGAAGAGCTATCTGGAGATCAACCGCAACCTGCGGAAGAAGAACGCGGCCACCTTGAAGGAACTGGCCGCCAAGAGCGAGCCGAAATTCCTCTGGAGCGAGCCCTTTATCCCGATGGCGAACGCCAAAATCACCGCCGCCTTCGCCGACCGCCGCACCTACATGTATCAAAACAATCCGGTCGACAGCCAAGATCACCTAGGCTTCGACATGGCCTCCACCGAGCACGACTCGATCCGCGCCTCCAACCGAGGCAAAGTGGCGCTCGCCCGCTACTTCGGGATCTACGGCAACGCGGTGGTTATCGACCACGGCTACGGTCTGATGAGCCTCTACGGCCACCTCTCCCAAATCGAGGTGAAAGAAGGCCAGATGGTCGAGCGCAACCAAGAGATCGGCCGCTCCGGAAAAACCGGCCTCGCCGGTGGCGATCACCTCCATTTCACCCTCCTCCTCCAAGGTCTCCCCGTCAACCCGGTCGAATGGTGGGACCCTCACTGGATCCGCGATCGGATTGTGCGGAAGCTGGGGGCGGGGTTGCCGTTTACGGGGTAGTGATGAAGACGGCGTAGCGGAGAGTCTGGAGGCCTCTCGGCACTATCCAGGGTATCCTTCAGCCTCAAATGCCAGACCCGAAACGCCCCAGCCACCTTTCCGACAATGCCGAGAGAACCCTTCAGGCCCTGGCAGACCAGGGTCTCGGCCACAAGCTCTCCCTCGGCGGGGCTCTGGGTCTCCTTCACTATCTCGACTACCGGACAACTCACGACGTCGACGCATGGTGGATCCCGTCCGCAACGCAGGAGGACCGGGACCGAGTGCTTCAGACGATCGAGGAGACGCTGCGACCTTTCGGCGATGTCAGGCGACGTACCTGGGGAGAGGTCGTCAGCATTGAGCTCAAAGTTAGTGGCAAGACGGTCTTTAGCTTCCAGGTGGCTTCTCGGTCAGCTCAGCTTGAGTCTCTGGAGCAGCTTCCTTGGACTGACGTTGCCCTGGACAGTCTCGCGGACCTGATCGCCAGCAAGATGACCGCGTTGGTCGAGCGAGGGGCTCCCCGCGATTTCCGGGATATCTACACACTCTGTGATCGCGGCCTTACCTCCGCCCGCGAATGTTGGGATCTTTGGGCGGAGCGCCAACAGAAGGCCGGGAGCGAAGCGGATCGACGGCGCGCCATGTTGGCCGCTCAAACGCACTTGGCACGCGTTGCAAAGCACCGGCCCCTAGAGGCGATCTCGGACGCAGATCAACGCGACGAAGCAATGCGTGTACGATCCTGGTTCGCGGAGGATTTTCTCCATGCCGAATTCCTGGATTGACGGCTCCCTCTACCCCGACACCGAGATCCCTGAGGATCTTCCTAGCCTGGCCGACCGGGTCGACTTCCTGGTGCGGCTGTGCGGCGCGTGGGATTTCGGAATCCTTCCGGATTGGGAGACCGTCGAGGTGATCCGGCGATCCGACTGGCGGGAGGCCGTGGAGGAGACGAATCTCCTGACCTCACCGGTCTACCATCTCCTGCGCTCCTGGCATCGCCTGGAAGATCGTCTCTACTTGGGGCAGCGGCTCGCCTACATCGACGACGACCCCGAGCTGCAGCACGTATAGGGCAGTCTGCGAAAACCGGCCTCGGGGTTCGAGAAATCCCCGAGGCCGGGAGAACCTCAATCCGTGCAGTGGAGCGTTTCGGTGCAGGTGGGGGCAGCGGTCAGGCAGTGACAGCAGGTCGCCGTGCAGTTCTGGGTGAGCGAGCAGTTCACCGCCGTTTGGGAGGAATAGCCGCCCGCGACGGGGCGCAGCTCCAGCGGGGACAGGGTCTCTCGGGAAAGCTTCAGTCTCTTGGACTTCTTCACGAGTCTCTCCTTATGTTGACCGAGTCGGGTTGACCCGGGCTCATGCCTTTGGAGTAAGGAACCTGGGTCGGACCCCTACCGCGCGCTCCGCCGCGGGCTGCGCGAGATCAGGAACTCCGGCAGCTTCTCGGCGATCCAGCGTTCGGCGCGGCGGTGTTCGGGGAACAGCTCTTCCCGGCGGCGGAATTCGGGGGAGTGGATGCAGCGGCGGTGGCCGTCGGAGACCGGGGGCATCGCCGCGTGTAGCAGCTCGTGGTAGATGACCGATTCGACCACGTAGCGGGGGACTTCCGGGTCGTCAAGCAGCGGGTGGATGCGGATCACGTGATCCTCGAAGTTGTAGCTGCCGAGCTGGATCGTCGAGGTGCGGCGCCGGGTGGGCTTGCGCCAACGGCCTTGGCGGCCCCAGGTGATCGGCACGTCGAGGCGGCCCGTGGCGTTTTGGGCGGCAAAATAGAGCGCGACCAGCCGTTCGCGGAGCTTTTCGAGGTCGTAGGCGTCGCCGTAGGGGCGCAGGACGATCCGCCGCTTGCGCTCCGCTCCGCCGCGGTTCTGGGCGAAATGCTCCCGGATGCGGAGGAGCGCCTCTTGGGCGCGCGGGCTCTTCTTGCGGCTCTGGACGAAGATCGAGACCGCTTTGAGGACCTCTTCCGGCGCCCAGAGGAACGATCGGTGAAGGCGGATCTGAAACCGGGCCGGCGCGGGGCCTTCCGGCCGGAACGACAGGATCGTCCGCTGGTTGTCGGTCAGCTTGAGGGTCGATAGGCGGCGGTCGAGGAGCCGGGAAAGGTGGCGAAACAGGTCGCGCTCCCGCAGGTCGGTGAGCTGCCGGCCGGCGGAATCCTCGGGGGGAACCGAACTCGCCGGGCGCGCGGCACGGGTTGCCGCCCTCGACGGAAGGCTTGGCGTCGAGGCGTCGAACAGCGGCATTTGCCGCGGATCGCGATCCTTCCTGAGCATGGCGGGCGGAGTTTAACGCGGGTCCGACGGGCCGTGTAAAGGGAAAAGGACGAAAAGGCCCTAATCGCCGCTTGGCCCGCGCGCAGCCGGGACGCTATTGTCGCAAGACGTGAATCCGGAGGGGAGGAGACATGGGATCAGCTCTCTTCATCAGCTACAGCCGCGCCGACATGCAGGAGACCGACTGGCTCGGGCGGCTCAAGATGTACCTGGCCCCCTTCGGCCGGCAAGGGATCATCGATGCTTGGGACGACCAGAGAATCGCTCCCGGAATGCTCTGGCGGGACGAGATCGCCCGGGCCCTCGACGATGCCGCCGCGGCCGTTCTGCTCATCGGGCCGGGATTTCTGGCGTCGGACTTCGTCATGGAGCGCGAGGTGCCGCGGTTGCTCCGGTCGGCCCACGACCGCGGCCTCGCGCTGTTCCTGCTCCTGGTCGGATTCAGCGGTTACCACGCGACGGAGCTCAATGAGTATCAGGCGTTCAACTCTCCCGAGGAACCTCTGGAAAGCCTCCAGCGTTCTGAACAGAATCGCATTCTCAACGCCCTGGCGATCGCCATCGCCGAATCCCTTCGAGCCGAAAAGCCTCACGCCTCGAAGGCGTCGGACGGCCGCGGCCTCTACGACAGGGTGCTGGCCATTCAAAGGCATCTGAGCGATACGCGGATGGCGTTCGTGGCGCAGTGCCGGCGCCGCGACGACCTGGTGGCCGCCATCGAGCGACGCCTGAAGTTCGACAATGAGATGGAGTACGAAAAATTCTTCTTTCTTTACTATAACCAGCTGACGGACGGGGAAAGATTCGAGTTCGACCAGATTCGGGCGATGACCGAAGGACCGCTGCAAACCGGCAACCGCCGAATCCTCGAAGCCATCGAGGGCGATGACGCCGTGCTGGAGATCGGGCCGGAAATCACGGCCCTACGGCAGCACCTGGTGTTCTGGTTGAACAAGTTCGACCGGGTCTTCACCGCGAATCGGGCCATGTGCCTGTTGTACACGGGGGTGGAAGACGGCGTTCCGTTTCCTCCCCGAGTGGACGCCGCGGTGAAGACGTGGTTGCACCGGCACAAGCCCGGAGCGTGAGCTTCGGTTGCAATAAAAAGTAACACTTGTTACATTGTCGATGTGGAGATCGCGCCGGCCGGCCGTCCGCCCCATCGCTTGGGTCTCGCGCCGAACGTGGTGGCGATGCTCGCGACGTTTCTCGCGCTCGGGCTGGGCGAGGAGCTTTGGGTGCGGTTTCTCCCGAAGTACTTGGAGGTTCTCGGCGCCGGGGCGGCGGGGATCGCGATCTACGGCGCGCTGCGCGATCTGCTCGATGCGGTCTACCCCTACCCGGGCGGCTGGCTCGCCGATCGGTGGGGGCGGCGCTCGGCTCTCACAGTCTGCGCCGTCGCCGCAATCGCCGGCTATCTGATCTGCGGGATCGCGCCGAGCTGGCCCTGGGTGCTCGTCGGCACGGTACTCGCGATGGCCTGGAGCGGCCTCACCCTGCCGGCGATCTTCGCGGTGATCGGCGATCACCTGCCGCCGGGTTCCCGGGCGACCGGCTTCGGCGTCCAGGCGATCTTGAAGCGGCTGCCGATCCTCGTCGCGCCGCCGCTCGGCGGCTGGCTGATCGCCCGCTACGGTCTTGGGGCAGGGGTCCGCGCGGGAATCGCGGTGACGATCGCGCTCGCTTTCGTGGGGATCTGGGTCATCCGCCGCTACTTTGCCGAAGCCGCGCGCCCTCCCGCCGACCTTCATCGCCTCGGCCGCCTCTGGCGCGAAATGGCGCCGGGCTTGAAGCGCCTGCTGGTCGCCGACGTCCTGGCGCGCTGGGCCGAGGGGATTCCCAAGGTCTTCATCGTGCTCTGGGTGATCGACGGACTGGGCGCTTCGAGCGCGCGCTTCGGCGCCCTCACCGCGCTCCAGATGGCGACCTCGACCCTCGCCTACCTACCGCTCGCGCGGCTCGCCGACCGCATGGACCGCAAACCTTTCGTGCTCGCGACCTTCGCCTTTTTCGCGCTGTATCCGCTCGCGCTCGTCACCCTGCCCGGCGCGCTGGGACTGGCCGCGGCGTTCGTCGTGGGCGGCCTGCGCGAGGTGGGGGAGCCGGCGAGGAAGGCCCTGATCGTCGATCTCGCGCCGAGCGGCGCGCGCGGCCGGTCGGTCGGGCTGTACTACCTGGTCCGCGGGCTCGCGGTCTTCCCCGCGCCCCTGGTCGGCGGCTGGCTCTGGTCGCTCGACCGGCGCTGGCCCTTCCAGGTCGCCTGCGCCGTCGGCATCGTCGGCTTCCTGTTTCACTCCCGCTGGGGCCCGTCCGGGGCTCCGCACGCTTCCGAAAGGAGCGAGGTCGGATAACCTCTCTGCCGTGCCTTGGATCGGTTTGAGCTACTCCCTGCCCGCGGGCTCGGCGTCCTCCCGGAGGGTCGCCGTCTGGCGGCGATTGCGCCAACTCGGGGCGCAGTCTCCGGCCGGCTCGCTGTCGCTGCTGCCGCCCACCGACGAGAACGTCGAGGCGCTCCACTGGCTGGCGGAGGACATCGGATCTTCTGGCGGGGAGGCGATCGTCCTCCGCGTCGAGCGGCTCGAAGGGGCTGCGGAAGGGCTCCTGATCAACTCTTTTCGTGAGGCGCGAAACGAAGAGTACCGGCAACTCGCGGCCGAGTGCGCGGAGCTGGCCGAACCGCCGGAAGCGAGCCCGGCGGTCGGCGCGCCATTCCGCTCTCGCCTGGAGGAGCTGCGGCGACGGTTCGCCGAGATCGCCCGTCGGGACGCTTTTCAGGCGCCGGAGCGCGCGACGGCGGCGGCGGCACTCGCGCGGCTCGAAGCGGCTCTACGCGGCGATCGGACGGCCCAGGACCTGGTTCGCATCGAGCCGGCCGCCCCGGCGGATTACCGTGGCCGGCGCTGGGTGACCCGGCCGCGGCCGCACGTCGATCGCCTCGCCTCGATCTGGCTGATCCGGCGGTTCATCGATCCGCAGGCACGAGTGAGATATGGCGACACGCCGCGTCGGGGCGAAATCCCGTTCGACCTGCCCGGAGTCCCCTTCGGCCATCGCGGCGGGCGCTGCACGTTCGAGACGCTGGTCGCGGCGTTCGGGTTGGGCGGCGAATCTGGCGAGCCGGGCGATCCAGCCCTCGCCCTGCTCGCCGAAATCGTCCACGAGATCGACCTCGGCGACGGCACCTCCGCGCGCCCGGAGATCGCGGGCCTCGACGGCATCCTGCGCGGCTGGCTCGCCGCCGGCTGGACCGACACGGCGATCGAAAGCGCGGCGATCCCACTGTTCGAGGGCCTCTACGGCTCGCTGGCGGCCGCAGAGGCGGCGTCTCCAGCCAAGAAAGCTGAGGCGGCGTTCGGCACGAAGGCCGGATCCGCGAAGCGTCCCCGCCGAAGTTCAGGCTGACTCAGACATCGAACTTGTGACTAAACGCAAGTCAAATTGCGTTTGGTGCGACAAATCGCCAGGTTGGTGGCATGTAGACCGCACTTCCTGGGCAGCAGCGCCTTCTCGATGCCTGAGAGCGCAAGCGGGTCATCTGGCTGACCTGGTTCCGGCCGGATCGTGGGACGCTCCTGGACGAAGCAGGCTGATTCCTGCCCTGTAACGCACTTCCCCCTCACGCGCCCATAAATTTAGTGAACGGTCATCCAGCCTTCCAGGTTGGGAGTCGCTGTTGTCAGGAGAGCTGAAATGAGACAGAAGAATGCGATCGCCCTGTCAGTGGTTGGTCTGTGCCTGCTATTGCCTCTCGCCTTCGGCTGCCGGAAGCCAAAGCCACCCGAGGAGACGGTCGTCTCCGACACGTTGCGCTTCAAGGGCAAGGTCGTGGAGGCGCTGCCCTCGGGCGAGGTGATTCGGGAGATCGCCGTCGTCCGAGGCAAGGAATTTCGCTGGCAGGCGAAGGTGGAAAAGCGCGTAGGAACCCCCGAAATTGAACAAGACGTCGCCTCCAAGCCCCTCGATCTGAACGCGATCAGCGTGGAAGATCTGGCGGAGAGTTTGCGCGGGCTGGCCCTCTATCGGGGGCATCAGTTCCTGGAGGTGGAGCCCCCCCTCGAGCTGGCGCGGCTGGTCAAGGAGCACTACCGCCTGGTGCGGAAGGGTGCGCCGGAAGCGGAGCTGGAGCGCGTGTTGCGGAGCGTGGCCGCCGAGCAGGGGAGCGCAGCTCGGACCGCCAGCTTCGAGGCGGTCGAAAGAGCCGTCGAAGGCAGTGGGAAGACGGGGCCGATCGCCGGGATCGTCCACGGCGCGGACGACCGGTCGGTGTTCGACAACACGGCCTACCCTCACCGGGCGCAGATCGTCTTCGACAACACCGACAGCACGAACTCGATCGACGGCTCTGAGGGCTCCGGCACTCTGATCGGGCCCTCTACCGCGATGTCGGTCGCCCACGTCTTCTGGGACGAGGCCAATGACACTTGGGAAGCGGACCATCTCTGGGCACCGGGATTCGACAGCCAAGACGCGGACTCCAGCCCATGGGGTTCCTGGTTCCGGTGCTACTGGGTGACGATCCCGCTGGCCTACACGAGCAACGAAGACCAGAACCCCTGGGACTTCGCCGTGGTGGACTTCAATGTGGGTTGCAACTCCGTCGACCACGGGGTCAACTCGGACCGACCGGGAAACACCGTCGGTTGGTTGGGCCACTACACCGCCTCCGAAAGTAACATCGAAGGCCGGACAGGTTACGTCCGCGGCTACCCTGGCGCCGGGACCTGCGGCAACAGCGGGCAGGCGTGCGACGTGCGGGTGTGGGGCGACACCTCCGACGGGGGCGAGAACGACGTCAGCTCCGACGAGATCCGCCACCAAGCCGACACCAGCGGCGGACAGAGCGGCTCGGGTTTCTACCACTATGCCGATCCAAGCTGTGGCGGCTGCGACTCGGGTCCATACCTGGTGGGCTTGCACCGGGCCGGGGAACCATCGAGCAACCGAGCCCGCCGGTACGACTCCACGGTCCTCGCTTTCGTGCAGGCCCACAGCAGCGATTTTTGAAGCGGCGGGCTGGGGCACTATTTGCCAGACCGGCTGCCTGTTGGCTCGGCCTCCCGCTACCGCTTGACCAGCACCACCGTCTGGGCATCGCCCTTGGCCGCCGCGCCGAACAGGGTGCGGGCCTGCTCGCAGGCTTCGGGGGTCGCGAACAGGGCTTGGCCGAGGTCGAAGCGCCTCTTCACGACCAAGGTGCGCTCCGCTTCGTGGCGCTCGATCTCGGTCGCGTAGGTTCCCGCCGGTCCGGTGGCGCGGGTGGGCGCGGGCGTCGCTTCGATCTCCCAGCCGACGGGCCAGGAGACGTGGAGCTCGACCTCCTCGCGGTAGGGGTGTTCGAAGAGGATCGGCGAGCGCCGCGCGCTTCCCGGTTGGGTGAACGGCTGCGTCGCCGGGCCGACCGGCCGGCTGGGGAAGAGCGTGACCTCGTCGCCGAGGGCTTCCTCGGCGCGCTGCGCCATCGTCCAGGAGACCTCCACGGTCTGTGCCTCGACCGACTCGGCGACCGTGACGCCCGAGATCACGGTGTCGCCGAAGCGTCGGCCGAGCTCGTCCTTCCAGGCCTCGGCGGTCTTCTCCGGCGATTCGCGCCAGCGGAGCCGGCCGACCGCCGAATGCCCCTTGAGCGCGAGGCTGCCCGTGCCGCGCACGGTTCCGTGCTCGTCGATCGCCAGTTCGATCCGGGCGTTCTCGGCGTTCGCCTCCGCGGGGGTCGCCGGCAGAACGAACAGCTCGGGCTTCTTGTCGTCCGGGATCACCGCCGCCGTGCCTTCGTAGTCGGCGAGCAGGCGGCCGAAGCCGAGCCTGCGGTCGCACGGGTCGAGGAAGATCCGCCCGCCGTCCTCGGGACCGAGATCGACGGCGACGAGCACGCGGTCGAACCAGGCGGGGCTGGCCGCGTCGAGGCCAATCACGCCGTTGCTGCGCGGCGCCGCCCAGACCGGCTTGGCGTCGAGCTTCGCGGCCCGGAGCATCGCTTCCAACAAGGCGGCCTTCTCGGCCGGCCCGCCATGGCCGTCGCGCAGCACGGCGTCGACGGAAGGCTGTTCGTCGGCGAGGAAGATCCCGTTGCCGGCCTTCGGGCCGTCGGTGTCGGTTTCGATCTCGTCGCGCACGAAACGGTAGATCGCCTCCGCCTTGGCGCGCCGGCCGGCGAGGGTGCCGGCCAGGCTCGACGCCTTGCGGCGGGCGTCGCCGTCGTGGCGAAGCGCCTCGTCCCACGACTTTTCGAGCAGGAGCGACGTCGAGTCCCAGTCCTCCAGCAGGCGCCGCTTGATCATTCCCTCGTCGTAGGCCAGAGGCAGCAACATCATCTGCGTGGCGAGATCCTCGAACGGCACCTGGTACGGCTCATCGGGCACCGGTGGCAGGCGTTCAGCCCAGGAGCGCAGGGTTCGGCTCTGGCGGTCCCGGCCGCGCTCGAACTGGACCCCGACCGCGAACGGGTCGCGGAGCCACGTCTTGACCGCGAGCGTCGGCGGGATGAAATAGAGGATCTCCGCCGACAGGACCGGGATCTCGTCGGAGAAGAAGAACGGACGGAGGTAATAGATGCTGTCGAAGCGCAGCTCGTACTCGGCGTCCAGGATGGCGCCGACGGCGACCTCCGGAAAGGCGATCGAGGTCGAATAGGACTTCTCGTTCTTCGACCGCCGACGTTCGAATTTGGCGTCCTTGGGGAGCGGCACGATGCGGCCGTCGGGGAGCACGGTCCGCGCCGCAAGGCTGTACAGCCGGTGGAAATCGCTGTGCCGGATCTCGATTTCACCCCGCTCCTTGCCCTTGTCGGTGAGGATCTTCACCCGCTCGCGGACGATCAGGCGCGAGGAGAGGTCGCGGCTGTCGAGATCGAGTAGGTGGAATTCCGCCTTGCGGAACAGCACCACGGCCGACGCGGTCGGCGCGCCGGGAACCTGCGCGAGGTCGCGTTCCGCGGGGGTGATCGGCGCAAACTCGGCCCGCGCGGGAGGCACGAGCGCCGCGCCGAGCGCGGTCCACAGGAGGGCAAGGCGGAAGTGATCCCGAGTCATGTCTCCTCCGAGCACGAAGTCTACGGGCGAGCGAGAATGCTGAATTGTAGCAGCCGGAAGAAAAGAGCGGATGAAGCGCCGCACCCGGACGAAAGAGGCGAGGCGGCGAGAAGCCGCCCCGCCCACGTCGGCTAATTCTGGTGTGGGTTGTTCTCGGCGAAGTACTCGTGGCTGTCGGCGTTGTCGACCGCCTTGTTCGGATTCTTGGTCGCGAGCTTCTTGCAAGCGGTCTGGCCGTAGGCGTTGTCGTTGGTGCCGGCGACGACCGTGAAGTGGCTCGTCTCGTGGACCAAGGTACCGGCCTTGGAGTCGGTGCCGGTCGCCGGGGCGGCGAAGAACGCGCCGCACAGGTGAACGTGGTACGGCTGGTTGACGAAGACGAACGCGTAGAGCGAGTTGTCCGACGCGCAGTCGCAGTCGAGCTGGAAGGTCTGGCCGGCGAAGGCGTTCTTGATGCTGTTGTAGTGCGCCTGGACGGTCGAGTACCGCGCGCTGGTATAGGCGCCGAACCAGGTCACGTAGCGGGCGTCGGCCGCGCGCGACGCGGTGGGCAGGTTGACCAGGAAGTTGTACGACTCGGTCGCGTAGGTCTGGGCGTTGGCGAGCGCGCTGCCGATCGACGTGATGTTGCCGTTCGAGCAGTTCAGGAAGGTGGGGGTGAGCGCCCGGCCGCTTGGGCGCGGGGACGGCAGCTCGATCGGCAGTCGGGCGCCGCTCAGGTCCTTACCGGAAAGAGTCAGATCCAAAGCGTCGGATTCCAAGGCGTCGAACGAGCCGACCGCGGTCAGGCCTTTCCGGTAGTCCTCGTGGACGAAGTCGATGCCGGCCGCCGCGTAGCGCACCGTGTAATGCCCAGGCTTCCGCATGTCATAGACGACGGACAGGTCGAAGGTCACCGAGGCGCTTTCGCCCGCCGGGATACGGACGTAGTCCGAGAGGCTCGGCGCCGCCCGCTTGACCAGCCGACCCGTGTAGGCGACGCGCAGGCCGTCGCGCTCGACGACGAACAGGTCGCCGTCGAAGCCGGCGAGCGGGGTCTTCCACTTGAGGACGAGAAGATCGTCCGCGCCCTGGTTGGCGAGCGTAAAGCGCACGTTCACGCCCTCCGCCGTGGTGAGCGCCGTCCGCTCCATCGACAGGCTGGGTACCAGAGCGGTGCTGCCGGGCGAGGCCATCGCCGGGATTCCGGCAACCGCGATCAGACATAACGAGACGACGATCCACTGGACCTGTTTCCGCATGAGGCCTCCCTCTTCGGGGTATGAGATTCCCGCATTAGCGCAGGAGTACTTGAGAGTGCAAGCTGACTAGAACTGCAGTGTGGCGCGAATCTCGGAGCGTGACAAGGCGCGGCAGCCGACCGGCGAAGCCGGCGATCCCCACGCTGGGGGATCGCCGGATCGCGGCCGGGTCAGTTCGAGGTCAGTTGAACGGCGTCGTTGCGGTCGAGCAGGCGACCGGTGTCAGCGGCTTGCCCAAGGCGGGGGCCAGCTCGGGGGACGGGACGTCCGTCACCACGCAGGCGGTGTTCGAGAGCGTCGTCGCCAAGGTAACCGCGAAAATCACGTTTCCCTGGGCGCCGGCCGCCACGTTGCCCAGCGGGAACGTGCAGACGGATCCCGCCGAGTTGTTCGGCGCGCAGCTCCAGCCCGCCGTCGAAGCGCCCGGATTGAACACCGTGTTGCCCGGCACCGTGTCGGTCAGGAAGACCGGATCGGCGTCCTGGTTGCCGGCGTTGGCGTACTTGATCTTCCAGCTGAGGGTGTTGCCCGGCCGCGCGACGTTGAACTGCGCAATCTTGGTGATCGTCAGAAGGGGAGCCGCCGTGGTGCCCGTGCCCCTTTCCGCGCAGTGGTTGCCGGGATGGATGCAGGCCGTGTTGTGGATCGTCGAATCCCCGGCCAGCAGCTTGTTTTTCACCTTGACCGCGAAAGTCGCCGATCCGCCGCCGCCCGCAGTCACCGTACCGATCGCGAGCGTGCATTCGGAGCCGGCCTCGTCGTTCGGCGTGCAGCTCCAGCCGGGGGTCGAGAAAGTCGGCTTGAATACAGTGTTGACCGGCACCGTCTCGGTGAGCGTCGCGCCGACCCCGTCCCCGTCGCCGATGTTCTCGTAGGTCAGCGTGTAGGTGATCCGGGTGCCCGGGTCCACGTTGAAGGGCTGGTCGTCTTCCTTCTCGAGAGTCAAGAAAGGCCCGGGCAAGATCCGGACCAGGAAGGCGTCGCCGCCGCCCGCGGCGGCCGGCTGGATCGAGCCGGAATTGTCGCCGGGCAGCACTTCCGAGGTCGATCCGCCCACGACGTAGATCGCCTGGCGGGATTCGTCGAGGGCGACCGCGTAGCCCGTGTCGGACCCGGGCCCTCCGAGTAGGGTCGAGAGCTCGACAAGTTGCCCGGTGACGTCGAACCGGGTCATGAATCCGTCGCTGTCACCGGCGAACTGGGTCTGCAGCGTATTCGAGGGCCCGAGCGGGGCGATCGGAATCCCGTCATCCGAGGTGATGCCCCCGGTGACGTAGGCTCGTCCTGATGAATCGACCGCGACCCCCTGGCCGCTGGTCTCGCCGTCGAGAAGCCCGCCCAGGAACGTCGAGTAGCCGACCGCGTCGCCCGCCGGCCCGAGTTTGGTCAGGAACGCCGCCGTGCCTTGGAAGGGGTTGCCCGGCTGCATCGAGCCCGGTCCGACCCCCGTAAAGACGGTCGAGTCGGTGGTCCCCACGACGTAGGCGTTGCCCGCCGCGTCCACCGCGAGGCCGCGAGCATCGTCGTTCTTCTCGCCGCCCAGGAACGTCGAATAGACCAGCGCCGCGCCGGACGGATCGAGCTTCGCGACGAACGCGTCGTGGAAGCCGTTGCCGCAGTCAACGCCCGGGGGAGCCGGCTCGACCACCCCGGCGGTGACCGGGAAGGCCGAGGAGCAGGTCGTGCCCACGACCACCGCGTCGCCCGATCCGTCCACCCCGACCCCGGCGGCCTGATCCTCCTCGCTCGCCCCGAGATAGGTCGAGTAGAGGATTGCGCTTCCGGTGTCGTCGATCTGCGTCACGAAGGCGTCCGTGCCCCCGTCTTGGCTCGGTTGGAGGGAGCTTCCGGTCACGCCGATGAAATCGGTCGAATCGGTCGCGCCCGCGACCACCGCGTTGCCCGATCCGTCGATCGCGATGCCCTTGCCGGTGTCGAAACCGGAACCGCCGAGGTAGGTCGAGTAGAGGAGCGCCGAGCCCGCCGGGTTGAGCTTCGCCGCGAAGGCGTCCCCGTCGCCGGCCAGGCTGCTCTGGATCGAGGCGCCCGTGACACCCGGGAAATCCGACGATTGCGTGTCGCCCGTGAGATAAGCGTTCCCCGCCGCGTCCACTGCGATCCCGTTCACCGCGTCGAACCCGTCGCCGCCGAGATACGTGGCGTAGAGCAGCGTGGCGCCGGTCGGATCGACCTTCGCCACGAAGCCGTCGTACGAGCCGCCGGAGCTCGCCTGGAGAGCGCCGGGCATCCCCGGGAAATCGGTCGAGGCGGTGTACCCCGCGAGGTAGACGTTCCCGGAGCCGTCCACGCCCACCGCCGCGGCGCTGTCCTCCTCGCTGCCACCGAGGAACGTGTTGTTGATGAACACGGGGTCGATCACCAGCGGTAGCTTTCGATCGTACTTGCCGAGCGCGAACCCCACCTCGGGCGCCCCGGTCCCCTGGGCCAGGATCTGGTACCGGACCTCGATCGGGCGCCGCTCGCCGCGCACCACCTGATACGCGATCGGACGGGCGGCCGTCAGTTCGGCCTCTCCCGCGCGCCCCGCGCGCAGAATCAGCTCGCCGGCCTTCCCGATCTCGACCGCCGAGGCACCCTCGTAGACCAGGCGGATACGCCGCGGCTCGGCCTTGGCGTCGAGGAAGAACGACTGTTCGACCCGGCGTTCGTTGCCCGAGAAGACGACGTCGGTTCCCGGATAAACCTCTTCGTAGCGCACGCCCGCGAAGCTCGGGACCCGCAAATGCCAGGCGCTCGGATCGTTGCCGAGGAGGTAGTTGCTTTGCGTCTTCATCCGGTCGATCCCGAGCGGAGCGGTTCCCTCCGCGCCGCCTGCGAGCCGCAGCCGCATCGTTCCGGTCGTCCCCGTGGCGGACATCGCATTGCCGAGGCTGAACACGGCCCCCTCGCGCCCCAGGAACAGCCGATATCCCCGCCCGCGGGCGAAGAAGCGGACGTCGCCGTCTTTCACCTGGCCGACGTTCTCCTCGAAACGAATCGGCAGCTTCGCGGAGAAGTCCGCGGCCTTCCGCGCCGCGGGGCGGAGCGCTCGATCGGCCGTCGCCGTCCCGAAACTTGGGGCGACAGGGCAACAACCGACGAGGGCGGCCATCGTCAGGGCGACAAATCTTCCTTTGCGGAACGACTCGTGGAGAAAGTTCTTTCTCGAAGGTTCATTCTGGTTCATAGGTCTCTCCTTGGATCGGACGAGGCTATCGCTGAAACCGCGGCGAGGAGCAACGTTTGTGTTCAATGACGCCCCACCGTACGCGAAGGATCGATCAGGGTCAAAACGATATGCGTTGTTGCATAGGTCTATTGCAGATCGTGTGCGCGCGCTCCGGCAGCGGCTCGTCCCGCCGATATCAAGCGTATGCAGCGGATATAAAGCTTGTCGAAGGCGAGACAATCAGCCTGAGAGAGGGAGACCCGCAGGGGGCAGGACGACGCCCCCTGCGAGGGTCGAAAGACCGGTGACTGGCAGTTCGATCTACAGAGTACCGCCCCGCACCGCCCGCGCGCGCGCCGTGGAGGACTTGAAACTCGTGCCGAGGGCACCGTAGTTGTCCACGTACCACGCCGTGGAGGGGGCGGCCTTGCGGGTCGTCGAGGTCCAGTAGATGGATTGGAAGGTGCAGCTGCCGGTCAAGGCCGAGACTCCGGGCACGCAGTTGTTGAGGAACGCCGCCGGCACGGCCCATTGGTTTTGGAAATCCTCAATGCTTAGAAGCTCGCGCACGTTTGGGATGCGCCAGTCGCCGTAGCCGCCGAGGCCTTCGCCGTTCACGTCCTCCAGCCAGTCCCAAACGGTTTCTTCGGCGCCGTTGCCCGACCACCAGTAGATGTTGTCCTTGTCGTGCCGGTTGCCGTTGTCGCCTTTCTTTTCCCAGACGAGTCCGGTGACGTTGTCGGTGATCGTGCCATCGCCGTTGTCCGTATAACTCAAGGGCGAACCGGCTCGCACCGTGCCGTCGTCCGGCACGGCGACCGCTCCGGCAATGCCGTCGTTCTTGTCGGCCTTGTAGGCCGTGGTCTGACCCGAGGCCGGCAGATTCGACCGGCCCCGCACGGCGCGCACCCGTGGCGCGGAGGACTTGTCGTACGGAAACAGGAGGCCTTCATTGAAGTTCACGCCCCACGCCATACCTGTGCTCCGAGCCCAGGTGGTCGAGGTCCAATAGCCGGTGATCGGGTTGCAGCTGCCGGTAAGAACGGTGATGCCCGAAACGCAGTTGTTGTTGAACGCGGCCGAGATCATCGGCGCGCCGCTCTCGTAATCCACCAGGGTCTGCAGCTCCTTCGCGTTCGGAATGCGCCAGTCGGCGTAGCCGGCGAATCCTGTGCCGCCCTCGGCGTTCACGTCCTCCAGCCAGTCCCAGATCGTTTCCTGGAAGACGCTGCCGGTGCCCGACCAGTAGTAGCCGTTGTCCTTGTCGTGCA
>Ga0134122_10000743_pt1 | contig 22657 bp, 16 predicted proteins | sample KB302_FD_96461 | JGI IMG/M metagenome (GOLD analysis project Ga0134122, IMG submission 96461) | Terrestrial soil microbial communities without Nitrogen fertilizer from Kellogg Biological Station, Michigan, USA - KB3-0-2 | ecosystem: Environmental > Terrestrial > Soil > Unclassified ...
AACCGCAGGTGCACGCCGGCCTTCGCCTCCGCGCCCTGGCCGTGGCGCATCGTGGTCATCGGCCGACGTAACGTTTCGAGGCTGATGCCCTTCCTCAGGGCCAGCAGGATCCCCGCGGCCTCGGCGTAGTTATCGACCGGGATCACGTTGTGGAAGCCGAGCCGCTCCGCCGAAACGCTGAAGATCGTTTTGTTCTCGCGCACCGCGAGGATCGGAATGCCGTGGCGGTGGGCGTAGATTGCCGGAATGCCGCCGAGGGAGCTGGCGGGACAGACGACGGCGAAGACGTTGTGCACGTTCACCACGTCGGCGGAGCGGTAGGGATGCGAGCCGCCGAGCTGCGGCGCGCGGCGCAAGCCGATCAACGTGCAAGCGAGCCCTGAAGCCGAGGCCATCTCCCCCGCGCCGCGGGCATCGACGATCGCCTCGCGCAGGTCGAACTCCTTGCTGTTGAGCATCGGCGCGTGCGCCGCCGGCATGTGGAAACGCCGGACCACCAGGTGGGAGACGATCGCCTCGACGCCGCCCAGGGGGTTCGGATACTCCCCGGCGAAGTGCTTGACGTAGTTGTCTTCCGGCAGGTCCTGGATGTTGGTGGTGATCGCGATCGCGTTCGCGCCCTTCTTGATCAGCCGCTCACAGGCAGCGAACAGGACCGCCGGCCGATCGACGGTTCCGACGTAGGCGCCCGAGCCGTTCTCGAACGAATGGGTGCCGATCGGCTTCTCGGTGACCTCGACGTCCACGATGTCGATGCCGAAAACGGCGCGCACCGTGTTCACCACGTTGAACACCACGTCGAGCGCCTCGGGCGTCGTGTGCTCGACCACCAGGCCGATCCGGTTGCCGTAGGGAACGTGGAAATCGACCGCGCCCTTCATCAACAGGTCGATCGACATGCCCTCGGAGTAGAGGACGTTGTCGGCCATGCTGATGAAGTTCGAAGCGTTCACCGCGTTCGGGTTGGTCACCAGGTAGTCGGTCGCCGCCGCGAGCAGGTTGGTGGCCGGCGCCGCGTCGCCCGCGTAGCCGCCGAGATCGCAGCCGATGCCGGTCGGAATCACGCTCACCGCGACCGCCTTGCCCGGATAGTGGGTGCGCTCGGCGATCGTTCCGGCGGCGGATTCGGTCTCCCGCTCGTCCTCGATCTCGGCAAACGTCGCCTCGACGACGATCTCCTTGTCGGTGACTTCCGAGATATACCAGCGCAACGCCTCGCGGCCGATCCTCTGCTCCACGATCTCGGCGATCGACTGCGAGCCGATCACGTCGAATTTTTTCAAGCGAAACTGACGGTTCTCGATCAAGGTGCCACCCTCCGACGGATCGGGCGCTTCAACTCCGCCCGCAATGTTCGCTGGGATGCTGGGACAGAAGATCCGGCGGGCGACACGCCCGCCTTCCTATTAGTGAACGTTCGGAGGTCAAAGGGGGACAGCTCGGGGGCGATTGGCTCCTCCGCCAACCGAGCCCCCGACGTCGCAGTTTCAACCGCGGGTCAACCGCGCGACAGATCGAGCTCGAACACTCGGCGGACTTCGGGCAGGGCGGCGAGCTCGGCGATCATTTCGGGGGTGAGCCGCTGATCGACCCGGTAGACGGTCCAGGCGTCGCGCTCGCCGTCTTTCCTCGCGAGGTGGATGTCGGCGATGTTGACGCCGAGCGTGCCGAGCGTCGTGCCGACCTTGCCGATCACGCCCGGTACGTCCCAGCTGCGCAGGATCAGCAGATTCCCTTCGAGCCGGCATTCGAGCGGCAGGGTGCCGAGGCGGATCAGCCGCGGCTGGCGGTCTGCGTAGAGCATGCCGCCGATCGAAAACTCCCCTTCGGCGCCCTGGATGCGCAGCCCCACCTGCTCGCCGGTTTCGCCGCGGCGCGGGTGGAGCGTGCGGACCAGCTCGATGCCCCGATCGCGGGCCAGCCACTCGACGTTGACGTAATTGACCGCGTCGCCGAGCGCCCGGTCGAGCGCGCCTTTGGCGACCGACAGCGACACCGCGGCGCCGAAGGCTTCGGGAACGCCGCGGAGATCGACCTCCAGGCTGTCCACCTTGCCGCCCGCCAAAGCGGTGCCGAGGCGCCCGAGCTGCTCGCCGAGCAGCAGGAACGGCCCCGCGCCGCTCGCGTCGGCGGAAAACGGCAGATTGACCGCGGACACCGAATACGAGCCGGCGAGCGCGTCGAGCACCATCCGGGCGACCTCGCTCGACACGCGTTCCTGCGCCTCGGCGGTCTGGGCGCCGATGTGCGGCGTCGCGATCACTTTGGGATGCGCGATGAGAAGCGGGTCGGCCGGCGGCTCTTGGGCGAAGACGTCGAGCGCCGCGCCGCCGAGGTGGCCCGAGTCGAGCGCCGCGAGCAGGGCCGCCTCGTCCACCACGCCGCCGCGGGCGCAGTTGACCAGCAGGGCTCCCGGCTTCATCCGCGCGATCCTCTCGGCGGAAAGGAGATTCTTGGTCTCCGGGGTGAGCGGCACGTGGAACGACACGGCATCCGCCGCTTCGAGCAGCGCGTCGAGCCCGAGCAGCGGCACGCCGAGCCGGTTCGCGATCTCCTTGTCGAGCCAGGGGTCGAACGCCACCACCTTCATCTCGAACGCCTGGGCGCGCGCGGCGACCTTCTGGCCGATCCGCCCGAAGCCGATGATGCCCAAGGTCTTGCCCTGAAGCTCGACGCCGAGGAAACGGCCGCGATCCCACTCGCCGCGCTTCATCGAGGCGTCCGCCGCGGGAACCTGGCGCGCCAGGGAAAGGAGCAGCGCAAAGCTGTGCTCGGCCGCCGAAATCAAATTCGCGTTCGGCGCGTTGAGCACCAGCACCCCGCGCCGCGTCGCCTCGAAGACATCGACGTTGTCCACCCCCACCCCGGCGCGGCCGACCACCCGAAGTTGGGGTCCCAGCGCGAGCAGCGCGGCGTCCACCTGGGTGCGGCTGCGCACCAGAAGGGCGGTGCAATCGCCGATCGCGGCTTCGACCCCGGCGCGTCCGCCGCTGGAGACGTCGATCACCTCGGCGCCTCCGGCGCGCAGGATGTCCAGCCCCGCCGGGCTCAATGGATCGGCGATCAAGATTCGCGCTGTGCTCATGACGGTAGAAACCCCGAAATTCGAACACCGCCGCCGCTTCGTGCGGCGTCGTTCAACACCATTTGGGCGAGCGCCAGGTCGAGCACGCCGAGACCGAACGGCGAAAAGATCACGGGGCGGGTCCGATCGACCCGCGCCGGCTGCCGCCCGGCCGTAATGTCGGCGAGCGCGCAGCGGATAAAATCGCGGTTCCCCGTCTTCTGCTCGGCCAGGTGGATCGACGTCGAGGCCCGGCTCACGTGATCGGCGTCGTCCACGACGTTGTCGGCGGCGAGGATGACGTCCGCCGTCAGATCGCGCAGCGAGATGTGGAGGATCGTGGCACCCGGCGGGCAGATCGACAGGTCGGAAAGGTGCGGCGTTCCCGCGGTGGTCGCGAACGCCGTGACCGGGCTCGCGGCGAGCAGATCGGCGAGCGAGCCAGCCACCGCGAACCGGGCGCCGGCATGGAGCGCTTCGCACCGGGCGCAGAATTCGGCGGCGCGCGCCGCGTTCAGATCGAAGACCAGGAACTTTGCCGCGTCCGACCAGACCGCGCGGAGCGAGCGGACGATCTCGAACGCGATCGGCCCGCAGCCGACGACGCCGATCGTCTCCGGCGCCGTTTCGCCATGCAGAGTTTTGCCGGCGAGCGCCGCGGACGCCGCGGTCCGACGGGCGCTGATGATCGAACCTTCGAGGATCGCCCGCGGCCGGCCGGTCGCCCGGTCGTTGACGATCACCACCGCGGACGCCCGCTCGATGCCTTTGGCGACGTTGCCCGGCATCGAGGCGATCCACTTCAAGCCCGCGATCTCGAAACCGTCGCCCAAGTAGCCGGGCAGGGCGATGATCCGGTCGCTGTCGTTGTCCGGAAAGCGCAGGAACAACGAGTGCGGGAGGGAGCTCATACCCGCCGCGTGGGCTTCGTACGCCCGGCGCACGGTTTCGACGATTTCCAGCTCGTGGCCGGTGAGGGCCGCTTCAATCTCGGCGGCGCCGAGGATCAAAAGCTCATTCATCGCTTCGCTTACCGCCATGGAGAGACTCCCGCGCCTTCCCAACGGTCCGCGATGTCGCCGACGTGCTCGCGGACCCAAGTATTTGAATAGATCGTTTCAAGATATCGCTCGCCGCGGTCGGCCAGGATCGCCACCACCGTCGAGCCCGCCGGAATCTCGGGCGCCAGCCGTTCGACCGCGGTGATCACGCCGCCCGAAGAACCGCCCGCGAGCACCGACTCCCATCGTACCAGGCGGCGGCAGCCGGCGACGCAATCGGCATCGTCCACCCACTCGATCCGATCGATCAGATCCAGGTTGCACAGCGGCGGACGGATGCCGGCGCCGATCCCCGGCACCGAGCGCTTCTCCTTCTTGTCGCTGAAGATCAGGCTGCCGCGCGCATCGACGGCGACCACCTTGGCCGGGATGCCGTGATCGCGCAGATAGGACGAACAGCCGGTGATCGTGCCGCAGGTCGAGGTCGCGACGAATAGGTAGTCCAGAGACCCAAGCTCGGTGACGATCTCGTGCATCGTCGTCTGATAATGCGACTGCGGGTTGAGCGCGGTCTGATATTGGTTCGGCCAAAAGCTGCCGGGAATCGTGCCGAGCAGCTCCTGCACCCGGGCGAGCCGCGCCTGCAGAAATTCGCCCGAGGCCGGATCGGGCTCCAGCACGTGATTGATCTCGGCGCCGTAGACTTCCAACATCTTCAGGTTCTGCGGCGCGGTCTTTGGATCGACGACGCAGATGAAACGGAGGCCGAAATACCGGCACGCCTGCGCCAGGCCGATCCCCATGTTGCCCGAGCTCGATTCGATGATCACCGTGCGGCGATCGATCTTGCCCGTCGCCAGGCAGTGCTTCAGGATCGCCGTCGCCGGCCGATCCTTGGCGCTTCCCCCGGGGTTGAAGCCTTCGAGCTTCGCGTAGACACCCAAGTCGAAGCCGGAGAGGATTCGGTTCAGGCGCACCAGCGGCGTATGGCCCACCGTGGCCAGAATTCCGAGGTCTTCCTCGTCCGACGCTCGTCGAGGCGCTCCGTCCGCCATCCTGCACTCCCTTTTTCGAGATCTTTGCCAAGCCGCGCGGACATTTCGATCTGCGGCGCGGACGTCGTTCGCTCAATGCGAGGGCATGAGGAATGGAGAACGCACATACCTCGTCTGTCTAGAGTGAGGAAAGACGAGAAATCCGGGACACCACGCGTTTTCGCCCGGTCCTGCCACGTCGCGGCGAACGCGGGCACGAATCCCTGTGCTAGCATTTTCGGGCCATTCATTTCCCGAGGAGGAACGAAACGTGAAGCTTGGAGAGGTCATTCAGAAAGAGCGGGAGCGCAAGAAGCTTTCCCTCGAAGACACCGCCGCCAAGATCGGTCTCTCGGCCGACGATTACCGCGCCCTCGAAGCCGGGGAGACGCCGGCCGAAACCTGGGGTCCTCTGCTCGCCAACATCGCGATCCAGCTCGAAACTCCAACCTCGCGCCTGCTCGCCGAAAGCGGCAAGTCGGCCGACTGCAAACCCGGCCAGGCAGGCCTGCTGATCACCGGCCACCGCGAACGGCGGAACAAAACGGTCGAGCAGATGGCCGAAAAGCTGGAGATCTCGGCCGACGAGTATCGGCGCATCGAAGCCGGAGAGAGCGAGATCGAGACCTGGGGACCGCGCCTGCTCAATTTCGCCGAGGTGGTCGAGTTGCCGGTGTTCAATTTCTTCTACCCCTTCGGCCTGCCGCTCGACAAGCTGACCGTCGAGGACTACCGCTGAACTGACGTACCGCGCGGAGTCCGGACCGTCCGGATTCCGCGCTCCCGGCGCCGGCCGCACGGCCCGGGCCTTAGGAGGCTCGCGCCCATGCGCACTTCGCTTCGTCCCGCCGCCTTCGCCCTTCTCCTCGCACCGCTTGCCCTCGGCGCCTGGGGCGCCACGACGAGCGCCGCCAAAACGAGCGCCAAGGCGACCGCCGCCAAGCCGCCGGAAACCGCCGGTTCGAGCGCGCTTGAAACCGCGTTCGGCAAGGCCGTCTCCTGGCGCGAGATCGGCCCGTTCCGCGGCGGCCGGTCCGCGGCGGTGACCGGCATCCCCAAAGATCCGAAGACCTATTACTTCGGCGTCACGGGCGGCGGAGTGTGGAAGACGATCGACGCCGGAACGACCTGGAAGAACGTGTCCGACGGCTTCTTCGGCGGCTCGATCGGCGCCGTCGCGGTCTCGGAATGGGACCCGAACGTGATCTACGTCGGCGGCGGCGAGGTCACGGTGCGCGGCAACGTGTCGCACGGCGACGGAGTCTGGAAATCGACCGACGCCGGAGCGACGTGGAAGCACGTGGGCCTCGCGGATTCGCGCCATATCCCGCGCCTGCGCATCCACCCGAAGAATCCCGACCTGGTCTACGCCGCCGTGCTCGGCCACCTGTTCGGCCCGAACGAGATGCGCGGCGTCTACCGCTCGAAGGACGGCGGCGCCACCTGGGAGCGCGTCCTCTATGTCTCGCCGGACGTCGGCGCGGCCGACCTGACGTTCGATCCGACCAACCCGCGCATCCTCTACGCCTCGACCTGGCGCGTGCGGCGCACACCGTACAGCCTGGACAGCGGCGGCCCCGGCTCCGGCCTATGGAAATCGATCGACGGCGGCGATCACTGGATCGACCTGTCGAGCAAAAAGGGGATGCCCAAGGCGCCGCTCGGCATCATCGGCGTCACCGTCTCCCCCACCGATCCGCAAAACGTCTACGCGATCGTCGAGGCGGCCGAAGGGGGCGTCTTCCGCTCGCGCGACGGCGGCCTGACCTGGCAGCTCACGAGCGCCAGCCGCGAGCTGCGCCAGCGCGCCTGGTACTACTCGCGCATCTACGCCGACCCGAAGGACGCCGAGGTCGTCTACGTGGTGAACGTCAACTTCCACCGCTCGAAAGACGGCGGCAAGACGTTCGAGGAGATCGAGTCCAAGCACGGCGACCATCACGACCTGTGGATCGCACCGGAAGATCCGGCCCGGATGATCCTCGCCGACGACGGCGGCGCCGCGGTCTCGAACGACGCCGGAGCGACCTGGAGCTCGCTCGACAACCAGCCCACCGGGCAGCTCTACCGGGTTTCGACCGACAACGCGTTTCCGTTCCGCCTGCTCGCCGGACAGCAGGACAACAGCGCCCTCCGCATCCGCCACCGCTCGTTCTCCGGCGGCGGCATCGGGGAGACCGAATGGGAGCCGACCGCGGGGGGCGAGAGCGGCACGATCGTCGCCGACCCGCGCGACCCGGACGTCGTCTACGGCGGCTCGTACGACGGCCTCCTGGTGCGGCGCAACCACCGCACCGGCGAGGTCCGCCAGGTGGACGTCTGGCCGGACATCCCGATGGGCTGGGGCGCCGCCGACCTGCGCTACCGGTTCCAGTGGAACTATCCACTGTTCTTCTCGCCCCACGATCCCGCCGTGCTCTACGCCGGGGCGAACGTCCTGTTCGAAACCCGGGACGAGGGAACGACCTGGCGCGCGATCTCGCCCGACCTCACGCGCAACGACAAGTCGAAGCAGGCCTCGTCCGGCGGCCCGATCACCCAGGACAACACGAGCATCGAGTACTACGGCACGATCTTCTGCGCCGCCGAGTCGCCGCGCGAGAAGGGAGTGCTCTGGACCGGTTCGGACGACGGGCTGATCCACCTTTCGCGCGACGGCGGCGCCTCGTGGAAAGACGTCACGCCGAAGGGCCTCCCCGAATGGGCGTTGATCAACAGTCTGGAGCCGAGCCCGTTCGAGGCCGGCGGCCTGTACGTCGCGGCCACCCGCTACAAGTCCGACGACTTTCATCCCTACCTGTTCGCGACCCACGACTGGGGCGCCACCTGGACGCGGATCGACCAAGGGATCGACGCGGAGCATTTCACCCGGGTGATCCGCGCCGATCCGGAGAAGAAGGGCCTCCTGTTCGCCGGCACCGAGCGCGGCGTCTACGCCTCGTTCAATGACGGCGCGAGCTGGCAGCGGTTCAACCTGAACCTGCCGATCGTGCCGGTCACCGATCTTGCGATCCGCGACGGCATCCTGATCGCCGCGACCCAAGGGCGCGCGTTCTGGGCGCTGGACGATCTCTCGCTGCTCCGGCAGGGTCTGGGCAAGCCGGCGAAAACCGCCTCGGCCCCCGGCCGCCACCTCTACTCCCCCGGGTCCGTTCTGCGCCTGCCCGGCGGCGGACGGCGCGGCGACGACGCGGGTCCCAACCTGGGGGCGGGCACCGACCCGACGGTCGGCGCGATCGTCTATTACCGGCTCGACAAGGCGCCCGAGAAACCGATCGAAGTGGCTTTCCTGGGAGCGGACGGCAAGGTCCTGCGGCGGTTTGCCGGCGAGGCGGTGAAGAAAAAGGAAGAGAAGGACTCCAAGGACGGCAAGGACAGCAAGGACAGCAAGGACGAAAAAGCCGACAAGGAGAAAAAGGACGCCAAGGCCAAGAAGGACAAGAAAGAGCAGAAGGCTCCTTCGGAAGTCGGCCTGAATCGCTTCGTCTGGGACCTGCGGCTCGAACCGGCGGTCGATTTTCCGGGGATGATCCTGTGGAACGGCAACCCGCCCGGACCGCGGGTCGCGCCGGGCCGGTACCAGGTTCGCCTGAGCGTCGATGGCGCCGTGGAGACCGCCAACTTCGAGGTCTTGCCCGATCCCCGCTCGTCGGCGAGCGCCGCGGATCTTCAGGCGCAGTTCGATTTCCTGCTTTCGGTGCGCGACAAGCTGTCGGAGGCCCACCGCGCGATCGGTTTCATCCGCGATACCCGGGGCTCGATCGACGCTCTCGCCGCGCGGCTCGAAGGCGATGACAAGAAGGCGATCCGCGAGGCCGCCGAGGCGCTCAAGAAGGAGCTGTCGGGAGTGGAAGAAGCTCTCTATCAGACGAAAATGGAGAGCCGCCAGGATCCGCTGAACTTCCCGATCCGCTTGAACGACAAGCTCGCCGGGGTGGCGGGAGCCGCCGGGACCGGCGATTTTCCGCCTACCGCCTCGGCGATCGCGGTGCGCGATGAGCTGGTGGCCGCGATCGACGTCCAGCTCGCCAAGCTCCGGGAGATCGTCGCCGAGCGGCTGCCCGCCTTCGAGAGTCAAGCGCGCGCGGCCGGGATTACCCTGTTGCCGACCAAGATTCCGGAGCCCGAGTCTCAAGAATCGCCGGCCGCGCCATGAGCGTCGGGACGAGAGGATCGATTAGAATCGACGTTCCTGTAACCCGGGCGAGCCGTTTTCGGCTCGCCCGCGAGTCAACCCAACTTTCCCGAGCTCGAGCCCACCGATGATCGCGCTACCGACCGAACCGCCGACCGAACCGATCGCGCCGCCCTCCCCCTATGGAATTCGGGGCTGGGACTTGAGCGACCTGCTGCCGGAGCGCAACGAAGAGGCGATCGCCGCCCGATTCGCCGACCTCGACGCGCAGGTGACCGCTTTCGAGGCCTGCCGGGCCGAGCTGCACCCGAAAATGGGGCGCGCCGCCTTTCTCGACGTCCTTCACCGGTACGAGCGCCTCGGCGAAGCGATGAACATCCTTTCCGGCTACGCCTCGCTCTGGTTTTCGGAGAACACCGGCGACCGCGAAGCGCTCAACTTCCGCAACCGGACGAACCAGATGATGACCGGTTTCGGCAACCGCATCCTCTTCTTCGGCCTCTGGTGGAAGAGCCTGGACGACGCCGAGGCCGAAGCACTCCTGCCCGCGGGAGAAGAGCATCCGGACGAGCTGCACTACCTGCTCGACCTGCGGCGCTTGAAGCCCCATACGCTCGACGAGCGCTCCGAGCAGATCATCAACCTCAAAGACGACAACGGGATCGGCGCCGTCGTCACGCTCTACTCGATGCTCACCAACCGGATTGAGTTCGAGCTCGAAGTCGAGGGCGAGATCAAGCAGCTGACCCGCGACGGGCTGATGAGCTACGCCTTCTCGCCCAACCCGGAGCTGCGGGTCTCCGCCTACCAGGAGCTGTACAAGGTCTACGGCGAAGAGGCGACCGTCCTCGGCCAGATCTACGTCAACCGGGTACGAGACTGGCACGACGAGAACGTCACGCTGCGCGGGTTCGCCTCGCCGATCGCGGTGAGGAACGTCGACAACGACATCCCGGACCAGGCGGTCGAAGCGCTGCTCGAAACCGTGCGCGCCAACGCGCCGCTGTTCCAGCGCTATTTCCGGCTCAAAGCGGGCTGGCTCGGCCTGCCCAAGCTGCGCCGCTACGACCTGTACGCACCGCTCGCCACCTCGGACAAGCAGGTTCCCTACGCCGATGCGGTGGACCTCGTGCTCGACACCTTCCGCGAGTTTCATCCGACCTTCGCCGATCAGGCGGAAAGGGTGTTCGCGGAGCACCACATCGACAGCGAGACCCGGCGCGGAAAAAGGGGCGGCGCGTTCTGCATGACCGTGCTGCCGGGCATTACCCCCTACGTGCTGACCAACTACACGGGCCGGGTCCGCGACGTCGCGACCCTCGCCCACGAGCTCGGGCACGCGATCCACAGCATGCTCTCCGAAACCCACTCGATGCTCACCCAGCACGCCTCGCTGCCGCTCGCCGAGACCGCCTCGGTGTTCGGCGAGATCCTGATCACCGACCGCCTGCTCAAGGAGGAGTCCGACCCGCTCGCCCGGCGCGAGCTGCTCGCCTCCGCGGTGGACGACGTCTACGCCACCGTGCTCCGGCAGACCTATTTCGTGCTGTTCGAGCTCGAAGCCCACGCCGGCATCCTCGCCGGCCGCTCGCTCGACGAGATCTCCGACCTCTATCTGGAAAAGCTCAAGGAACAGTTCGGCGATTCGGTCGAGGTGTCGGAAGAGTTCCGCTACGAGTGGCTGTCGATCCCGCACATGTACCAGACGCCGTTTTACTGCTACGCCTACAGTTTCGGCCAGCTCCTGGTGCTCGCGCTCTATCGCCGTTTCCAGGAGCAGGGCGAGGCGTTCAAGCCGGGCTACCTGAAGCTCCTCTCCTACGGCGGCGCGGCGCGACCGATGGCGATTCTCGCCGAGTTCGGCATCGACCCCACCGATCGCGCCTTCTGGCAGGGCGGTTTCGATCTCGTCCGCGAGCGGATCGACGAGCTGGAGGCGATCGAGCTGTAGATGCCGGTCGGTTTTTAGCCTAAGTTCTCCCGTTTTTAGGTTAGTCGTGGTAGATTTTGTCCTCGACGAGAGATCTTTGAGGCGTTCACGCCTCTTTCGAGGAGAGCTACCATGACCCCTTCCACGCCGCCGTTGCGCGATTTTCTGGAGATTCCCTACGACCGTCTGGAGGAGATGAACCTCCAGGCCAAGGCGGACCGCCTGGCGCGCAAAGCGCCCGAGACGATCCAGGAGGAGCGGATGCGCTACCTCCAGGACGAGAAGCGGATCAAGGCGGTCACGGTCTGCTTCACCGATCTCGAAGGCCGGCTCCACATGCTCGACTACGACAAGAAGTTCCTCTTGAAGTCGGCCGACAACCTGACGTTCGACGGCTCGTCGATCCGCGGCTTCTCGGCCCAGCAGGAATCCGACCTGCGCCTGGCGATCGACTGGCCGGCGTTTTACTGGCTGCCGTCCGACGTCTTCGGCCCGGGGAAGGTTTTGGTGTTCGGCGAGGTCCGCGAGCGCGACGGCGCGGCCTACAGAGCCGACTTGCGGGCGCGGCTCAAGAGCTATTGCGAGCAGCTCTACGCCGACGGCGGCAAGGTGGCGAACGTCGCCAACGAGATCGAGGGGTTCCTGTTCAAAGGGCGCGACGCCGAGCGGCGTTTCCCCGAGACCCGGCAGTTCGAGTTCTTGAGCACCGGCGGCTACTACCACTCGCTGCCGGGCGACGCCCTGCGCCAGTTCATCGACAGCGCGGCCGAGGTGCAGCGGGCGATGGGTTTTGAAAACGAGAAGGACCACCCGGAGGTGGCGCCCTCGCAGTTCGAGATGAACTACAGCTACACCGAGGCGACGATCGCCGCCGACCAGGTGCAGCTCTACAAGTTGCTGTCCCGCCAGGTCGCGGCGCGGATGGACATGACCGCATCGTTCCTGCCGAAGCCGGTCACCGGCATCAACGGCAGCGGCATGCATACCAACATGTCGATCACCGCCGCGGGCAAGAACCTGTTCTACGACCCGGAAGGCAAGGACGGCCTGTCGGCCGCGGGGTGGGACTACATCCAGCGCATCCTCGCCAACGCCTCGGACGTCTGCCTGATCCTCAATTCGAGCGTCAACTCGTACCGCCGGCTCGATCCGCATTTCGAAGCGCCGAACCAGATCAAGGCCTCGGCGATCGACCGCGGCTCGATGGTGCGCATTCCCCTCGGCAACGAGAAGTCGGCGCGGGTGGAGATCCGCTCGATCGCCCCGGATTCGAATCCCTACATGGCGATCTACTCGCTGCTGCGCACCGGTCTCGAAGGCCCCCTCGCCGAGGAGGAGGCGGAGGGCAAGCGCCCGCGGACGCGATTCCTGCCGGACAACATCTACGACGCGATCCGCCTTTTCAAGGGGAGCCGCTTCGCCGCCGACCTGCTCGGCGAAGAGGTCCACGGCAAATACGCGGAGATCAAGCACGCCCAGGCGGAGCGCTGCCCGAAAGCCCTGGGAACGCTGATCAAGGCGGGCGAGATCCAGTTTCACCACGAGGTGACGAACCAGTACCTCTGGGGCCGGTTCTAGGGGACTACCCCCCTCCTATCCTCCCCACAAGGGGGGAGGGACGTCTTTCGAGGGCTTGCCGTGCCCAAACGAATTGAGACTCCCTGGTGCGGTTCGATGCGGTTTGCTCTTTGGTAGGCCGCTTTTCTTCCTCCCCCCTTGGGGGGAGGACCGAGGAGGGGGTCAGCCTCCGGCCTTCCGCCCTCGAGGTGCCTTCTTCGCCGGTCTCGCCGCCTTTTTCTTCGCGGCGATCGCCACCGCGGAATCGATCCAGGCGCGCAGCTCGTCCGGATCTTCCATCACCTCGACCGGCACCTCGCGGTAGGGCATGGTCCGCTCGTCGCCGTAGGGGTGGAACCAATCCGCCTCGTGGGCGTCGAACCGCGCGGCGTTCGTCTCGTCGGCCTTGAAGAACGTCCGGTCGTTGTCCAATAGGCCGAAGATCAGCCCCTCCAAGTACAACCCGGCGCCGCCGAACATCGTTTTCGCGGCGACCGGCGCCGCGCGTTCGAGCTGTTCCAAGGCGTAGGCGCGATAATCGGGCGAGAGCGGCATCGGATCAATCTTCCGTGGGACCGTTGCCTTCCAGCACGTCCAGCCAGGCGTCGAGGGCGCTGTAGAGATCGCCCAGCGGCAGGCGGAGCACGGGGCCCTCCGGGTCGATCTCGTCGGTGATCCGCGCCGTCTTCTTGCTCATCGTCAAGGTGTGCGCGTTGCCGATCCAGGTCGCCCGAGGGCGCTCCCCGGCGACCACCTGCGCCAACTGCTCCAAAATCTCGCGGCCGACGGCGAGACTCCCCTGCACCTCGCTTTCGAGAAACGAGATCAGCAGTCCGCGCTTCGTCCTCCGGGACAGGTCCTCGGCGCGCAGGTCGCCCGCGGGGTCGCGAAAAATTCGCAGCAGCGGGGGCCCGGCGTCTTCTTTTGCGTTCATCGGCATGATCACCTTCCCCCAGATCCCCGAAAAATCGGGTACGCCGTATTTATTCGGCCTTTCTGGAAGTATCCCTCAATCGTAAAGCCCTTCCCGGAGTCGCCGCGCCATTTCTCGCCGCCGCCCGATTGCTCGAACGCGGAAAGGATCGAGGCCACCACCTCGTCTTCGGAAAAATCGTCCGGATAGAGCGTGGAAGTCTTCTCCAGCCACCGCCCGGAGGAAGCGCGGATCTCGACCTTCGCGACATAGACCCCGCGTCCGTTCGGGCCATCGACCACGCGCACCAGCCGCGCTCCGTCCGGATCGACACCCCCCGGCCGGGCGTGAAATCCGACCGGCTTGCCCCGCTTGTTGATCTGCCCCTCGAACAGATGAGAGAGGTTGATCGGCGGATCGGTTTCGCTCCACCGCACGCCGTCGCGACCGCGGCCGGCCGGTGACGACGAGTGCCGGGACGAGCGCTGCGGCTCGCGCTCGGGATTCGCCCGGTCCGACCGGTCGCGCCCCTCGCCAGCCGAAGACCTCGACGGACGGGAGGCGCGTTGTTCGGCCTGCGGCTCGCCCAAGAAGCAGCCCGCGAGCAGCGCGGCGGCGGCCAAAAGTGGGGCAAGGCGGTGACGAGAGAGGGGCATAGGGTTCGCGCATCCTACCCCGGCCGGCTACCCCGCGGGAGATACCGGAACGTCCCGCCCCGAATCCACGACCTTCACGACAAAGCGCTCTCCTCCCCCCGCCCGAGGATCCGCAGCCATCTCAGATGGGCCAGGAAGGCGCCGGAAAGCGTGCGGTTTTCCCGATAGTTGAGCCCGTACTCCTCCGCGGTTTCCTTGACGATCCGGGTCAACGCCGGGTAATGAACGTGGCAGATCGAGGGGAACATGTGGTGGATCACGTGGAGGTTCAGGCAGCCGAGAATCCAGTTCGCGAACGGGTTGCCGCGGGCGTAGTCCGAGGTAGTGTCGAAGATGTGGCGGATGTAGTTGTTCGAGATATGGCCTTCTTCGTCCGCCTCGGGGAACGTCGCGTCCTCGTTGAAATGGTTGGGCTGGAAGATCAGGGCGAGCGAAAAGCCCAGCAGGAGATGCATGACGACGAAGCCGGCGAGGACCGAGTACCAAGGAACGTCGAGGACGATCAGCGGCAGGACGAGCATGTAGGTGAAATAGAACGCCTTGCCCCCGAACAGGAGGATCACCTCCGAGAGCGGATGGCGTATCACCTTCCGGTTGCCGAATCGCCGCTCGCGGAAGAACCAGCGAAAATCCTTGGTCAAGGTCCAATCCAAGGTGGTCAGGCAATAGATCAGCGGGGCGTAGAAGTGCTGGTAGCGGTGGTGGGGCCTGATCTCGTCCTGCGGCGAAAAGCGAAAGATGTTGCCCGACACGAACGTCGAATCGGCCCCGCGAATGTTGACGAACGAATGATGCGAATCGTTGTGCATCAGCCGCCACATGTAGGAGCTTGCGCCGACCGCGTCGAAGACGCAGGCGAGGACGCGGTTGACCCGCTTGCTTCGCGAATAGGCCCCATGGTTCGCGTCATGGGCGATGTTGAACGCCATATGGAGCTGCGCCAACCCATTGAGCACGTACATCCCGACCACTTGCAGCGGCGAAAACCTGCCGGTCAGAAGCCAAACGTAGGTGGCGATCCAGAGAACCAGGCCGAGGACGGTCTTCGTGATCATCTCCAGGTTCGCGTGCCGGCCGATCCCTCGGCTCTGGAAATAGTCGTCCACCCTGAGCGACAGCGTCTTGCTGAAGCCCGACGTGGTGACGGGCTCGGTAAACTTGAATTGTCGGCGTTCGGCCATTTCGAGATCCTCGCGTAGAGCGCCAGGGAACGGCGATTTCGCGTTGTGCAGCGTTTAGAGATAACCGAGCGCTTTGAGCCGCTTCTCCGTTTCGGGATCGAGCTTCTCGGTGGCTCCGCCGTAGAGGGCTCGGAGGCGGTTGTTTTCTTTCTGCCAGGCGATGAGGGCTGGGCGGAGGCGGGCGATCTTTTCGGGATTCGCGGCGGCCAGGTTGCGGAGCTCTTGGGGATCGGTTCCGAGATCGAACAGCTCGAGGGATTCCGGGTTCGAGCGGTGGACGATCAGCTGAGTCGCTCCATCGCGGATCGAGGCGAGGGGAATCGAGGCGTCGGTGTCCAGGGTGTGGTGGAAGACGGTGGTGAAGGTTTCGGCGAACAGGGGCCGGTCGGCCGACGGGGCGCTTGGGTCCTTGAGCAGTGGGATCAGGCTGGCGCCTTGGATCGGCGGGGCGTTGGGGCCGAGAGGGGTCCCTCCGGCCAGCTCGACGAGGGTGGGGAGGATGTCGATCGAGCCGACTGCCGCCTCGGCGGTCTTCCCTTCCGGGATTCGCCCCGGTCCCCAGAGGATCATCGGTACGCGGAGCGCTTCGTCGTACAGGGTGTCGCCATGGTCGAAGCCGCCGTGGTCGAACAGATCCTCGCCGTGGTCGGAGGTGAGGAGGACGATCGTGTCGCGATCGAGGCCGCGTTCGCGGAGGGTCGAGAGGAGGCGGCCGACGAACGCGTCGGCGTGGCGGACTTCGCCGTCGTAGCGGGCGCGGAAGGCTTCGACGTCCGCCGCGGTCGGCGGGAACGACCCGTCCTTGAATTTGTCGAGGATCGCGATCGGCAGCGACACCTTCGGCAGCGCGTAGCCCCGATGGCCGGGCGGTACGAACAGCGAGTCGTAGGGCGGCGGCTGGTCGTAGGGCTGATGGACTTGGTAGGTGTGAACGAAGAGGAAGAACGGCCGCGCCTGCCGCCCGGGTTGCGGATCTCCCGCGGCGTGGTTGGCGAGCCACTGGAGCATGAGCTTCTGGGTGCCCGCGTCCAGGTCGTCGTCGTCGTGGGCGACGTAGGTGTCGAACCCTTGATCGAAGCCGAATTTCGCGGCGACCCAGCCCCCTTCGGTGATCGCCGAGGTGCGATAGCCGAGCCGGCTCAAGCGCTCGGCGAGCGTCGCGAGCTTCTCGGAGCCGCGGATTTGGAAACTCTCGCTGGAGTGTTGGACCCCCTGGAACCGCCGACGGTCGGGGTTCACGCCGTGGGCCGACGGGTAGAGCCCGGTCATCATCGTCATGTGGGAAGGCAGCGTCCAGGGAGCGGCCGAATAGGCGTTCGCGAAGCGGGTCCCTTCGCGCGCCATCGCGTCGATCGCCGGGCTGGTCGGGTGCGGCCCGCCGTAGCAGCCGAGACGGTCGGCGCGCAGCGTGTCGATCGAGATCAGGATCAGATTCGGCCGACGGGCCGCAGGGCGAGGCGCGCGCTCCCCCGCCGCCTTGGCGGCCGAGGGCGAGGAGACCCGCGCGGGGGCGGGAGACGGCGGGGGCGAATAGAGCGCGGCGAAATGAGCGAGCGCCTCGTCCCGCGCCGGGGAGTCGCCCAGCCGATCGCAGGCGTTCGCACGTTGGTACCACCCTTCCGGCGCCTGGGGTTCGAGAGCGGTCGCCTTCTCCAGCTGCTCGCGCGCCGCTTCCGTTCGCCCCGCGCGAAGCTCGACGAGCCCGAGCGTGTAATGGGGATAGGCGCCGGCCCCCGGCAAGGCGAGCGCCTTTTTCAGCTCGCGCTCCGCTTCGGCGAGCCGGCCGCGCCGGAGCAGGGCGTCGCCGTACCAGGAGCGGAGCTTCGGATCGCGAGGAAAACGCCGCACCCCTTCGCGGGCGACGGCGAGCACCTCGGTGAGCTTTCCGGAACGAACGAGCAGACGGCTCAACGCCAGATAGGCGGGAGCGAAATCGGCGTTGGCGGCGAGCGCCGCGCGATATTCGCGCTCGGCCTCGGCGCGGCGGTCGGCCCGATCGGCCGTGACGCCCCGGTCGAAATGCCGGCGTTCGGCGGGGCCGCAGGAAGCGAGCGCCAGGAGCGCGAGGACGAGAAAACCGAGGCGGCCGGGCATCTCGACGCTCCGGAATCGATCTACCGGGGAGCCGGCGGTTGGTGCTGGAACCCGGGCGGCAGGCCGGTCTCGTCCAGGACCGGGTCCGGCTCGACGCAACGCGGCGCGCCCTCTTCTCCGAGCCCATCGAGATGCGGCAACCCGATCTCCTCACCGCGCGCGGGCTCGATCGGCACGACCGGCGCGGGTCCCGAGGCCATCAGGCGCGGCGTGATCACGAACAGCAGCTCCTGCTGGTGCCGGGTTTTATGCCGCCAGCGAAACAACGGCCACTTGCCCAGCCCGGGAAGGCGCGACTCTTCGAAACCCTCTTCGAAGCTGAGCAGCCCGCCGAGCACCAGGCTCTGGCCGGCCGAGACGCGCGCCGTCGTTTGGACGCTCTGGACTTGGAACCCGGGCACCCCGCCGACTCCCAGCGAGGGCGACGGGCGGATGATGCTCGGGGCCACTTCGAGCGCGATCACCCCCAGCTCGTCCACCGTCGGGCGGATGTCGAGCCGGACGCCGAAATCCTGGAAGGCGAAACCCTGGACGGAATTCGTGGTCGAAAGCGTGGTGATCGGGATCGGCACTTCGCCCCCCACCAGCACCGAGGCCTCCTCGCCGGAGAGCGTGAGGATGTTCGGCTCCGAGACCGCGCGGGCGAGGTTCTGATCCTCCAGGAAGTCGATCGCCGAAACGATCGAGAGGGTCTTATCGACGAAGCTCGCCACCAGGTTGCCCGCCACCGCGGTGACGTCCGCCGTGCCGCCGAGCTGCCGCGGCGGCCGGCCTTGCGGGCCGGGGAAGCTGCCGAGCGACAGGTGATCGCCGTCGAAACGGAAGTTCACTCCGGCTTTCTTCGCCCGAGCCCGATCGACTTCCAGCACCCGGATCGACACCATGATCTGCGGCAGGTCATCGACTTCGAGCATCGAAAGCACCCGCCCGGATTCGCTGGTGATCGCGAGACCGCGCGCGATCTGCCCGGGCAGGCCGCCGAGCGGCCGGTCGGTCGCGGCGAGCGACGCGTTGCCCGCCGCGCCGGTGGCGCCGCCCGCTCCGGGAAAAACCCGGTTGCGGCCGAAGCTCAAGCCGCGCACGGGGGATTCCACGCGCACTCCCGCGTTGCCGAGCTGGCGTTCGGCGAGGATCACCGCGCGGGCGAGCGCCTGGACGTTCTTGACTTTCCCTTCGAGGATGTAGGAGTCGCGTTCGGGGTTCGGCTCGGGGCCGACCTGGATGCGCCGCAAGTGAATGCGCGGATCGATCGCGCCAAGCGCCTCGGTGAGCCAGAGATCGGGCGCCGCGGTGGAGGTCGGCGCGCGCAGCAGGTTGACCACCTGCACAGTCCCGCCGCCCGAAGCCGCCGCGCCCTGCGCCTTGAGCATGCTGTTGACGATCGACTCGGCCTGCACCGCCGTGTCGCGATCCGGCGCCTCGCCGGTCAGGACCACGGTCGAGCCGTCGCCGCTCGCCGAGATGACGATGCGCGGATCGAGATCGGCGAGGATTTTTCGCAGGAACGCGAGGTCGCGGTTGATTTCGACCTCGTAGCGCAGGCGCTGGCCTCCGACCAGCCAGACGTAGAGCGTGCTTTTGCCCGTGCGCAGCCCGGTGAGCAACACCTCGCGCCCGGAGACCACCTGCAGCCGGGCGAGGCCCTCGTCGGCGAGCGCCACCCGTTCGATGTCGAGCGGCAGAGTGAGCAGGCGGCCGACGCCGATCGTCGCCTGGAGCGTGCCGCGGCCCTCGACCGTCTGAAGGTCGGGAGCGCCTTGCCCGAACACCGCCGCGCCGCACAGAAGGGCGAGCCCGAGGACGATCGGCAGTCTCATGTTCAGGGCTCTCATGGCGGCGGGGCGGTTCCGGAAAGGGTGATCTTTTCGCGCTTGCCGCCGGTGATCACTTCGACCTCGCCGAAGCGCGGCATCGGCAGGGTGAGGACGTTGCCTTTCTCGACCTCCGAGCGGCCGTGGAGCACCAGCGAGAGCGGTGCGCCCGAGGCCTGCGCTTCGGAAAGCGGCATCGCCTCCCACGGATGGACCGCGAGCAGCAGCGGCGACTTGGCGGCGTTGGTTCCCCCCTGGCCGGAGGAGCTGGCGAGCGCGTCGGCGATCTGGCCGCCGAGCCCTTCGGATTTCTTCGCGCCTTCGGCGGCGGGTCGTTCCGCCACCCAGCCGACGAAGAAGGCGTCATGAACCAGCGGCACCGCCCCTTGGCCGCCGCTGCGCAACGGGCCGAACGCCACGACGTCGAACCGATCGCCGAAACGCAGCTGCTCGACCAGCTCGGCAAGCGGCAGACTCGCGAGCGGAAGAAACACCAGCACCCGCCCCTCGGGCAGAATGCCGGCGAGCCCCGGCCCCTGGTCGGGGGGCGCGAAATCGGCGCGGAAGAAGGGGGTGCCCGCCCGCTTGCCCCTTGCGAGGCGCTTGCCGAGGACCGCGCTCTTTTCGCGCAGCACCGTGCCCGGCACCTCGCTCTCGCGGACCCGGATCGCCTTCAAGTTCGTCTTTCCGACCTCGGTTCCCGGCGCTAAGTCCGACGCGGCGACCCACACTTCGAAATCGCCGCGGAACCGCTGAACCTGACGAAAAAGCAGCACGGCGACCAGGATCAACGCGACCGCGAGAACCGCAATTCTCGCCCAGGGTTTTTCCGCGGCATTCCGAAAAGTTTCCCTGCGCATCATAGGCGTGGCGGCAGTTTAGCGGAATTCACCAAGCTGCGCCCGGGCAAAAAGGGCTCCGAGCGCCTGGGCTCTCGGAGTCCTCGGGCCTTGCCGTCGTGTCGCGAGCGGTCTCAAGGCGGCTACGGAATGTCCACCACGACCGGGACTTCGGGCGTCGGCGGGATACACATCCGGACGCCGCACCGGCCGCCTTGATCGCAGAAATCCTGGGTGTCCACGTAGGCGCTTCCCGACCAGGTCGCGATGTCGGCCGGATGGACCGGATCGGTCGGATGACCGACCGCCATGCCGCTCATGCTGTAACTTTGATTGAGCGAACCGATCGCGCCGCCGAGATCGCCGATCTCGCCGATGATCTTCGCGCAGAACGACGACCAGCCGATCGCGACGCAGCAGATCATGATCGTCAGGATGAAAATGATCTCGGCGCTGACGATGAACCCGGCCTGCCGCTTATTTCCCCGTTGAACCATCACGTGCTCCTTTCTTCATCCTGGCTTCGTGGAACGGCAACAGGCTCCGAAGGCTTGCAGCATGCCCCCGGAGCCCATGGACCGGCTTGACGAAGCCAGTGGGAATGCGCGGCTTACGGCAGCGGCGGACCTTCCGGAGTCGGCGGGATACACATGCGGACGCCGCACCGGCCGCCCTGATCGCAGAAGTCCTGGGTGTCGACGTAGGAGCTGCCCGACCAGGTCGCGATGTCGGTCGGGTGGACCGGATCGGTCGGATGCCCGACCGCCATGCCGCTCATGCTGTAGCTCTGGTTGAGCGAGCCGATCGCACCGCCGAGATCGCCGATCTCGCCGATGATCTTCGCGCAGATCGACGACCAGCCGATCGCGACGCAGCAGATCATGATCGTCATGATGAAAATGATTTCGGCGCTGATGATGAATCCGGCTTGGCCCTTCTTTCCCCTGCGTACCATAGTGTTCTTCCTTTCCCCGTCTTGCGGGCAATGCGGTTAAACCAAGAAGACACGCTCGCTCTAGCTCTCGCGGACCTCCCTCGCAAGGAGAGGAGCCTCCTTACGTCCGAATCCGCGAACCCTTGTTGTGTGACAGGGGGAACTCTAGGGGAACCGCAGGGGATAGAACATCGGCGGACGACTGATTCTGCACTGCCAAAAAACTGATATTTGCCCGCCGCAGGCGCCTACGCCGCCTTAGGCGGGCGCGACGTCGGTCAGGCCTTCGCGGATCGCGTACTTCGTGAGCCCCGCGACCGAATGGATGCCCAACTTTTCCATCAGGTGCTCGCGGTGGGTGCCGACGGTCTTGATGCTCAAAAACAGCCGCTCGGCGATCTCTTTGGTCGAATGCCCTTCCGCGATCAACTGCAGGATCTCCCGCTCGCGATCGGTGAGCGGCTCGACGGTGGAGGCGACGCTCGGACGCTCGGCTTTGAGCGCCCGCACCACGGCATAGCCGACGCGCGGACAGATGTAGACCTCGTCGGCGATGATGTGGCGGATCGCGCGCACCAGGCTTTCGTGGGAGTAATCCTTGAGCAGGTAGCCCGAGGCGTTCGCTTCGAGCATCGCCTCGACGAAGCGGGGCTCGGCATGCGCCGACAGGCAGAGCACCTTGGTCTCGGGGCGTTTCGCGGTGATTTGGCGGGTCGCGTCGATGCCGTTCAATCCCGGCATCGAAATGTCCATCACCACCACGTCCGGCTGTTCCGCGTGGGCTTTCTCGACCGCCTCCCGGCCGTCCCGCACGACGCCGATCACTTCGAAGTCGGGCTCTTTTTCGAGCAGCGCGCGAAGCCCGTCGAGCAGGATGGCGTGATCGTCGGCGAGCAGGATGCGGACGCTCATGACGGATCGCTCCGTACCGGCACGATCACCGACATGCGGGTGCCGCTCCCGGGACTGGACTCGATCTCCAGTCGCCCGCCGAGATGCTGGAGCAGCTGGCGCACCCCCGACAGGCCGAGTCCCGCGAGCCGCGGCTCGACCGTTGCCGCGTCGAAGCCGACGCCGTCGTCCTCGACCGCGATGCAGACGAAATCGTCCACCCGCTGCACCACCAGCTCGATCGCGTTCGCCTTCGAATGTTTCGCGGCGTTGACCAGCAGCTCCTCCACCACCCGGTAGAGGATCGTCTCGGCGTCCTCGGTCAACGGTTTCGGCCGCCGATCGCTGGTGAAGGCGAAGCGGAACCCTTGGAGGCCGGCGACCTGCTCGCCCAGGCTGCGCAGCGCCGGCTCCAATCCCAGCTCGCAGAGCACCAGCGAGCTCAGCTCGAAAGTGAGGGAGCGGGTCTCTTCGACCGCGCGGCCCAACAGCTCTCCCACCTGGGCGAGCGCCTCGCGCCGTTCCGCGCTCGGTTCGGTGGCGAGCAATTGGGCGAGCTGCATGCGGGCGAGCGCCAGGGAGTGACCCACCACGTCATGCAGGCCGCGCGCGATCCG
>Ga0134122_10000744_pt1 | contig 22649 bp, 24 predicted proteins | sample KB302_FD_96461 | JGI IMG/M metagenome (GOLD analysis project Ga0134122, IMG submission 96461) | Terrestrial soil microbial communities without Nitrogen fertilizer from Kellogg Biological Station, Michigan, USA - KB3-0-2 | ecosystem: Environmental > Terrestrial > Soil > Unclassified ...
AGGCGAGCTCCTTGACGAGTTCAGGGTCGACGGGGCCGTCGACGCGCTCCTGCGCGCTCGCGAGCAGCTCGCCCGCCATGGGGACGCCGTCGCGGTCGAGGCGCGCGATCAGATGTTGGAGCGCCTCCCATGTGCTGAAGCTGTCGTCGCCTGAGACGTCGTAGTCCTCGGGCATCCCGGTGGGCCCCAGCAGGGTCACCTTGCCGGCGGCGCTCTTGAGAATCCCGTCCTGGGCCATTCTCTCGACCGATGTGTTGCGCGCGCGCGCGAGGTTGTCTGCACCGCCGAAGTCGGCCGTGTCGTAACCGTGTTGGCGATACCAACCGATCGCAAAGCGCGTCGTGGGGTCGAAGTCACCCTCCTGCTCGTTCAGCACCTGGTCGAGGATCTCGTTGATCCGCGCTAATGCCGAGCGGACGGTCATCGGCGAGCCGTCATCCTCGATCACCTTCGAGTAGCGCGAGAACACCGCCATGCCGGGGCCGATCGCGGCCTGCGGCAGGTCGACCGGGGCGATCGCGCCTTGCTGGAGCTTGCGTAAGGCGTCCGGCAGCTCGTCGTGTAGGGCGGCGATCAGCCCGCGGCGATCGGTGGTTGGTGCATCTTCCGGCCGCGGACGTAGGGCGAGGACGATCGAGGAGGCAAGGGCGTTAGTCCCTCGGCTCAGCATGCGGTTGGAAAGCTCACTGCGCATCGGCCATGTAGCCGTGATTGCCCATCCGGATCGAATCATGCCCTCGAGCAGCGTTTCCCAACCCGTAGAAGCGACCCCGTCATCGCCGGCGTTTGACTGCTTGAACGCGTAGTAGACCGTGACCGGAAAGTCGGATAGCGCCGATTTTCGCGCGCGAGCAAATACCTCCCGGAATCCGTGCTCAAAGAACTGCTTCGCGCCGTCCTTGCCGTCGTGCCGATACGGATTCGCGACGAGCTCCTCGGCCTTTGGAACGAGCACGGTGCTTAGAAGGTCTGCATGAACGGCGAGGAGTGAGCGGCGCAGCCAGACGTAGAAAAAGTCCGAGAGATCGGAGTAGCCGATGTTGTCGTAGTAGGGCGGGTCGGTGCTTAGAAGGAACCCCTCGCCGGAAGCGGACGCCGCGTCCCCTTGGGCGGCGAAGCCGCGTCCAGCCGCGAACAAGCCTTCGATGGCAGGCAGGACCCATTTGAAACCCGAGAGGTATGAGGCACCAGACGCACTGAGAATGTTGGCCTCCGCGAAGTCCCACGACATGGCAAGCGCCTGCCGAGCGAACGCACTTCGAACGTGCTCGGTCCTCGCGCTTCCGCCGGTTGTCGCCCGGGTCGTCGTTGGTCCGCTGTCCCAGGTTGCGAGCATGCAGTTACGAGCCAAGGGTCCACTGATCGACAGTCCTAGGTAGGTCGCCACCGCATCCGCGTACGCCTGGGCGTCGGTGCCGTCCGCTTCGAGGCGGGGACCGGCCGGCGCGCCCGCGGCCAGACCGTCGCTGAACACGCGCTCTCGGGCTTCCATGACCAGGTCGCTGAAAGTCGTCAGAGCCAGTAGCTGGCGGTCGGTGAAGAGGTCGGTCCAACGGGTCATGCCGTAGGCCTGAACTCGAAATCCCAGCGCCTGATCCGGGATGTTCACCTCGGGAAGGTCGTTCGCACCCTGAACCCGCACTGCCGCCCGCTGTGCTTCGTCCGGAGGCAAGTAGACGCGCCTACGGTCCCCTTCGGCGACGACCGCCATCAGCTGTTCACGAAGCCGTCCGGCCTTCCCCTCAATCCGTACGTGTGCCAGAGGCACCGCGGACCCACATGCCATACACGTCGCCCCATTCCTCCCGACCGTCCCATCCTCATCCTGGCTCGGCGCCCCCGCCTTCCCATGCCCAACCTCAAAGTCCACCCTCTTCCCGCTCGGATGCTCCGGGTCGGCCGCGATCACCGGGCGCACCCATGCCTCCTTTCCCTTCTTCTTGCCGAGCCACCACTTACTCGTAAGCGGCATCTCGATTCCGCAGGCCGGGTTCGGACAGGTCACCGTTCGCGCCCAGATCCAGGCGATCACCGTCGCCTCGCTTCCGTCCTCGAGCTTCGCCTTCGGGTAGTGCTGTCCGATGCGCTTCTCTGCTTCGTCGCGCATCCACTCGCCATAGGCGCGCACGTCGGCGGCGAGACCGGTAGCACCTTCCCAGCTCGTCCGTTCCCCGGCGAGCCCCGGAAACACGGGCGGGCGCCCGGCGAACTTAGGCGGGATCTCGATCAACGCCTTGTTGATGAGGACCGCGACCGGGTTCAGGTCGGAGGCATGGGCCTCAAGCCCAAGCCGTTGTGCCTCGAGCGGGATCGTGCCGCCGCCGGCAAACGGGTCGAGGATCGGTGGCGGGTTGCCATCGGTGGAGGCGAGGATCTCCTCACGCGCATCCGTGAGCACGATCTGGTCGCGGATGTTCTCCCAGACGACGAGCCGCTCGATCAGGCGGTGTAGGCGCTCGCGCTCGGCCCGCTGCTCTTTCTCGGTCGGGAATCTGTCCGGGTGCGACGACGGATCGTCGACAAGCTGGGCGAAGAGCACCGCACGCGCCGTTGCAAGCGGTTTACGCGACCACCACAAATGCAGCGTCGAAGGGTGGCCGTGGCGAATCGACTTCTCGCGGGCCGATTCCCGGTTGATCGCCTCAAGCGGCAATGACACCTCGATCAGCTTGCGCTTTGGAACGCCCGTCACCCCTGTCTCATCGTCGGCCATCCTAGAACGGTCCCCTACCCCGGTCCCAAGCGGCCTCCCACTTGCCGCGGTGGCCCGTGGCATCGAAGTCACCGGTGTCGAATCCTGCAAACGGGTTCTCGAGGTAGCGAACCTCGTCGTGGTCGGGCCCTCGCGGATCGACGCTGACGAGCGCGAGTCGGTAGCGGGGAGCGCTGTTCAGGGCCGTCAGGACCTCGTTGTGGGTCACGAAGAAGTCGTCAGCACCTGAGATTCGCGCCTTCACCTCGATCCGGATCGGATCGTCACCGTCGCGGTGCGAGAGGACATCGAATCCGGGGTTGTTGAAGGCCTGCTCGACCGGGTATCGGCCGAGCTCGGTTTCCTGCGCGAGCACGAGATCAATCCCGCGACGCTCCACCGCCTTGGTCTCGAGTGCGTGGATCGGCGCTTTCTCTGGAACGTCCTCTTCGACTGCGGAAAGTGGCAGTACGAGCGCGGCGGTCGCGACTCGCGGCGGGCGCGACTGCATCTCGAGCTGCTGGGCGAGGAGGGTTAGGCGGGCATCGCGGCGCGCGTCGAGGTCAGCGGCCTTCTGCATCAGGCTGGAATGGCTCTCGCGAGGCTTCTGACCGATCTGCTCCTTCTCTCGGGCGACCATCGCCTCGAGCTGAAGCCGCTCGCTCTCGCGCACCAACCGCTGGTCGACCTGGTCGCGGACGCGTTCGAGCTCCGCCTCCCGACGTGTGCGGACCTCCTCGAGGAACGCCGGCACCCGGTAGGCGATTATCCAGCTCTCTGCGCGGTCCTCGGCACCGACGAGCCAGGGCAGCACCCGCATCGCATCGGTCCGATCGGTCGCGGGCGCCGGGACGCAATCGAGGTATGGAGCCGGCCCGGCCTCCTCGACCGCGCCATCCTCGCCGATGAATGCGTAACCGAAGCGGCGCGCGACCGAGGCCTCGGTCCCATCGACTACCTCCTGGACGACGCCGACCAAAAGGTGTGGCTCGGTGACGGTGGGCGACACGAGGACTGTCCCCTGCTCGAGGGTCCGCTGGAAGTGGGAAATTGCCAGATCGACAACTGCATCGTGGAGGGGGTGTCCGGGCGCTAGCAGCTGCGCGCGAGCGCTGGACTCGTCGAGCAGGTGCTGTCTGTCGAAAGTGACGCGGTCGTAGCGGGTCGCAACAGGGCCCCGAGCGGCGTCGCGGAGCTGCGTGGGAACGTGGGTGATCTCGAAGCGGCCTGCCTCGCGCTTTCGGACCTTGCCGCCGAGCCGGCTGAACGCCGCGCGGAAGGCGCCCTCAATGTAGTGGGGCTGAAGTCGGCGGGCGCGTGCCTCGTCCATCTGCCGCCGCAGCTCAGCTATGTCCGCATCCTGGATGGAGTCGGTGGCGAGCGCTCGCTCGGCGAGCAGCTCCTCGATTCCTTTCGCGACGCTGGCGTCGATCACCAGCTCCATCTTCGCCCGGGTCTCGGGCAGCTCGCCATACTGAATCGCCTCTATCAGGAGCTTGCGCAGCGGCGTCTCCCCGAAGGCAGAGCCGAGCACGTCGAAGACCTTGCCGCCGTAAGCCTTCCGCTGCTCCTCGATCTTCGCAAGCAGCCGGACGAAGACCTCGCCCTCGCGGGTTCCCTCGGCGACCAGATTCCAGAGCCGGCAGACCTCCCGCTGGCCGATCCGGTGGATGCGCCCGAACCGCTGCTCGATCCTGTTCGGGTTCCAGGGCAAGTCATAGTTCACCATTAGGTGCGCGGCCTGGAGGTTGAGGCCCTCGCCGGCCGCGTCCGTTGCGATCAGGATCTGGCAGTCGGGATTGTGCGTGAACTCCTCGGTGATCGTGCGGCGGTCATTCCGCCGGATGCCGCCATGGATCACCCGGACCGCGTCGGGCCGGCCGAGGAGCGAGCCGATGCGCTGCTTCAAGTACTCGAGCGTGTCGCGGTGCTCGGTAAAGACGATCAGCTTGCGCCGCTCGTCGCCGGCGCCCGACTTGCTTAGCGTGTTGTCCTCGAGAATCGTCCTCAGCTCGGACCATTTCCGGTCGGTCTCGGCCAAGCGGACGCCGGCGGCGGAGCTGACCAGGTCGCGCAGCTCGGCAAGCTCCGCGTCCAGCTCCTCGACCGTACGGGCAGCAGTCGCCGCATCGACGAACTCGTCCTCGAGGTTCTCGAGCTCCTCGGCCGAGAACTCTTCGTCGTCGAACTCGTCGAACTCCCCGACCGCTTCCCCTCCCTCTGGGTCTGAGGCCTCGGCGCCGGAGAGGAGGAGCCGCTTCTGGCGCTCGAGCCGTTCGACTCGTCGCTCGAGCGAACGGTAGATGGCCTCGGGGCTCGAAGCAAGGCGGCGCTGGAGGATGGTGAGAGCGAAGCCGACGGTGTTGCGGCGCTTGTCGTCGAGCCGGGCGGCGCGGTTCATCCCCTCGCGGACGTACGAGGTGACCTGCTCGTAGAGATCCTGTTCGAGCTCGGTCAGCTCGTACGGGACGGTCTCTGCGATCCGCTCGGGGAACAGCGGCTTGCCATCAAAGGTGAGCAGGTCCTCCTTGACCATCCGGCGCATGACGCCGGAGGTGTCGGCGTCGTGGCGGTTCGAGTCGTACTTGCCCTCGAAGCGGTCGCGGTCAAGGAGGGTCAGGAAGAGCTGGAAGTCCTCCTCTTTCCCCGAGTGCGGGGTAGCGGTCATCAGCAGGAGGTGGCGAGCAATCCGTCCGAGGAGCTCGCCGAGCTGGAAGCGCTTCGTCTTGCGGAGCTCCGCGCCGAAGTAGTGGGCGCCCATTCGGTGAGCCTCATCGACGACGACCAGGTCCCACTCGGTGCGGCCAAGCTCGGCGAGCAGATCCTCATTGCGTGCGAGCTGGTCCATTCGCGCGATCAGGAACGGGTGCTGCTCGAAGGCCGAAGCGCCGAAGACCGTCTCGCCGAGCCGGCGCTCGAAAATCTCGAAGGCAAGGCCGAACTTGAGGTAGAGCTCGTCCTGCCACTGCTCAACCAGGCCGCCCGGGACCACCACGAGGCAGCGCTTCACGTCCTCGCGCAGGATGAGCTCCTTGATGTAGAGACCGGCCATGATGGTCTTGCCGGCGCCGGGGTCGTCCGCGAGGAGGAAGCGGAGCGGCGTGCGCGGGAGAAGCTCGCCGTAGACGGCCCGGAGTTGGTGCGGCAGCGCCTGAATGTCTGAAGTCGTCACCGCGAGCATTGGGTCGGAGAGGCCGGCGAGCTTGATCCGTTGGCACTCGGCCACTAGTTTGAAATCGGCCGCGTCGGCGTCGAGCGGCCGTGCCTCCGCCGGGACGATCGCGAGATTGATCTCCGCGTCGCGGGTAAGGACCCGCTGTCCGAGGTCGCCCTCGGGCGTTCGATACGTGAGTTCGACGGCGTCCGGACCATGCGGCGTGACCGCGATGGCGGTGACGCGCTTGCCCGGGATTACGCCCTCCAGACGCTGCCCGGTTTCTAGCTCGTCGAGATTTGCCATATGCCTAGCGAATCGGATGTAGCGGTTTCGATCTGGCGACTGAGTCGTTAGGACAGTAAATCCCCGGCCCACGCGCTCCGGCGGCCCCGGTCGCCAAGACCGGCGCCTTCGCTACCTGTAGAAAGTCATCCGAATGTCCCCTTTTGGTCATCGGATGTCCGTCAACGACTATATGGGCGCTGGGTGGCTTCCCGCAAGGGTGACAAGGGACGGTTGGCGCTGCTGCCGCACGCGTCATTGCACGACCGAGTGAGCTTCCGGTTGGGCCACCACCATCGCTTTCGCTTTCATGCGGACACGAGAGCGAGCGGCGCAGTGCGCAAGGCTTCTCCTCCTCATCGAAAGCGGGCGTTTGAAGGCGGTCCCGAACCCGGCGCCGTCAAAGGGCGTGGCTGGTCGTAGCAAGTTGGTGTTCGAGATCAGCAACTCGTTCTTGCTCGCGTTGACGCTGAGTCTCAAGCTGGGCGCAGTCGACCACGAGTCGACTTGCCGTCCGGCCGCGTCGCACCCAGCTGACGATCAGGGCGCCCAACCGCACCACGACCGTGGTCGCCGCCAAGACGATCTGGACCGCCGAGCTAGCACCGCCGATAGCCGGGCCGACGGTTGCCGCAGCTGTGATCAGTGCAGCCAATCCGACAAGCGCGGGATCCCGAAGCCAAGCCGGCCAGGTGGCGGCGTCGATTGGGCGACGTCGGACCGGCTGGCCACGACTCAAACCTCGAAAAGTTCGGTGGCCCGATAGCCAACCCGGGGTCCGGCACCGCGTCGCTCTAGCGCGCCGCGGCTTGCCAGCTCCGCGGCCCGTCGCTTGATGGTGGCCTCAGAGATCCCGGTCTCCTTTGCCACTCGCTTTTTCAGCTCGCCGGCGCTGATCCAGTCCTGGCTGAAGCGCAGCAACGCTGCGGCCACCGGCTCGGCCACGATTTCCCGCTCGGCCCGATCGATCTCGCTCAAGTAGGCAATCCGCATCAAGGCGACGGTGGTAGCTAGGTGGCGTTCAATTCGATCGAGCCGGTCAGCGAGGCCATCGACGCCTCGGCGGACCCGAGTCAGCTCAGTGAAGGCGTCGATTGACTCGGCCATCGACTACTCCTTGATGGCCTTCTGGACCGCTCGTTGCGTCTTGCCTAGATACTCAGCGATCTCGGCGCTGCCAAGCCCGGCTCGGGCCAGAAGCTGGTCGAGATTCCTAGCCTGGCGCTTCTCTTCCAAGCGTTCGTTGACGACCATGACCAGAAGAACGCCGAGCTTCTGATTGATGGACTCCAACAGTTCTTCGCCGCGCTCAGACATGTCCGGCTACTTCTTCCGTGCCCGGCGAATCGTCGTCTTGACAGTGTCGTAGTTCCGTCCGGTCAGGCGAGCAATGTCCTTGATCGAAAGCCCGGCCTCCGTGAGGACCAACTCGGTTCGCCTGGGCTCGGTCCCGAGCAAGGCTTGGTCTCGGTCGGCGATCTGTAGCGCCAGCGAGGCAACCGCAGCCTTCTCGGCCGTGAGTTCCGAATCGGTTTCAGCCATCACCCCTCCTTTGGGTCTTGGTTGCGCCACTAGCGGGCAGGTGCACCGAGCTTAGCAAAGCTCTTTCCGCTTAGACAACAAGTTTCCAGGGATCTTGGGTGTCGACATCGTGGCTCTGGCGCACAACACGCTTCGCTCGCTGGGCTGATCCGAGAGCTGCAACGGCACGATGCGGCAATTTGCGGGAGTTCCTCAGTGGCAATCCGCGCGCCTCTAGCTGACTGGTGACTCGATCCTGATCTCCCGTGGCCACCGTTACCGCTTTCTAGAGCCGAAATAGGCCCCCAGAGAACTCGCGACAGCCGTTCGGACTTGTCCTTGTGGCTCATCCGGCCGGGATACACAGGTCTAAAGTGGCTCTACATAGCCGGTTCAACTGATCCGTGCAATGAGCTAAAGTGCCTTGCTCGTTCTCTCAAGCAAGGCGCCTGAGTCTGCTTGGCGCAAACCGGCCTCACCGAAACAAAAGTCGACCTAGGGTCGGCGCAGACCTCTACCCCGCGACTCGCGCCAGCGCTACGCCTGGCTGGAGACGGCCGAAATGAAAGGGCCAGCTCGACGGCGCGAACCGCACTGGCTTCGGCATCTATCTGCTGGCTTGAGCCCTCGAGGAGGATCTCCAACGGAGATCTTGCTGACCGAAGCCAGCGCAGTCGACTACGCCATCACCGTGCTCGAGTAGGCAGGCTTCCAACGGCCCCCCAGTCCTACGTCGGGCCGGGCCGGTCGGCTCAGTCACTTCTTGGTCTTGGCCTTCTTGCGCGCTCGTTTGTCTCGCTGAATGGCCTGGTTGGCCGTGTTGGGGGTCGTGCCAACCAGCTCGGCGATCCGCGCGGTGTTGATCCCCACGTGGTGCATCTCAACGATCAATTCGGCCTGGCTGCTGGAGAGACGCTTGAGCAGGAGAACAGCCAGGCGGCTCAGCTCGTCGATCGGACCATCATTCGAATCGGCCATGGAGCGTTGGAGCGTGGCCGTTGGGTCGGACGACATCCGGCTCCAGCAATGGGCAACAGCGCCCTGGGTTCTGCTGCCGCCTGGGGGCACACTCTTCGGCTCACGAAGTCTCCGAGCTCCTGCAAGCGGACGCCTTGGCTGGACCTACAATGACCGAAGCCTCAAACGAGCCGTCAAACTGGAGCCATGGGCAGCAGGCAGACCATCCCGGATCGGCTTGAGCTCTCGAGCCTCGGGCCGACGCCCCAGGCGGCCCTGCGCCGGTTGGTAGACGAATTCGAGCGTCGCGGCTGGAGAGATGACGGCACCGGCGCCCTGGCCGTGGTCCGGGTCCTCGAAGGCGGAGGCGGCAGCGCCCCTTGGTCCGAGGCGGCCAAGGCCGTGCCCCGGGTGTTCCTCAGCCATAACCATGCTCGCCGCAGGGATCTTGAGGAAGCCCTGCGCTCGGCGGCTGGTAAGCGCTAGCCGTCTAGGTTGGAAAGGGGATCCCCAGCACCGCCAGGATGCCCTGGACCACCAGCGTGGTCGTCGCCCCGGTGAGCACGTCCTTGCGAAAGGTTGCCAGCTTGCCCGGCTCCGGCTGCTCCGCCTCGACGACCTCGCCGACGACGGTCTCGATCTCGGCCTGATCGATGTCGCCTCGGGTCTCGACCAGCGCCGCCAAGTCATCGAGGTCGGCCTTGGAGAACTGGCCGTCCAGGCCGCGTCGAACGAGGCCAGCCACAGCATCGAGAATCTCGGTCTTCGGGCTCTCTAGGCTGAGCTTGATCTCCTGGCCGATCTGGGTGACGTCGCCGAAAGTGTTGCGATCGCCGTTCACTGTGATGTTGATGTTGTTCTGATTCATGAGCGGCGGCGGCTCCTTGAGGACGCGGTTGGCGAAGGCCCGCACGAGTGCTTCCTGCAGGCTAGCCCGGTCGGTGTGGTTGCGGGCCAGGAAGCGGGAGTCAGCCAGCTCGGCCGCGGCGCGGGCGTCGAGAGCGCCGCGCTCCTGACACTGGGTGGCGATCCGGGCCGGCAAACCGTTGAGGTATCGCCAGCCGCGCTCCTCGAACTCATCGACGATGACGCGCAGCAGGTGCTGCGGCGTGGTCTTCTCCGGCCCGGCCACGCCGGCCTACTTCTCCAGCCGCCGCGAGATGCCCAGGATCTCATCGAGCCTCGAGCGCTTGTAGACCTTGCCCTTGGCGGTGCGGTCAACGAGCTCGATCAGGTGCAAGTCCTTCTCAAGGATCTCGATCTTTCTGGATACCGTGGCGTGGCTGGCGCCGTGCGTCTTGTTCTTCTTCAGCACCTCGAGGATCTCGCCCTGGCTCCGCTGTCCGTCGACGGCCAGGAAGGTGGCCTTCAGCGCCAGGTCGTCGCCGAGGCGGAAGACGAGCTCCTGGACCAAGTCTCTCTGGGCCCGGACCAGGACTTCGGTCATGCCGCCGATGTCCTCGACTCGCGAGCGCAGCTGGCGGATCTCGTTGAACAGGTCGATCGACTCGGTCATCAGCCCCCCTGTTTCTTGGAGCCCAGCTGTCCGCGGCGGCGGGCGCGGCTCAACGCAACTCGGATGGCGTTCTCGCTCTTGCCGAGGGCGACGGCGATGTCGGCGGTGCTCATGCCGGCCGACTTCAGCACCACCTCCCGCGGCACATCACCATCCGCCGCCAAGGCCGCTGCCATGGCCCCGAGTTGAGCGGCGTTCGAGCGGTCGACCTTGGCGTCAACCTCCTTGACGTGCTCGCCGACCTTCTGGACGTCATTGCGCAGGCGCTCGAGCTCGCGGCGAATCAGGGTGACGTCCATGCTGGTTTCCAGGCTCTCGGCCATGGTGATCTCCTTCGTCTCCCTCTAGCCCTTCTTGGACTTCTTCCGGGCCCGGGCCAGGGCCACACTGACCGTCCCGGGGCTGGTGCCGAGTAGGTCGGCGATCCTGGAAGCGCCGATCCCGGCTCGGTCGAGCTCGAGGATGGTCTCAGTCTGGTTCTCGCTCTGCAGGCGGATCAACGACACCAGCAGGCGATTGGTCTCGTCTTGGAGATCTCCGTCAGCCATGGTCACCTAGGTTAGCAAGGGCGTGTCAGGGTCGCCGGGAGCCAGGAGTTTTTTCATCAGATCCCGTTTGTTCAAAGGCTACAGGACGCTCAGACGGAAAACTAAGGCCACTGTATGTAGCTGGAGTATCGATAGTGCGCCTAGCGGGAGCGAGATTGGCACCCATAGTCGGTCCTCGCTTGAGCCCGGGCCAAGCAGATCTTAGTAGCTAGAGAAACCGCTCACACAAGCCAGCGAAGCGCTTCTGTACGGCTCCGCCAACCCCCTCCCGTCGCCAGCGAGAGTTCGGACGAGCTGGCAAGAACGCTGGGACTGATAATGGATCCGGCCAGCCGAAGCGCATGCCAACCTGCCCAAGCCAGCCTCTATCCCGTCAGACCTGGCCGGGCCGCCGCGAGCGGCAGGGCACTGGCGCAGGCGACCGGGCGCGGCGATCCTCCTGCGGGTGCCGCGCCCTGCCCCACCTACGGGCGACAACTACTTGATGATCTTGTCCTCGCGGAGCTGATCTTCGAGGTCGAACCTGGCGCCGTGATCACCGCGCCGGCCGTAGACCTCGTTCTTCGTCTGGGCGAGAATCCGGCCATCCGTGGCCCGCGCCTCGACCACGAAGCGCCACCGCGGTGTGGACCAAAAGCGCGTGTACGCGATGACGACGCTCGCGCCGTCCTCCTCGAGAAGTCCCTCGAGATGCGTATGGTCGCCGGCCACGTACCGGTGTTCCTCGACCGAGACCGTCCGGTCTGCGTGATGGTCGGGGTTTGACGCGAGTGCATCGCGCTGCGCCGGCGGCATCAGCCTGCGGGCACCATTGCGGGGTGTCACGTACTCGATCATGTCGTTCCTCCTGGCCGCTGATCGCGGACCGTCGAGTCGTCTCGTGAGCCCGTCGGAGATCGACGTCCTCGCACCGAAGGATACCCGACTCGTTCGGGATTTCGTCGCGGCGCGGTTGATGTAGAAGGCCGCAAGGACTACTGGCCAGCGGGCCGTCCATTCCCCCGCCCGCGGATCGCCGACACCTGGACTGAGGCCGGCTAGTTCTCGAGCGATTTCACGATTCTCAGGAGCTCCGGAGCCAGCTTCTCGGCCGACATCCGGTAGGCCCGCCACTTGTCCTTTGAGTTTTTCTTCGAGGAGGCCTGGAAGCGGACCAGCTTCTTCTTCTTGACAGTGACCCGAAAGGCCTTCTGGTCGAGGACCGTGCTCGGCACCAGCCACACGGGGCCGAACGTCGCCGTCTTCGCCTCGACGACCACAAAGAGCATGTAGAGGTCGTCTCTCGGCCGAAAAGTGGCCTCGCGGGTGTCGGCGACGAAGGTCCCGTTCTTCCGCAAATTCTTCGAGCTTGCGAGGAACCGGCTCTTGATCTGAACGTCGACCGTTCGGAACCCGTCGCGCCGCTTGAACGTGACGTCCACGCCTTCATCGTCGACGAGGCCGGTCAGCGCGTTGAGCTGCCCGTTGCTGGCCAGAATGCAGCTAGCGGCGATGAGGTGCTCTGTCGCCTTTCCCTTCCGAGCTGAAGTGCTCTCTGATTCGGGCATAGGCCAGAGCGTAGTTCGTCGCCGAAGGGCATCGGGCCGCCGCGCACCGAGACCTTAGCGGGACCCGCCCCTGCTCGCGCGGAGACGATAACGGCGCCCGTTGACAGCAGTTTGACGGGCCGTGAACCTGGAGCGGCCTCTACTCGTCGAGGGCCATTTGATCAAACCGATCTGGTCATAGCGGGGGTGGGATTTGAACCCACGACCTCCGGGTTATGAGATCGAGCGTTTCTGCGGGATCTACATGAGGCTAGGCACGCCCACACTGGCCAGGCACCCCTGAGTTGTCCCGACTTGCCCTCAGATTGATGCCCGAATTGATGCCCGCTAAATGGGCAGCCGGCCGTGTAACTTGGCTGCTGCTTACGCCCGCTCGCGACGACGGGCAGGCATCTCAGATGGCGCCGCCCGAGTTCCGCAATGCACCACGTTGCTCCTTCCGCTTGCGCCCGTCGGCGAGGGGGTGCTAGGTTCGCCGCGCGGCGTGGAGCGATGCCGGCAAACCAGGCGCGCTCGCAACGTGAGCGATCTACACGAAGGCGGCGTCGATGAAAACCGTGGTCCAGATCGATGGCCTACGCCGACACAGCGCGCACGCTACCTGTCTCCGCAAGCGAGAGAAGGTCGTTGGCGCGTCTAACCGCATCCGCGAGATCGCTGCCCTTCAGGGTCGGCATCTGCTCCGCGGACAGCTTGATGACGTCCCGGCCAAGCGGCGTGATTGAGACGTCGAGCGTGCGATCGTCCCGACGCTTGCTGGAGATGACTCCGTACGCCTCGAGCATGCCGCGAGTCCCGTAGTCAAACGATGCTATCGCCAGCTCTGGGATGCCACGCGGCGCCCTATGCAGGAGCCCAAGAGCGCGCACGGTCTCGTCGTCGAGGTTGTCAACGATCGTCTCAGCGTCGAGGTCTCTGCTTCCCTCGGCCCGCTCGGATTGATGCTGGGCTTCAGCGGTGGCGCTATGCGTAGGCATTGTCGAGCTCCATGGTTGCTTGCGGATCTACACTCCAAATACGCTCGTGAGGGCTAGGCTGGCAGGTAGTCCCGGAGGCGCGCAAGCGCTTCATTGACGGTCGTATGGCTGATACGCAACCGCCCGGCCACTTCACGACTTGACGGCGGGACACCGTTCCCCTCCGCAAGGGTGAGCCACGCCTTGACCACCCTTAGCAGCATGTGATCCCCGGCGCGCGCAGCCTTGCCAAGGGCAGCCTGGAGGCGCTCGTGGGTTGCGTGAGCGTCGAGCAGCCGTGCGAGATCGTCGTCCGCAAGGGTCGGCTCGACGCCTTCTGGCAGTTCAACGCTGGTTGGTTGGCGCAGGCGCGAAACGGCCAGATTGTGGGCGATCCGCGTCAGATAGGGCGCCGCCGAGCGGCCGGGGTCGATGCGATCCTTCTTGCTTGCCTCGAGCAGCCGCGCCAAGCTCTCGCTTGTAATGTCAGCGACATCCGCCGAGGAGAGCGACGGGAATCTTCCTGCGAGGAAGCGCGTCAGACCATCGACAACCGTTCGGAGGTCATCCTCGTCCGCCGGGCCCCGTTCACCTCCCTGGAGCAGTCGGAGGAGCCGAGCGGTGCACTCGTGAAAGGATCTCGCGTCATCACGACCATGTTCGATCACATCGTCAGTCATCCGCGCTCGGGCAGCGTCGCAGGTATCAGGCTTATACCCCCGTATCGAATCGGATGACCGCTATCGCCGCGTTCGCGTCTGGAGCCCTAATTGGGTCGGCAATCTTTTCCCCGAGGCGATATCGGTTTTGGTGGAAATGGTCGCATGGGGTTTTCGCCGGCTCGTTGGTAGTCATCCTCGCAATCAACGGAGCATTCGGGATCATTGGCATCGGAATTGCCCATGCCTTCAGCTGGCACCCATGGCAGCAGTCTTGGGCCAACGGGGTGTCCTTCGCGCTGCTCGGGCTCGCCGTAGTCAGGGTGCGACTTCCCGGGGTGGACGTCGACGAGCCGGAGAGCTCCGTCCACGCGCTTAACATCATCATGCGCTGGACCATCGCGCTGCTTGATGATGTCGCCGACAACCAAATACGCAAGAGCCTTGCCACGCTTAGGGACAGTGAGATGCGCGAGCTCGTGGCCTACCTGCTGGCTGCCGAGGTAATCCCAGACGAGCATCTGGACTCCCAGGACCGCGCTGCCGAGGTGGACAAGATGTCTAGGGCCGATACCCGACTGCTCGGCGGGGATTCCGCAGCCTGGGCGGAAATGCTCGGCTGGTCGGTTCTGCAAACCAGGCAGCGCCTCCTTGTCATCGACAGAGTGCGGTAGACGAGCCAGGCCCCGTCCTAACAACGTTAGGCGCGCAGGGAGGGCTTCGTTATAGCGGGTTGGGATTTGAACCCACGACCTCCCGGGTTATGAGCCCGCAGGTCATCCAGCTAGGCCAGTACCGCCTTCCGCGGATAAACAACCTCGGGGTCGGTGAGGACGTTGACGAGAGCGGGTTTGCCGGCCGAGAAAGCGCGGTCGAGGGCCGGACGGAGGTCGGCGGGCTTCTCGACCAGCTCCGTGTGGCAGCCGAGGGCTTCGGCGATCTGGTCGTAGCGGGTCTCTGGTCTCAGCTTGGCGGCCATCGAGTAGCCGTAGAGGAACATCATCGGATGGTGCTCGAGGGCCCAGATGCCGTTGTTGCCGATGATGCCGACGACGGGGAGGTTGTGGCGGGCCATGGTGTCGAACTCGAGGCCGGAGAAGCCGAAGGCGCCGTCGCCGAGGAGGAGGCAGATCTGGCGATCGGGGTGGGCCTTGGCCGCGCCGATCGCCTGGCCGGGGCCGGCGCCGAGGCAGCCGTAGGGGCCGGGGTCCATCCAGCAGCCGGGCTCGTGGGTCTCTATGTACCGGCCGGCGTAGGAGACGAAGTCGCCGCCGTCGCCGATCACGATCGCGTCGCGGTCGAGGACCTCGTTCAGCTCCTTGTAGACGCGGACGGGGTGAAGCGGGGCGCGGTCGTCGTTTAGTTCCTCCTGCTCGCCGGCGCGCTTCTCGGACTCGTGATCGCGGAGCGCGGAGATCCAGGCTTCCGTGCGGTCCCGGGTGCCATCGGGGGGCGCGGCCTCCTCCCGGAGCGCCGCCAGGGTGGCGGGGATGTCGCCGACCAGTGCCAGGTCGGGCTGGCGGGTGGCCTTGAGCTCCGACTCGACCACGTCGAGCGAGATGAGCTTCGTCTCCTCGCCGATGGAGCCGCCGAAGCCGAGCCGGAAGTCGAGCGGGACGCCGACGACGAGAGCGACGTCGGCCTCCTTGAGGCCCTTGCCGCGGGCGCGGCTGAAGCAGAGCTCGTGGTCGGCGGGCAGGCACCCGCGTCCCATGCCGTTGAGGAAGACGGCGATGCCGAGCGCCTCGGCGAGGATGCGGAGCTCGTCCTCTCCGTGCGCCCAGTAGAGGCCGGTGCCGGCCATGATCGCGGGGCGCTCGGCCTTCGCGAGGAGGGCGGCGGCTTCCTCGGAGCGATCGGCCGGCTTGCCGGGCGATCGCTCCTGCGCGGCCGGCACCTCGGCCTCGGCCTCGGAAAAGACCAAGTCGAGCGGATAGTCGACGAAGGTCGGGCCTGACGGCTGCGTGAGAGCCGCGTCGATCGCGGCGGCGGTCAGCTCGGGGATCCGCGCGGTCTCCTTCACCGTCTCGGCCGACTTGGTGAGCGGAGAGACGAACGGCAGGTGGTCGATCTCCTGGAGCGACCCCGAGCCCCAGCGCATCTCCGGCGCCCGGCCGCCCAGGACCACGAGCGGGGAGCGATTCTGCTGCGCCCCCGCCAGCGCGCTCATCCCGTTGGTGACCCCGGGTCCGGCCGTCAGCGCACAGAGCCCCGCCTTCCGCGTGACCTTCGCAAATCCCTCCGCCGCCCAGGCCGCGGAGGCCTCGTGGCGGGTGTCGACGATCTCGATCCCCTCCTCCTTGCAGCCGTCGTAGATCGAGAACAGGTGGCCGCCGGAGAGGCTGAACAGGTACTCGACGCCGCGCGCCTTCAGCGTCTTCGCGACCAGCCGGCCGCCGTGGACGGCGCCGCCTGTCGCCTCGGCCTGCTTGGCGCTCTCCTCGGTGGTCGCCACCAGGGGCGAGCCTACTACGGGTCGATCACCGGAAGCCCCGACTCGGGGTCCGTGCGTCGTCCCAGGTGCGCGGGCGACTCGTTCACGAACACCTCGCAGGTGGGACGCACCTCCGCCTCCATCAGGTGGCCACCGACCGTGGTCCCGTCGCCACGGCCGAGCACGCAGTGGACATGGAGGTGGGGATCGCGGTCGAACTCGGGCGTCTCTCGGTCGGCGCCCTCGGGAAGCGTGATCCGGCCGTTCAGCGACAGCACCTCGACCTGCTCGTCGACCGGAATCTCGTCGTAGGCCTTGGTCTCCCAGTTGAAGTAGGCGAGCCTCGCCCAGGCGAGCGCCCCGATTGCCGTGAACTCGCTCGCCGCCAGGCGCTCCTCGCGGGCGAAGCGGGTCAGCGACGCAATCAGGCTGTCGCCCGTCTCGAGGGCGACGACGTAGGTGCGCTCGCCGTCGTGGTTGAGGATCTTCGACTTCACGCCCGCGGATGTTAGGAGGGAGGTGGCCTAGTCGGGGAGGAGCGGAACGGTCAGGCCCTGATCGCGGCCGACCAGCACGGCCCGGGTGATGGCGGCCGATCCGAACCGGTCGCGGATGTCGTCGAGCGCGGCGTCGAGAGTGCCCGGGCGCGCGTCATCGAGCGGGAGCGCGAGCTGGATCGCGCCCTCGTCTTCGAGGTTGGCAAACGCCACTCCGAGGAGCGTGATGCCCCGAGCCTCGATCATCGGCAGGGCAGTGGCGAGCAGCCCCCTCGCGGTGGCGAGGACGGTCTGGGTCTGCGCCGTCGCCTCCGGCAGGGTGTGCGATCGGGTCGCTCGAGAGAAGTCGCCGAAGCGCAGCCGGAGCGTGACTGTGCGGCAGATGCGCCGGGCCGCACGCAGCCGGCGGGCGAGCCGGTCGACCAGCCCAACGAGGACGGCGTCCAGGTCCTTCCACGATCTGCGGGAGCGGCCCAGGGCGCGCTGGGCTCCCATCGAGCGTCGGCGGCGGCCTCCGCGGACGCGTCGGAGATCGCGGTTGTGGGCGAGGGCGTGGAGGTGGCGGCCCGCCGCCGGGCCCAGGATCGAGACCAGCGCCGCCTCGGCAAGCTCCGCGACCTGGCCGACCGTCTCCAGGCCCAATTGCCGCAGCTTCCCGGCGGTCACCCGGCCCACCCCCCACAGCCGTTCCACCGGAAGTGAGTGGAGAAAGTCGAGCTCGCCGCCGGGCGGCACCATCAGCAGCCCGTCGGGCTTGGCCACTGCGCTGGCTACCTTGGCGAGGAACTTGGTGCTGGCCACCCCGACCGTGATCGGGAGGCCGACCCGCTCGCGGACCTCGCGCCGCAGCCGCGCGGCGATCTCGCTCGCCGAGCCCGACATCCGCTCGAGCCCGCGAACATCGAGGAACGCCTCGTCTATCGAAAGCCCCTCGACCAGCGGCGTGGTCTGCTCGAACACCTCGAACACCGCCTTGCTCGCCTCGGAGTAGGCCGACATCCGCGGCGGCACGACCACCGCCTGCGGGCACAGCCGACGGGCCTGCGCGCCGCCCATCGCCGTCTGAACGCCGCACGCCTTGGCCTCATAGCTGGCTGCGAGCACGACCCCCGCCCCCACGATCACCGGGCGACCGAGGAGGCGAGGGTCGTCCCGCTGCTCGACCGAGGCATAGAACGCGTCCAGGTCGGCGTGCAGGATCGTGGGTTCGCGCTGCACGAACACATGTTCGCATCGGATCGCGACGGAATCGACTTCTAGAGGAAGGGACTCTCGTGTGGCGCGACGTCGCGCCGCTTCTCGCGCAAAGGAGCAGCTCAGTTGAGTCCACCACCGGCAGCCGGTGGCGTATAGGGTCGCGACGACACCGATAGGGGAAGGTAGGAGGAACCATGGGAGCAGACGAAAACGTGGCGATTGTTCGGCGCGGTTACGAGGCCTTCAACACGGGCGACATCGAGACCCTGACTGAGGTCTTCGACGAGAGCATTGTGTGGCACTTGCCGGGGCGGAGCTCGATGGCCAAGGACTACCACGGTCGCGACGCAACCCTCGCCTACTTCGGCCAGATCGGGCAGGAGACTGGTGGCACCTTCCAGGCCGAACTGCAGCAACTGTTCGCAGGTGATGACGGTCGCGTGATTGGTCTCCAGCGCAGCACCGCGGAGCGAAACGGCAAGCGCCTGGATGTCGGCAACTGCATCGTCTTCGAGCTCAATGACGGCAAGGTCGTCGACGGCCGGGAGCACTTCAACGACCTCTACGCCTGGGACGAGTTCTGGTCGTAAGCCCTGACGAGATCAGGGCTCGCTCAGCGAAGATCAAGCCGATCCCGGCCGCGAATACGGCGACGACGGGCCGCCGAAGAGGATGCGCTTCTACTCGGCCCTTCGATAGGTGATCGCGAGGTCGTCGTCCCAGGTCGAGCCGTCTCGCGACAGCTTCGAAAGACCGGTGATGGTGTTGCCGTCGTCGCTGAACGTGCCGGTGAACCGTTGCGAGAAGCCGGGCGCATCGCGCGAGAACCTCCATGTCCCTTCGCTGAGGCTGACCGCGTAGACCCTGTAGACGCCGCGCGAGTCGAAGTAGTGCATCGAGAGCTGCTCATCGGTGACGCCGATCACCGCCATCCCGTCGGGAAACTGCGGGTGATCGGTCACCGAGCGCTGGATGAGGAAGCGCTTGCCCTCGAGCCACTCGAACGTGGCCCGTCCGCGCACGACGGTGTCGGGCACCGCCGGATGAGTGGCCTCGGTCGTCCAGGTGCCGACGAGCGCCTCGAACGGCTCGAGCTCGGAACCTTCACCGTCTGGCTGCATCTCTCACCTCGGACGTGATTGCCGTCGCCCAGGCGATTAGTTTCGGCGATTCAGGCGGTCTCTTATCCGCGACCAAAGGAGGACCGCATGAGCATTGCGTTTCCAGGCGAGTCGCCCGAGTATCGGGCGGCACGCGACCGCCTGCTCGAGGAGGAAATCGAGCTGCGCCGCGCGATGGAGGCCGTGGCCGAATCCAGACGCGCGCTGCCTCCCGGCGGCGTCGTCCCGGAGGATTACGTCTTCCAGGGGATGGGGACGGACGGGACCGTGACGGACATGCGGATGTCCGAGCTCTTCGCCCCCGGCAAGGATTCGCTTGTGATCTACAGCTTCATGTTCCCGCGCGACCCGGGCGACGAGCGCCCGGGGCCCGAGGGTGGCGAGACGGCGCTGCTGCCGCTCGCGGAGGGCCCGTGTCCGTCGTGCGTCGGTCTCCTCGACCAGCTCGACGGCGCCGTGGAGCACGCCACTCAGCACGTCAACCTCGCGGTCGTCGCGAAGTCCCCACTACAGCGGATTCTCACCTTCGCGGAGGAGCGCGGCTGGCGGCGGCTGCGGCTTCTGTCCTCGGCGGCCAACACCTACAACCGCGATTACCACGGCGAGACCGAGGAGGGTCACCAGCGGCCGATGCTGAACGTCTTTCATCGCGATGGCGAGTTGGTCCGGCACTTCTGGGGCTCGGAGCTCTTCTACGCCCCAGCCGACACCGGACAGGATCCCCGCCACGTCGGGACGCTCGAGCCGCTCTGGAACCTGTTCGACCTGACGAGGGAGGGACGCCCCGGCTGGGACGAGCAGCTGAGCTACTCGTGACTTAGGGGACGATTCCCGCCACCGCCCAGGCTCGTGCGGACAGCGAAAACGGTGCGTCGCCGACCCCGAGCTGGCGCCGATAGGCGCTGTGCAGAGCGGCGCGCTGGTCATCGTCCAGCGTCTTGCAGAACGCGCCCGAAGGGGCAAGGCCGGCCGGGAACGGTGACCACAGGTCCTCAAAGTCGGCGTAGTCGGCGTGCACGATAAGCGGCTCGGAGCGCACGTCGCTCAATCCGGCGTCTCGCCACAGCTCGCCCAGCTCGCCGTCGCGGCACCAGGGCATCACCACCCCCTCGTCGGCGGCCGCCGCGCGCTCGGGGTCGACCTCGTGGGCGGCGTCCCAGAACGCGCGCAGCAGGGTCATCTCACCGGCGTAGTCCCAGACGCACGAAGCGACCACGCCCCCCGGCCGGGTCACCCGCGCCATCTCGCGCACGCCGGCTTCCGCGTCGCCCATGAAGTTGACGACGAGCTGCGACAGGACCGCGTCGAACGCGTCGTCCGCGAACGGCAGCGACTCGGCGCTCGCCACCAAAACCTCGACCCCCGGCAGCCGGGCGCGGCAAGCCTCAACAAACGGCTCCGAGGGATCCACGCCGGACACGTCTGCTCTCCCCAGCCGCTCCACCAGCGTCGTCGCAAGGGCACCCGGTCCGCAGCCGACGTCGAGCGCCCGCATCCCCGGAGCCACCCCCGCAAAGTCGATCAGCGCGAGCGCGAGCTGCGGCGCGTAGCGACCAACGTGACGGTCGTAGGCGTCGGTCGCCGCCCGGAAGGTCTCAGCGCCAGGCATCCCTTCGCGAGGCTAGCTCCTCAGCCTCCGTGCGCGTAGCGCTCCTGTTCCTCCGCCGTGCGCTCGGCCCAGGGGATCGCCTCGAGCCTGGGTACCGGAATCGGCTCGCCGCTTTCGATCGAGAGCCCGTAGGTGCCCTCCTCGAGCCGCCGTTCGGCCCGCTCGACTGCCGCCAGCTGATCGCGTAGCTGCTCGGCCAGCGCATCGTCCACCTCGTCCTCCTGCAGGCGTCCCGCGTCGTCGGTCGGGTGCTGGTCGAGGCCCTCGATTTCGCTCTCGCGAGTTCTCTCGGAGTCGGCGAGCGAGCGCTCGATGCGCTCGCGCTCGCGCTTCAGGAGCTCGCGGGCGCGGTCGTCGTCGATCGGGGAAGGGTCGCTGCTCGTCATCGGGAGGCCGTATATAGCCTAAGCGAGGTGAAGCAGCGAGTCACCCTGATCACCCTGGGCGTGCGCGACCTCGCCCGCGCCCGCCGCTTCTACGAGGCGCTCGGCTGGAAGACCGGCGCCGGGCCCGACGACGACGTGGTCTTCTTCCAGACGGGCGACACGGTGCTGGCGCTCTGGGATCGCGCCCGGCTGGCCGAGGACAGCTGCGTCGAGGACTCCGGCGGCTGGGGCGGCGTGACGCCGGTGCTCAACCTCGGTTCGCCGGAGGAGGTCGACGCCGTGATCGAGGAGGCTCGCGCCGCCGGTGCGGTGATCGGCCGCGAACCGGCCGAGACCTTCTGGGGCGGCTACAGCGCGGTGTTCATCGACCCCGAGGGCCACCCGTGGGAGATCGCCCACAACCCGCGCTGGAAGCTGACGCCGGACGGCGGGGTCAGGCTGCCCTGAGGCGCTTCACTCGGCCCTAGGCGGGGACTGGAGCCGGCTCCGCGGTGGCGGCGCGGCCAAGCTCGCGCAGGTGCTCCTCGAACCCCTCGCGCCAGACGATCCGGTTGAAGACCGCCTCCCAGTGCTGGTGGGCCTTGCCCTCCCGGGCCTCCTTCCAGGCCGCGCGCACCGGGCGACGGCGAAAGAGGTCGGGCCAGGCCTTGCCGTCGGCGATCATCTCCTCGACCGTCTCGGCGTGGCCGGGCTTCTCCCAGATCCGGGCCCGGCGGATCTCGGGCAGCGGGCCGGCATCGTCGGGCTCGAAGAACGGCACCTCGCTCCACTCCGGCACCAGGCGGGCGATCAGGTCGTGGTGGAGCTTTCCATCGAGGCGCTGGTCGGGGGTGAGGTCGAAGGAGGCGCGGACGAAGGCGGGGGTGGCGCAGGCGGAGGAGCGGCCGCTTCGGGCGCCGAGGCCGGAGCGGTAGGCGAGGCGCTGCACTAGATAGAAGTAGTCGAGCAGGGCGGGGCCGGCGAGGCCGTGGCGACGGCCCTCCGCCAGGGCGCGCTCCACCTCTTCGCGGTAGGCGCGGTAGGCGCCGCGGTGAGCGGCGGAGTGCTTTTGGCGTGCCGCCTGCTCGAGGCGGTCGCCGAGGCCCTCCTCCCCGCCCTCGCGGACCTCGGAGAGCTTGCCCGGCGAGGGGTAGTAGAAGCCGTGGGCGATCTCGCCGCCGTGGCCGGAGAGCGTCGGGCGGGTGGGCTCGACGGGGATCGGCAGGGCCATCGGCCGGCGGATCTCCTGCGGGTTTCGCATCCCGTCGTGGACCAGGTGGATGGCGGCAACGCGCCGGCGAAGGTCGTCGTCGGGGTCGGTCTCGGGCTTGGTGACAAGGTGCTCGACGGGACGCGGGGCGGCCGTCACCAGCTGCTTGGCGATTTCGAGCTCGCCGGGCTCCTGGTCGCCGGTCGAGAAGCGACAGTCGATCCCGGCGGCGACGGCGCCGGCGGCCGAGATCCGCGAGTCGCGCCCGCCCGAGAGGTCGACGGACGGGGGCTCGTCGAAGAGCTCCGCCAGGTCGCGCGCCAGACCCATGGCCTGGTTGGCGGCCTCGTCGACGGCGCCGCGGAAGTAGACCTCGTGCGG
>Ga0134122_10000746_pt1 | contig 22633 bp, 18 predicted proteins | sample KB302_FD_96461 | JGI IMG/M metagenome (GOLD analysis project Ga0134122, IMG submission 96461) | Terrestrial soil microbial communities without Nitrogen fertilizer from Kellogg Biological Station, Michigan, USA - KB3-0-2 | ecosystem: Environmental > Terrestrial > Soil > Unclassified ...
GACATGGCCATCCGGGACGGCCTCACCCGCTGCTACAACCACAAGTACTTCAAGATGCGGCTGGACCAGGAGATCGCCCGCGCCCGCCGGTACACGGTGGAGCTGGGCCTGGCCATGCTGGACATCGACCACTTCAAGCAGGTCAACGACACCCACGGCCACCCGGCGGGGGACGCCGGGCTGGTGCACATGGCCAACCTGATCGGCCTCTCCGTCCGCAGCACGGACGTGGTGGCGCGCTACGGCGGCGAGGAGTTCGGCATCCTCCTCATCCAGGCCGGCGAGGCGGAGGCCTCCATCATCACCAACCGGATCCGCGAGCGCATCATCGCCCACAAGTTCGCGCTCCCCTCGACGACCGGGGAGATGGTGCAGGTGCCGGTGACCGTCTCCATCGGGGTCACCCAGTTCAACTTCGAGGACTCGCTGCAGACCTTCCTCGAACGCGCGGACAAGGCGCTCTACGAGGCCAAGCACAACGGCCGCAACCAGGTCCGCGTCGCGTAGCCCCTGGGGCGCGCTAGATCAGCCGGCGCTCCTTCAGCTCCGCCTCCAGCGCGTCCATCTCGGGCGCCAGGTCGATGGGCGGCGTGGTGGCGTGGATGGCGCTCTTCACGTCCTTCAGGCCGTTGCCGGTGATGACGCACAGCGCGGTCTCCCCCGCGCCCACCACGCCCTGCTTCACCGCCGCCATCACCCCGGCGACCGACGCCGCCCCCGCGGGCTCGCCGAAGACGGCGGCGAGGCGGGCGGTCTTCCGCATCGCGTCCAGGATGTCCGCGTCCTCGACGTTGACCATCGCCCCGTTCGACTCGCGGACGGCGCGCAGCGCCTTGCGCCAGTTCCTGGGCGTCCCGACCGCGATGGAGTCCGCCAGCGTCTGCGCGTCCACCGTCTTGATCTCGTTCGCCCCGCTCTTCCACGCCTCGGTGATGGGCGCGCTGCCCGCCGCCTGCACCCCCAGCATCTTCGGCAGCTTCTTCAGGAACCCCAGCTGGTGCATCTGCTGCAAGCCCTTCCACGCCCCGGCGAAGGTGCAGCCGTCGCCCACCGACAGCACCACCCAGTCCGGCACCTCGTCGCCCAGCGTCTCCCCCAGCTCCAGCCCCACCGTCTTCTTCCCCTCGACGAGGTAGGGGTTCACCGCGCAGTTCCGGTTGTACCAGCCGTACTTCGCGCAGGCCTCCTGGCAGAACTGCCAGGCCTGGTCGTAGGTGCCGTGCACCCGCAGCACGGTGGCGCCGAAGATGAGCAGCTGGGCGATCTTCGGCTCCGGCGCCCGCTCCGGCACGAAGATGAAGCTCTTCAACCCCACCGCCGCCGAGAACCCCGCCAGCGACGACGCGGCGTTTCCCGTCGACGCGCAGGCGATGGCTTCCTTGCCCAGCTCCCGCGCCTTCACCACGCCCACGCTGCTCGCCCGGTCCTTGAACGACGCCGTGGGGTTGCGCCCGTCGTCCTTCACCCACAGCGCCTTCACCCCCACCGCCTCCGCCAGGCGAGGCGTGGGGTACACCGGCGTCATCCCGACCTGGAGGTGGGGGAGTGGCCGTCCAAAGTCCACCGGCAGCAGCTCCTGGTAACGCCAGTGAGAATGGGGCCTTTCGGCCAGCGCCTGCCGGGTGAGCGTCCGGGCCGCGCGATCCAGGTCGTATTCGACATCCAGAATGCCCTCCAGGCCGCAGGCGGGACAGGTGTACAGGGTGTCGGTGCCGTAGTGGCGGCCGCAGGCCACGCAGGTCAGCTGCCGGATGTGCTCGAGCGCCATGTGCGGGAAGATAGCGTGTCCGCGGGGCACTCAGGCCGCTAGTATGTGGGGGGAGCCGTGCCGACGAAGATCCTGATCATCGACGACAGCCCCTCCATCCGGACCATCGTCAAGCTGTACCTGATGGGACGGGGTCTGGAGTTCATCGAGGCCACCGACGGTGCCCACGGCCTCCAGCTCGCGTCCGAGCGCGGGGTGGACCTCGTCATCGCCGACTTCAACATGCCGGTGATGAACGGCATCGACTTCGTCCGCAACCTGCGCACGCACGACAACCTCGCGCTGCGCGAGGTGCCGGTGATCCTCCTCACCGCCAACAAGGACGAAGTGGTCCGCCAGCGGGCGATGGAGGTGGGCGTGAGCGCCTTCACGGTCAAGCCCATCAGCCGGGACCAGCTCACCACCACGGTGCGCAAGTACCTCAAGCTGGAGGAGCCGCCGAGTTGAGCCGGCTCGGGGCGGCGCAGGCGGGCTCGGAGGCGCTGCTCTTCTCGCTCGGCAGCGAGGTGTTCGCCTTCCCCATCGGCCGGGTGCGCCAGGTGCTGCGCGCCTGCTGGCCGCAGCCGGTCCCGCGGCCGCCGCTGGGCTGCCTGGGCGTCATCGAGGTCGCCGGCGAGGTGGTCCCCATCCTGGACCTGGCGGTGCTGATGGCGCTCCGGCGCCCGTACCCCACGGCCCAGCTGCCGGAGAAGATGCTGGACACCCACTTCCTCCTCTGCGGCGCCGAGGACGGGGAGATCGGCTTCTGGGTGGACCGGGTGATCGAGGTGGCGGAGATCCGCGCCCTGGAGGAGTCCACCGCCGACCCGCGCCTGGAGGCGCTGGGCAAGTCCGTCTCCTGGGTGGTCGGCCTGGCGGCGGCCGGAGATCGCCGCGCCCTGGTGCTCGACCCCAGCGCCGTGGTCACCGCCTCCCGGCGCCGCCTCCTGAAGCGGGCGGTGCTGCGCAAGGCGGTCTAAGGTTTCACCTGCGAATGAGGGACGGCCCGGTCGAGCACCTGGCGGAGCTCCTCGGCCACCGGTTGGCCGAGGACAACCGGCGCCTCTTCGAGGACGGCCTGCAGAAGACCGGCCTGGCCCTGGGCGTCTCCCCGGACGCCGCCGCCCGGCGCGCGCTGGCCGGCGACCCGGTGGCCTACCGCGAGGTGATCTCCGCCATCACCGTGGGGGAGACGTACTTCTTCCGCCACCCGGAGCACTTCCAGCTGGCGCGCGACCACGCCGCCCGCGCCAGCAACGCCGGCCGCCCGGTGCGCACCGCCTGGAGCGTGGGCTGCGCCACCGGCGAGGAGGCGTACTCGCTGGCGCTGGCGATCTCCCCCCACACCCCGGAGCTGCGCGTCTTCGGCACCGACATCAGCGTGGAGGCGCTGGAGGTGGCGCGGCTGGGCCGCTACGGGAGCTGGTCCTTCCGCGACGGCCCGCCGGACCGGCTGGGCGAGCTCCGCCAGGTCGGCGGCCAGTGGGAGGTGAGCGCGCGGCTGAAGGCCATGTGCACCTTCCACGAGGCGAACCTGGCCCGCGAACCGCTCCACCCCCCGCCCGGCGCGCCGTCCCACCTGGACGTCATCTTCTGCCGCAACGTCCTGCTCTACTTCCTGCCCGACCAGGCCGCGCGCCTCCTCGCCGCGCTGAGCGCCCTCCTCGCCGAGGGCGGCCTGCTGGTGCTCGGCGCGCTGGAGGCGCCCGCCATCCCGCCGGTGGGGCTGCAGGCGGTCCCGGACAGCAACGGCTGCGCGCTGGCCAGGCCGCTCTTCCCGCGGGCGCCGGTGGAGCGGCCGCCCACCCCGCCCCGCCGCTACTCCACCGCCGAGCGCAAGGCGCTCCCCGGCGTGGACGTGCTCACCATGGCCCGGCGGCTGGCGGACGCGGGCGACCTGGAGGGGTCGCTCAAGATGGCGGAGAGCCTGCCCGAGTCCATCGAGGCGCTGGAGCTGGCCTCCACCGTCTGCTTCGAGCGCGGCAACCTGGACCGCGCCAAGCAGCACCTGGCCAAGCTGCTCGAGCTGCGCCCGGACCACGTCCCCGCCCACCTGCGGCTGGCGCTGGTCGCCCTGCGCGCGCACGACCTGGACCTCCTGGAGAAGTCCGAGCGAGAGCTGGTCCGCCTGGTCTCCGGGCGGCGCGACGACGAGGAGGTCTCCGGAGACGGAATGAAAGTGGCGTATGTTCGGCAGGTGCTGGCGGACCTCCGGGGGCTGCCATGAGCGGCCCGGGGCGCGTGAATGGGTAAGGACGCGATCCAGATCCTCAAGGAGCGGGCCGAGGTGGCCGCCCACGTCGAGGAGCAGGCGGCGGTGGCCACCGTGCCGCTCAGCCTCTTCATGCGCGGCAAGCAGTGCTACGGGCTGCGCCTGAACGAGGTGGAGGGCGCGGGCCGGTTGCGCCAGCTCTCGCACGTGCCCGGCGCGCCGCCCTGGATGGTGGGCGCGGTGCAGCACCGCGGCGCCATCCTCACCCTGCTGGACCTGGCGCCCTTCTGGGGCGTGGAGCTCAAGGGCCTGGCGGACCTGCCCACCTTCGTCGTGGTGGGCGACGGGCGGCAGCAGATCGGCCTCCTGGTGGAGGAGCTCCTGGGCGTGCACGAGGTGGACGCCGCCATCCAGCCCTACCGCGGCGACGAGCGGGTGGGCGTCTCCGAGGTCGCGCACTGGGGGACGAACCCGGTGCTGGTGCTCTCCGCCGCGCGGTTGCTCCAGGACGGGAGGCTGAAGGCCAGCTGACCCATGGACGAGATCCTCAGACAGGTCCTCACCCTCTTCGGCGAGGAGTTCAGGGAGCACAGCCTGGCGATGGCGCAGTCGCTCATCCAGGCGGACCGCTCCGACTCGCCGGAGGAGCGCAAGGCGCTGATGGCGGAGATCTACCGCCGCGCGCACAGCGTGAAGGGGACGTCCGGGACGCTGGGCCTGTTCGACCTGGAGGACCTGGCGCACGCGGTGGAGACCGCGCTCTCCGGGTTCCGCTCCGGCGAGCGCCACCTCTCCCCGGGCCTGGCGAAGAAGATCCTCGACGGGCTGGACCAGGCGCAACGGCTGCTGGAGGCGGTGGCCGCCGGCGCGGACGTCTCCGACCCGGTGCTGCGCGCCACCGCGGCGGAGCTGCTCAAGCTGGCCGCGGCGGCGGAGAAGGAGCCGCAGGACTTCCGGCCGATGACGCCCACGCCCGGCCCGCCGGCGCCCATGCACGCGCACGCGCCGACGCCGGCGCCGATCGCGCACGCCCCCGCGCTCGCGTCGCCGCACGCGCTGACGCCCCCGCCGTTCTCGCCCCCGGCCCAGCCCCCGCCCGAGGCCTCCGAGGCCGCCGCGCGCTCGGATGACGGCGGCTCCCGCAAGGGGCAGGTGGAGACGCTCCGGGTCACCGCCGAACAGCTGGTGAACCTGGAGCGCCAGCCGGACGAGCTGCGGGAGATCCGCACCGCGCTGGAGCAGCGGGTGGAGGACGCGCGGCGCATCTTCAACGCGCTGCAGGGCGCCCTCAGCCGCGCCCAGCGCCACATCGAGTACGAGGTGGCCTCCGCCATCCGCGACCAGGTGCTCCAGCTCCAGCGCAACGTCTCCGGCGCCGCCTCCGAGCTGTCCTTCCGGGTGCAGGAGCTGGACCGCGAGCTGCGCGCGCTGCGCATGCAGTCGGTGGACACGCTCACCGACCCGCTGGGCAAGGCGGTGTTCCAGCACGCCAAGGACCTGGGCAAGAAGGTGCGCCTGGAGACGTTCGGCGCGAAGGTGGCGCTGGACCGGCGCATGCTCCAGCTCCTCAAGGACCCCTTCATCCACCTGGTGCGCAACGCGGTGGACCACGGCATCGAGACGCCGGCGGAGCGGTCGCGCCTGGGCAAGCGCGAAGAGGGCGTCATCCGCATCGACGTCGAGCAGCGCGGCAACGCGGTGCAGGTCACCTTCACCGACGACGGCGAGGGCATCGACGTCTCCGCGGTGCGGCAGAAGGCCATCCAGGACGGGCTGCTCACCGCCGAGGCCGCCGCCGCCATGCCGGACGACGCCCTCACCCAGCTCATCTTCCAGCCCGGCTTCTCCACCTCGGACCGCGTCACCCGCACCTCCGGGCGCGGGGTGGGCCTGGACGTGGTGAAGGAGAACGTCCAGAAGGCCGGCGGGCGGGTGAACGTCACCTCCCGGCGCGGGCAGGGCAGCCGCTTCGTCATCGAGGTGCCGCTCACCCTGGCCACCGCGCAGGCGCTGCTGTTCGAGAGCTCCGGGTTCGCGCTGGCGGTGCCGCTCTCCTCGGTGGTGAAGGCGCGCTTCGTGGACAGCTCGGAGGCGGCGCGCGGCAGCCTGGAGGTGGACGGCCAGCTGCTCCCCATCCACGCCATGTCCGACCTGGTCCCCATCCCGCCCTCGCACGCGCGGCCCACCGGCTACTCGGTGGTGGTGGTGAAGTCCGCGGAGCGGCTGCTGGCCATCCGCGTGGACCGGCTCCTGGGCGAGCGCGAAGTGGTGGTGCGCCCGCTCCCCCCGGAGATGCTGCGGCTGCGCCACCTCTCCGCCGCCACCCCGCTGGGCGACGGGCGGCTGGCGTTCATCCTCTCCAGCCGCGCCATGGTGGAGTCGCTCAGCTCCAACACCTCCTTCGCCGGGCTGGTGGAGGTGGCGCGCAAGCACCGGGTGGTGGTGGCGGACGACTCCATCACCACGCGGTCGCTGCACCGGCAGGTGCTGGAGGCGGCCGGCTACGAGGTGGAGACGGCGGCGGACGGCGACGAGGCGCTGCGCCTCTTGCGCGCCAGGGGCGCGGACCTGCTGGTCTCCGACATCCACATGCCGCGGATGGACGGGCTCACCCTCACCCGGAAGGTGCGGGACGAGCCGGCGCTGGGGATGCTGCCGATCGTGCTGGTGTCGTCGCTGGATTCGGACGCCGACAAGCAGCGCGCCGACGACGCCGGCGCGTCGGCCTACCTCACCAAGGGCGCGTACCAGCGCGGTGAATTGCTCAAGCTCGTGCAGTCCCTGCTCCCGTCATGATCCGGACCCTGGTCGCAGACGACAGCCCGGCCTTCCGGGAGGCGCTCACGGCGGTGCTCCGCGAGGACCCGGAGTTCCACGTGCTGGGCGGCGCCGCCGACGGCGCGGAGGCGGTGCAGAAGGCCAGGCTGCAGCGGCCGGACCTGATCGTGATGGACGTGGTGATGCCCGGGATGAGCGGGCTGACCGCCACCGCGGAGATCATGAGCCAGACGCCGTGCGCGGTGGTGGTGATGTCCCGGCTGATGGACACCGGCGCGCAGCAGGTGGCGTTCGAGGCGCTGCGCGCGGGCGCGGTGGAGGTGATGGGCAAGCCGCGCGACCTGCGCGACCCGAAGACCAAGGACGCGCTCCGCCAATTGCTCAAGGCGATGGCCACCGTGAAGGTGGTGCGCCACCGCAAGCCGAAGGAGCTCTCCTTCATCTCGGCCGAGGCGGGGCTGTTGGCCATCGGCGCCTCCACCGGCGGCCCGCCGGCGCTGCGGGAGATCCTCCGGCACCTGCCGGACGCCTTCCCCTCCTCGGTGCTGGTGGCGCAGCACCTGGCCTCCGGCTTCACCCGCGGGCTGCGCCGCTGGCTGGAGGACTGCGTGGAGCTGAACGTGCACCTCGTGGAGCAGCGGACCGCGCTGCGCCCGGGCTGCGTCTACCTGCCCCTGGACGACCACGACCTGGTGATGGAGCAGGGCCAGGTGCGGAGCGTGAAGAGCGAGGGCGAGCACCCGTCGCCCACGCCCAGCGTGAACCGCCTCTTCACCTCGCTGCTGGACGCCGCGCCGAAGGTCTGCGCGGTGCTGCTCACGGGGATGGGGAGCGACGGCGCGGAGGGCCTCAAGGCGCTCCATGACCGCGGCTGCCACACCATCGTCCAGGACGAGGAGAGCTCGTTGATCTACGGGATGCCCAGGGCCGGCAAGGAGCTGGGCGCCGCCTCCGAGGAGCTGCCGCTGCACATCATAGGACCCAGGCTGCGCGCGCTGTTCGGCCAAACCATCCGGGGACCCAGGCCCGCATGACCCCACCACCCAACACGTCCGACATCCCTCCCTCGCAGGTGACGCAGTTCCTCCCGCGGAAGCTGCGCGGGCACGCGCTGCTGATGCTGTTCGGCGCGGTGGTGGTGGCGGCGCTGGCCTCCAACTTCCTCGTCGGCCCCTGGGCCATGCGCAGCTCGGAGGCGGCGCTGGACGCGCGCGCCAAGGCGCTGGGGATGGTGCTGGAGCGGCACCAGGACCTGCGCGCGGCGTTGAAGGCCGGCAACAAGCGGGCCGCCAACGAGCTGGCCACCGCGCTGCTGCAGGACAAGGAGCTGCGCTACGTGGTGCTGCTGGACGGCCAGGGCCAGGTGCTGGGCGGCGCCACGGCCGTCGAAGGGGAGACGCCGGAGGCGGTGGCCACCCGGCACGTGGAGGGCGCGGCCGGCGGGCTGGTGGGCTACACCCAGCGGATCCGCAAGGACGGCGTGGACGGGCCGGACGAGGACTCCCGGAACGACCTGGGCAAGGTGGTGCTGGCGCTCTCGGTGGCGCCGGCGCGGCAGCGGCTGGCCAGCCAGACCGCCGCGGTGCTGGCGATGACGGGCGTCATCCTCGGGCTCGCCTTCCTCTGGTGGTTCCAGCGGCTGGTGAAGCGGCTGGACCGGCTGGGCGGGTTCGCCGCGGAGGTGGCGGCGGGGAAGCTGGCGGCCAGCGTGGACGACGGCGGGGAGGACGAGATCGCCGCGCTGGCGCGGTCGCTGGACGCCATGGCCGGGAGGTCGGGGGCGATGGTGCTGCGCCTGCAGACCGCGGCGCAGGCGATGGCGCGGTCGTCGGAGGAGATCTTCACCTCCGCCACCCACCAGGGCGAGTCCGCGACGAGGCAGGCGGCGTCAGTGTCCGAGACGGGCGCCACGGTGGCGGAGCTGCGGGAGACGTTCAAGCAGGCCGCGGACCGGGCCCAGGCGGTGATCGACCTGGCCAAGCGGTCCGAGGAGTCCACCTCCACCGGCAAGCGGGCGGTGGAGCAGAGCGTCTCCGCCATGGAGTCCATCAAGGACCAGGTGGCGGCCATCTCCACGGTGATGAGCGGGCTGGTGGAGCGCACCAACCAGATCGGCACCATCATCGACGCGGTGAACGACCTCGCCGAGCAGTCCAACGTGCTCGCCTTGAATGCCGCCATCGAGGCCGCCAAGGCGGGCGAGCAGGGCCGCGGCTTCGCGGTGGTGGCGCGCGAGGTGCGGAGCCTGGCGGAGCGGTCCAAGGACTCCACCGCCCAGGTGCGCGCCATCCTCCAGGACATCGAGAAGGCCAGCCGCGAGGCCCAGGCGGTGATCGCCGAGGGCAAGCGGGTGACCGAGGACGGGATGGGGCTGGCGACGCGCGCCGGCGAGTCCATCTCGCTTTTGGACAACGCCATCGGCGAGTCCTCCACCGCGGCCAAGCAGATCGCCGCCTCCACCCGGCAGCAGGCGGTGGGCGTGGAGCAGATCTGGCAGGCGATGCGCGACATCGACCGGGCGGTGAACGAGAGCGCCAGCGGGATCCGGCAGCTGGAGGTGGCCTCCCGGAACATGAAGGAGCTCTCCAACCAGATGACCCAGCTGGTGGCGCAGTACCAGATGAGCAGCGGGGAGTAGCGGGCCGGGGCCGGGGTATCGGGTATCCTCCCCCACCATGAGGACGATCTCCTTCCAGCTCAACGGGAAGCCCTGCCAGGTCAACGCCGCGGACGACGAGTCGCTGATGACGTCGCTGCGGGAGCGGTGCGACCTGGTGTCGCCGAAGAACGGCTGCGCGCCCATGGGGCAATGCGGGTGCTGCACGGTGATGCTGGACGGGAAGGCGGTGGTGTCCTGCGTGGTGGACGCCGCCAAGGCCGAAGGCAAGCCGGTGTGGACGCTGGAGGGCCTGCCCGCTCGCGAGAGGGAGATCTACAAGGAGTCGTTCGTGTGGACGGCGGGGTTGCAGTGCGGGTTCTGCATCCCCGGCATCGTGATGCGGGCGCACTGGCTGATCGGGAAGAACCCCAAGCCGTCGAGGGAGGAGATCGAGAAGCAGCTCACGCCGCACCTGTGCCGGTGCACCGGGTACGTGAAGATCGTCGACGCCATCGAGCTGGCGGCGGCGCGGCTGCGGGGTGAGCCGGCGCCGGAGTACGACTGGTCGGGGAAGATCGGCACCTCGCTGCCCAAGTTCGAGGGCGGGGACCTGGCGCTCGGCGACCGGCGGTACATCGACGACATGAAGGTGCCGGGGATGTTGATCGGCGCGGTGCGCCTGTCTGACCACCCGCGGGCGAAGGTGAAGCGGATCGACGCGGCGAAGGCGCGGGCGATGCCCGGGGTGCACGCGGTGGTGACGGCGAAGGACGTGCCCGGGCAGCGGTTCCAGGGGCTCATCTACAAGGACTGGCCCATCTTCGTCGCCGAGGGCGAGGAGACCCGGTACGTGGGGGACGTGCTGGCGGCGGTGGCGGCGGTGGACGAGCCCACCGCGCGCGCGGCGGCGGCGGCGGTGGAGGTGGAGTACGAGGTGCTGGCGCCGCTGACGGACCCGGAGGCGGGGATGCGGCCGGACGCCCCGGCGGTGCACAAGAAGGGGAACCTGCTCTCGACGTCCAAGTTCAAGCGCGGCGACCCGGACGCGGCGGAGAAGGCGTCGAAGCACGTGGTGACGGAGACGTTCCGCACCCAGTTCATCGAGCACCTGTTCCTGGAGCCGGAGAGCTGCCTGGTGGTGCCGCCGTCAGGCGGTGAGGCCGCGTACACCATGTACAGCCAGGGGCAGGGCGTGTTCGACGACCGGCGGCAGGTGGCGTCGGCGATGGGGATGCGGGAGGACGAGCTGAACGTGGTGCTGGTGACGAACGGCGGTGCGTTCGGCGGGAAGGAGGACCTGTCGATCCAGGCGCAGACGTTCCTGCTGGCGAAGGTGACCGGGAAACCGGTGAAGCTGACGCTGACGCGGGAGGAGTCGATCCGCGTCCACCCCAAGCGGCACCCGATCACCATGACGTACACGGTGGGGTGCGACGAGAAGGGGAAGCTGACGTTCGTGCGGGCGCAGATGATCGGCGACAAGGGCGCCTACGCGTCGGTGGGGAGCAAGGTGCTGGAGCGCGCGGCGGGGCACGCCACCGGCGCGTACCGGGTGGACCACGTGGATGTGGTGGCGCACGCGGTCTACACCAACAACCCGCCGTGCGGCGCGATGCGCGGGTTCGGCGCGAACCAGGCGGCGTTCGCCATCGAGTCGTGCCTGGACATGCTGGCGGAGAAGGTGGGGCTGGACGGGTGGGACATCCGGTGGATGAACGCGCTGGACGAGGGTGACCGGTTCGGCACCGGGCAGAAGCTCACCGCCAGCGTGGGGTTGAAGCAGACGCTGGAGCTGGTGAAGGACGACTACAAGAAGGCGAAGTTCGCCGGCATCGCGTGCGGCATCAAGAACTGCGGCATCGGCAACGGCGTGCCGGAGACGGGGCGCGCGCGGCTGGTGGTGGCGAAGGACGGGAAGTCGGTGGGCCTGTACCAGGGCTACACGGAGATGGGCCAGGGGCTGTACACCATCTGCGTGCAGGTGGCGTCCACCGTCACCGGGCTGGACCCGCGGCTGTTCGTGCCGGGCGTCACCACGGAGCTCCCGCTGGACTGCGGGATGACCACGGCCTCGCGCGCGACGGTGTTCGCGGGGAACGCGGTGATGGACGCGGCCAAGAAGATGAAGGACGCGCTGGCGGCGGCGGGCGGGAAGGTGGAGGCGCTGGCCGGGCAGTCCTTCGACGGCCACTTCTCCATCTCGTACACGACCTCGCTGGAGAACCCGACGCCCGAGCCCATCACGCACATGGGCTATTCGTTCGCCACCCAGGTCTGCATCCTGGACGACCAGGGCCGCGTGGACCGCTTCATCGCCGCCCACGACGTGGGCAAGGTGCTCAACCCGAAGCTCCTGGAGGGACAGCTGGAGGGGTCCATCCACATGGGCCTCGGGTTCGCGCTGACGGAGAGCCTGGAGGTGGAGGGCGGGCGGATCACCAATGGGACGCTGCGCAAGCTGGGCGTGCTGCGGGCGGCGGACATGCCGGAGGTGCAGATCCGGTTCGTCGAGGCCGGGATGCCGGACGGGCCGTACGGCGCCAAGGGCGTGGGTGAGATCGGGCTGGTGCCCACGGCCGGCGCGGTGGCGAACGCGCTGTACCGGTTCGACGGAAAGCGCCGGACGAAGCTGCCGATGAAGGATTCCCCGGCCGCGAAGGCGATGAGCGTCGGCCGGTAACGATTCGCGCGGCGCGCGTCTTTCCGGGTGTAACCACCACGGGGAGCACCATGCGCCACGTCCTCGTCCCTGCCGTCTTCCTGGTCCTGATCACCTCTGCCTGCGCCTCCGGGCCCCCGCCCGTCCCGACGCAGCCGGTCATCGACCCGCGCCAGCGGGACGCGGTGCAGTCGCTGCCGCCCGCGGCCGCCGAGGCGCTGATGCAGAGCATGATCGCGCTCTCGGAGACGAACCCTGCTTACGCCGCGCAGGCGCGCGAGCAGGCCATCGAATACGCGCGGCAAGCGGGCGTCGTGATCGACCCGCGCCGGATCTGCGGCGCCTCGTGCGCGCTCCCCAGAAACGAAGGAGAGCGCCAGGCCCACATGGATTGCCTCATCCAGCGGCTCAACTGTCTCCGCCCTCGATGATTCGAGGGAACCCAGCGTCACCGCCGTTGTCATGGCTACCGGCCCTGCCTGGAGGGAGCCATGCCATCGAACGCGAGGATGTGGGTGTCGTGCATGCTGATCGGGCTGGGAGGGCCGGCCTGTGCCACCTTGTCGCCGCCCAGATCAGACGGGGTGCTGCTGGAGCGGCAGCAGTGGCAGACGGTCCAGGCGGACGCGCCGCTGGTCGGTGAGGCGCTGCTCCAGAGCCTCCTCGCCTTCTCGGAGTCGGACCCGGCCTCCGCCACCCAGGCGCGCGAGCACGCGATCAACCTCGCGCGCCGGGCCGGCGTCCTCACCGCACCGCGGCTGACGTGCAACGCGTGCGAGCTCCCGAAGAACGAAGGAGAGATGCCGGCCCACATGGACTGCCTGCGGCGGCGGCTCAACTGCCTCCAACCCCGGTGAGCTCCGGACGGATCGTCGCCCCCGGTAAATCATGGCCCGGGCTCTCGAGGTATTGCCCCCGTCCCTACCGAGGCACATCCGGCCCCAAGCGCCACCAGCGGCAGCAGGAGTGCGGTGGCCCCATGGACGTCCGTATTCACAGGAGCCACCTCCAGCAGCCAGCCTCCCTCTGCCGGACCACACGTGGACGGTAGCGAATCATCGAGCTCGAGCGTACCTCGGGACGTTCAGCAGACCCCGCGAGCACCGGCGACTCCCTCCTGGTCCAGCTCGAGGCGCGCCTCCCGCTCGACAGCGCCCTCGGCGCGGCTAGGCTGCGCCCCGCAGACTCGGACTTCGCGAGACGGGGGCGCCGATGGTGAACATGGGCAGCGACGTGGTGGCGGTGATCCTGGGGGGCGGCCGGGGCACGCGGCTGCACCCACTCACCGCCGAGCGCTCCAAGCCGGCGGTGCCCATCGCCGGCAAGTACCGGCTGATCGACATCCCCATCTCCAACTGCATCCACTCCGGCGTCTTCAAGATCGCCGTGCTCACGCAGTTCAACTCCGTCTCCCTCCACCGCCACATCACCCAGACGTACGACTTCGACCACTTCCACACCGGCTGGGTGCAGATCCTCGCCGCCGAGCAGACCCCCACCTCCGAGTCCTGGTACCAGGGCACCGCCGACGCCGTCCGCAAGCAGATCGGTGAGATCCGGAGCGCCAACGCGCGCTGGGTGCTCATCCTCGCCGGCGACCACCTCTACCGCATGGACTACGCCGACTTCGTCTCCCGCCACGTGGAGACCGGCGCGCAGATCTCCGTCGCCGTCCAGCCCATCGCGCGGCACGACGCCGGCCGCTTCGGCGTGCTCAAGCGCGACAAGGACTTCCGCATCACCAGCTTCGCCGAGAAGCCCAAGGACCCGGCGGTGCTGGCGGAGATGGTCAGCCGCGAGGATCCACAGAAGCCGTTCCTGGGCTCCCTCGGCATCTACGTGTTCGACATGAACGTCCTGCTCCAGGTGCTGGAGAACCCCGCCTGGTCCGACTTCGGCAGCGACATCATCCCGCGCTCTTTGTCCACGCACCGGGTGATGGCCTACGAGTTCTCCGACTACTGGGAGGACATCGGGACCATCCGGTCCTTCTACGACACCATGCTCGGCCTCACCGGCCCCAACCCGGTGTTCAACTTCTACGACCCGCGGCGCCCCATCTACACCCACGCCCGCTTCCTCCCCGGCTCCTTCGTGGAGGACAGCCACCTGGAGCGGGTGCTGCTCTGCGAGGGCTCCCGCATCAGCAAGGCGGAGGTCTGCGACTCCGTCATCGGCGTGCGCAGCCTGGTGGGCGAGGGCGCCAAGGTGAAGAAGTGCGTGGTGATGGGCGGCGACGAGTACGACAACCCCGGCGAGGACAAGGTGCCCATCGGCATCGGGCCCGGCGCGGACATCGAGGGCGCCATCCTGGACAAGAACGCTCGCGTCGGCGCCGAGGTCGTCATCCGCCCGTGGCCGCGCGGGACGCCGGACATCGACACCCGCTCGCACGTGGTGCGCGACGGAGTCGTCGTCATCCCCAAGGGCGCGGTCATCCCGCCGGGGACGCGCATCGCGCCGGACTAAGGGATACCTCAGACAGCCAAGATTCTACATAACCGGCGTGTGATCTCGTGTTCCCAGAGACGCGCACTGGGTTCTGCTGCTTCTACAATAGTCAATCCCCACCTTGCTTTAGCGTTACTGTACGCATTTCTTTTCCGCGTGGCCGCCTCCACCGCCGGGTCCAGTACGGCCTTATCAAGTGCTTGTTCGTGAGTTCTGAACTTGGGCCAATCCTTAGGACGTCCCTTACTCCCTAGCAGCGCTCGCAGGACCGTTGCTTCATCATGGACAAGCAGAGCCTCGAACATCGGTGACATGAAGATCACTTCAAGCTCTGTCGGCTCACCGCCGCGGGGCTCTAGCGACTCTTCAGACTCGTAGCGCTTCAGGAGTTGACTCGCTGCCTCACGGAATTTTGGGTCGAGATGCTTGCTGGCGCCCAACCCTCTCAGCACAAATGCCACCTCCTCCCTCATAGGACAACCTCTTCTGCCACTCACGGGCAACAACTGGTTGGGCCTCCAGTAGTCAAATGCGACGACAACACGATCCAAAGGGCTGGAATCGTGGGCCCGAGCAATAGCAACGTCCAAGGGTTCGCCACCTCCAACCAATTGAACCTGCCCCTTCTTAGCTAACCGCGTGGCCCCCGGACGCGGAGGCAGTGGCGACGCTCCCAGTCGAATGATTTGGCCCTTGCTGATTCCGAACACCCTGAGGTCGATATCATGTCCGCAGTGCTCTGCGAGGGCTCGCCACATCTTCCCGAATTGATCGCGAAGCGGATCGGTTCCGCTGGAGCCCTCGACAAAGAGACCCACAACCGGCCTTGGCTCACTCGCCATCTGGCTCATAATAGCCGGCTATGAACATGGCCCCTGGGGCGACCGCCCCCTCGTATTTTACGACATCATCGTATGTGCTGGCCTGCCTATATGTTGAGTCTCCGTGCTCACGGCGAACATGGATGATTTCTTCAGCACGAACGTGATCAAGCAAAAAAGGAGAGTGGGTCGTAACAATCACTTGCGTGCCACCAGTCGCCGCGTCCCGAAGTTCTTGGAAAACATGCTCTAGGGTCCACGGATCAAGACCATTTTCGATCTCTTCAACCACCAAAAGAGATGGCTTGGGCCTGGCGGCTAGAAGTGCAAACAGTGCCGTGAGACGACGTGTGCCTTCTGACAGCATCCAGTTCGGCAAGTCGATCTTCTTGCTGCCACCCCTCCACCGCATTCGCTCAGTGGCGGAAACGTAACCATGGGCCCTGTCGGTTCTTGTCACCTTGACATCTTCGAGCCCCTTGAGGACGGCTGATACTTTCTGACGCACCCAAGCGCGCTGATCGTCGTCGAACGAAGACAACAATGCAGGAAGAAGATACCCCTCCTCATCAAGCATCTTCCCCTCCGCTCGTTCCAGCGGAGCATCGAACCGCATCGCGGTGGGGCTCAGCCTGAGCACAACCGTGCGCTCGACGAATCTCGCCAAAGCACCAATTGCTGGGTGTCCATGCGACATCGTTTCAATTCCCAGCTTATTGGCATTTCGCTCGGCATTCATTCCTGCTACTCTTCGATATACGGGCCCCCTCTGCCCCTTCTGGGTTCGGAGGATCGTTTTCTGGGCACTTGTTTTGCCTCGGTTCAACACCTCTTCGCGAACGATGGGACGATCGACTCCGCCGGCAACCTTTCCAACGGTAAGATCATAATAGAGCGGCTTACCATCGCTCGATTCAAACTCCAGATGGAGATAGGTCTCGGAAGACCGGCGGTTTAGTAGATAAGAATAGGCACGAAATCGCGTGTCGGTTGCCTTGAGTAATCCGTCGAAGTAGCAGTCTTGCAACCACTGAAGCGCTTCGACGAATGAACTCTTACCGCTGCCATTCCTCCCTATGAATAGCGTCAATGCAGGCAATTCCACATACCCGGATGACTTGACGGCCTTGAAGCCGTCTAGACGGACCTTCCTCAAAAGCAAGGCAGGCGGACTCGCGGCCCTAAGCTTGCTGCGTCTGGTCGCCATATTTGATGCTGTACCGTAGGTTGGTCACGGGAGGTACTTCTCGTTCCTGTGTGGGATAGAGCACCGCAATGTCGGCTGGGATTCAAGCTTAAACATCGAGGGGTAACTGGGTGCACCCAGAAGCAGGCGTGCGAATCTATTCCGCCCTAGCGTGAGGACCCCTATGCTCGACCACGTCACCATCGAGCCCTCGCGGATCTGCGCGCACGGGCCGATGGCCGCGCTGGAGCTGGCCTGCCCGCTCCCCGGCGCGCTGCGGCTCCGCTTCTCTCCCGGCTCGCGCGAGTCGAACCTCCGCCACCCCGCCCTCCCCGAAAAATCGTCCTATGCCGTGGTGAAGGACGGCCGCCTGCCGCTCACCGCCGCCCGCGAAGGGCACCAGCTCCGCGTGGAGGCGGAGGGCGTCCAGCTCCACCTCGACCTCCGCTCGCTGGGCTTCACCCTCCACGGCGCCTCGGGCGAGGTGATGGAGGGCCTGGGCGCCGGCACCGACATGCGACCGGGCTACCCGGTGCCGCGCTACCGCTCCACCCTGGATCTGCGCGCGCGCCCCGGCGAGGCGTTCCTCGGGTTCGGCGAAAAGGTCGGCCCGCTGGACAAGCGCGGGCTGCGCTTCACCTTCTGGAACAACGACGTGGTGCCGCACCACCCGGACACGGACCCGCTCTACGCCTCCATCCCGTTCTTCGTCTCGCTGCTGGACGGGAAGGCGGTGGGCGCGCTGCTCGACGAGCCGTGGCGCTCCGAGGTGGACGTGTGCCTGGCCGACCCGGACTGCGTGCGGTGGGAGTCCGCCGGGCCGGAGCTGGACCTGTACCTGTTCTGCGGGCCAGGGCTGCCGGCGGTGCTGGAGCGCTACACCGCGCTGACCGGGCGGGCGCCGCTGCCGCCCCTGTGGAGCCTGGGCGCGCACCAGTCGCGCTACGGCTACGAGAGCTCGCAGGATGTCCGCGACGTGGTGGCGGCGTACCGCGCCAACGGCCTGCCGCTGGACGTGGTGCACCTCGACATCGACTACATGGAGGGGTTCGAGGTCTTCAGCTGGGAACGCTCCCGCTACCCGGAGCCGGCGGCGCTGGTCCGCCAGGTGGCGCAGGACGGAGTCCGGCTGGTGACCATCGTCGACCCGGGCGTGCGCGTGCGCGACGGCTACCGCGTCTACGACGACGGGAAAGCGCGCGGCGTGTTCGTGCGGCAGGACCGCGGCGACGTGCTGGTGGGCGCGGTGTGGCCGGAGCGCGCGGTCTTTCCGGACCTGACGCGCCCCGAGGTGCAGGGCTGGTGGGCGGGGTGGCACAAGGAATTCCTCGAGGCGGGGATCGCCGGCATCTGGAACGACATGAACGAACCGTCCTGCTTCGAGGTGGAGAAGCGGGACAACACGCTCGTCCCCTCGGCCACGCCGCTCGGGCTGCACGGGGACATCGAGGGGAAGACGCTCCCGTACGACGCGCGGCACGGGGACAAGCGGCACATCGAGGTGCACAACGTCTACGGGATGGGGATGTGCAAGGGGACCTTCGAGGCGTTCACCCGCTACCGCCCGGACAAGCGCCCCTGGGTGCTCACCCGCGCGGGCTACGCCGGCATCCAACGCTACGCGGCGATGTGGACGGGCGACAACTCCAGCCACTGGACGCACCTGGAGATGTCGGTGGCGATGCTGCTGGGGCTGGGGCTCTCCGGCGTCCCGTTCGTCGGCGTGGACGTGCCGGGGTTCCTCGGGCGGCCGTCGGGGGAATTGCTCGTGCGGTGGATGCAGGCGGCGGCGTTCTACCCGCTGTTCCGCAACCACTCGTCGAAGGGGACGCCGCCGAAGGAGCCGTGGCGCTTCGGAGAGCCGGTGCTGGGGCTGGCGCGGCAGGCGCTGGAGCGGCGGTACCGGCTGCTGCCGACCCTCTACACGCTGCTGCGCGAGGCGTCCGTCACCGGGGCGCCCGTGCTGCGTCCGCTGGCGTGGCTGGCTCCGGAGGACCGCCACGCGATCGCCGCGTTCGACGAGTTCCTCTTCGGATCGGACCTGCTGGTGGCGCCGGTATTGCGGCCGGGCCAGACGAAGCGCCTGACGTACCTCCCGCGCGGGCAATGGGTCCCCTTTCGCAACTTCGCTCTCTCCGGCGAGGTGGTGGAGGGACCCGCGCACGTCGTCGCCGACGCGCCCCTGGAGTGCACGCCGTGCTGGCTTCGAGTGGGCGGCGGCTTCGCGCTCACCGAACCCGCCCTACACACCACCACCGCCAACTGGGAGGTGCTGGAGTGGCACCTCGCGCCGGGACCGGACGGCCTCCGCGCGTCGCTGTACGAGGACGAGGGCGACGGGTACGGGCACGCTCGCGTCACCGAGCTGCGGGGGAAGCGGGACGGCCAGTCGCTCATCCTGGAGCGGGTGATCTCCGGCCCACTTCCCCTGGAGCGCGAGCACGAGACGCTCCACGTGTACGGCCTCCAGGGCGACGTGAAGGCGGAGGGCGCGGAGGCGCTCAGCTCGGAGCCTGACCACCTGGTCCTCCGCGTCCCCGCGGGCTGGACCCGGGTTTCCGTGCTAAACCGCACTCCCTGATGGGCGTGGAGATCGACCTCGCCGAGAGCCTGGATCACGCGCTGGACCTGGTCAGCGCCGGGGACCCGGAGGTCCGCCCGGTCGCGGGCGCCACGGACATGGTGCTGCGGCTGCACGGCGGCCGCCTCAAGGCGAAGAAGCTGATCTCCATCGCCGACGTCTCCGAGCTGACCTTCCTCCAGTCCGACCGGCAGGAGGTCCGCTTCGGCGCCGGCACCCAGCTCTCCGACCTTTTGGCCAACGAGGAGTTCTGCGCCGAGCTCTCCTGCGCCGCCGACTCCCTCCGCCAGTTCGCCAGCCCGCAGATCCGCAACCGCGCCACCGTGGGCGGCAACGTGGGGAACGCCTCGCCCGCCGCGGACATGGTGCCGCCGCTGATCGCGCTGGGGGCGCGGATCACCCTCGGCTCGAAGAAGCGCGGGATGCGCACCCTGCCGCTGGAGGACGTGTTCCTCGGCCTCGGGAAGACCTCCATCGCCCCCGACGAGCTGATCATCGAGCTCACCGTCCCCCGCCGCGCCTCCTGGTTCCAGGCCTTCGCCAAGTTCGGCAGCCGCAACGCCAACGTCATCGCGGTGGTGAACATGGCGCTGGCGCTGGACCTCGACGGCACCCGCATCCGCCACGCCCGCGCCGCCTACGGCTCGGTGGCGCCCAAGACCCTCCGCCCTCTCGCGGTGGAGCAGTTCCTAGAAGGGCGCGAGCTGGACGACGCCACCATCAAGGGCGTGGCGGAGGTGGTGCAGCAGGCGATCTCCCCCATCGACGACGTCCGCGGCTCCGCCCGCTACAAGCGGAAGCTGGCGGTCAACGCCACGCAGGACGCCCTGTCCGCGGCGAGAGCGAGGGCTCGGAAATGAAGCACGAAGAGCTCACCCTGCACATCAACGGCGCCAAACGGACCGGCGTCTTCCCGCGCGGCACCCGGCTGCTGGACGCCATCCGCCGCCTCGGCTTCACCGGCACCAAGGAGGGCTGCGGCGAGGGCGAGTGCGGGGCGTGCTCGGTGGTGCTCGACGGGCGGGTGGTGAACTCCTGCCTCATCTACGCCAAGCAGGCGGTGGGGCGGAAGATCACCACCGTGGAGGCCCTGGGCGAAGGGCACCCCGGCGGGCTCCACCCGTTCCAGCGCGCGATGGTGGAGACGGGCGGCGTGCAGTGCGGCTTCTGCACGCCGGGGATGATCGTCTCCGGCGTGCGCTACCTCGAGGATGGGGGGCCGCTGGAGGACGCGCCGATCAAGGACGCCATCTCCGGCAACCTCTGCCGCTGCACCGGCTACGCGAAGATCGTCGAGGCCGTGAAGCTCGCCGGGAAGCGGATGCGCGAGCGCTAGGCGACCGGCGTCTCCCAGTCGTCGGACGCGGTGATGCCGCCGTCCACGAAGGTCGCCTGCGCCTGCGGCTGCGCCTTCGCGCCGCCGCTCAGGTCCACCGGCGCCTTGGCCGCGACCGGCGCCTCCCAGTCATCCATGGCGGTGATGCCGGACTTCGAGCTGGCCCTCGCGGTGTCGAGGGACGCCGCGTCCTTCGACGACCCGTCCAGCTTGGGCACGGTCACGGACGTGGTGTTGGTGGTCTGCTGCGGGGCCGCCGGGGAGATCGGGGGGATGGGCATTCACCGATCTTACCCCATGCGTCTAAGCTCGGCCCACCCATGCCCACGCCCAGCCTCGAATCCCTCAGCGTGGTCCACCAGCCCGCGCCGCGGGTGGACGCGGTGGACAAGGTCCGCGGCTACACCCGCTACGTCGACGACTTCGACTTCCCGGGCCTCCTCCACTGCAAGGTCGTCACCTCCGCGCACCCCCACGCCGAGGTCCTGGCCATCGACGTCTCCGACGCGGCCGCCTCCGACGGCGTGTTCGCGGTCATCACCGCCAAGGACGTCCCCGGCGAGAACCAGATCGGCGTCGCCACCGCGGACCAGCCGCTGCTGGTGGCGACCAAGGCGCGGATGCTGGCGGACCGGATCGCGATCGTCGCCGCCGACACGCTGGAGAACGCGCGCGAGGCGGCCAAGAAGGTCAAGGTGCAGTACCGCCCGCTCCCGGCGGTGACGGACACCGACGCGGCGCTGGCGCCCACCGCTCCCGCCATCCACGACACCGGCAACACCATCGCCAAGAAGCAGGTGATCAAGGGCGACATGGACGCCGGGTGGGCGAAGGCAAAGCACGTGCTCGAGCGCACGTACACCACCGGCTACCAGGAGCACGCCTACCTGGAGACCAACGGCGTCATCGCCGTCCCCGAGCAGGACGGAATGCTCACCATCTACGCCTCCGCGCAGTGCCCCTTCTACATCCAGAAGGCGGTGGCGCGGATCCTGGGCAAGGACCTCGCCTCCATCCGGTGCATCCAGGCGGCCACCGGCGGCGCGTTCGGCGGCAAGGAGGACTACCCGTCCGAACCGGCGGCCTGCGCCGCGCTGCTCGCCGCGCGCACCAACCGCCCGGTGAAGCTGATCTACGACCGCGCCGAGGACATGGCGTGGTCCTCCAAGCGCCACCCGATGAAGATCGTCCACAAGCTGGGCGTGGACGCGGAGGGGCGGATCACCGCGTGCCAGGTGGGGCTCTACACCGACGCCGGCGCGTACAACGGCCTCTCCGCCGTCGTCGCCGAGCGCGCCAACGCCACCGCGATCGGCCCGTACCGGGTGGACAACGTCCGCGTCGACACCTGGGTCGTCTACACCAACAACCTCTTCGGCGGCGCCTTCCGCGGCTTCGGCGCGCCGCAGGTCACCTTCGCCATGGAAGCGCAGCTGGACGAGGCCGCCGCGAAGGTCGGCATCTCGCCCGCGGAGATCCGGCGGCGGAACCTGCTTCGCCAGGGTGACGCCACCTCCACCGGCCAGGTGCTTCCGGAGAGCGTGGGCGCCATCGAGACGTTGGAGCAGGCGGTCGCGAAGAGCCGCTACGAGGAGCGGCGGAAGGAGCTGGACGCGTTCAACGCCGGCAGCGCCTCGGTGAAGAAGGGGATGGGCATCGGCTGCTGCATGTACGGCTGCTGCCTGCACGCGGGCGGGCAGTTCCTGGAGGGCTCCGGGTCGCTGGTGCACGTGCGGCCGGACGGGTCGGTGAACGTCGCCATCGGCGGGACGGAGATCGGCCAGGGCGCGTTCACCGTGGTGGCGCAGCTGGTGGCGGAGGAGCTGGGCTGCGCGCTGGAGCACGTCCACGTGGTGCCGGTGAACACGGACCTGGTGCCGGACTCCGGGCCCACCGTCGCCTCGCGCACCACGGTGATGAGCGGGAACGCCGCGCTCGACGCCGCCCGCCAGGTCAGCGCGCGGATGCTGGAGGTGGCGGCGCAGAAGCTGGACGCGCCGAAGGAGAAGCTGCTGGCGCGGTTGGGGGAGATCTCCGTCGAGGGCGGGCTGAAGCGGCTGTCGTTCAAGGACGCCGCGAAGGCCTGCTACGAGCGCAAGGTGAACCTCACCGCCGAGGGCTGGTACGCGCCGCCGCGCAAGGAGTGGAACGAGGCGATGGGGCTGGGCGAGGCGTACTCCGTCTACTGCTTCGCCTGCCAGGTCGCCGAGGTGACGGTGGACCTCCGCTCCGGCCGCGTCACCGTGGACCGCGTCACCGCCGC
>Ga0134122_10000748_pt1 | contig 22599 bp, 18 predicted proteins | sample KB302_FD_96461 | JGI IMG/M metagenome (GOLD analysis project Ga0134122, IMG submission 96461) | Terrestrial soil microbial communities without Nitrogen fertilizer from Kellogg Biological Station, Michigan, USA - KB3-0-2 | ecosystem: Environmental > Terrestrial > Soil > Unclassified ...
AGACACTATTCTTCTCGCGGCGAATCGTGGATCCGCAGTTCGGCGCGCGCATGACCGGGAAAGTGGGACGATGGGCTATTGGCGCGCTCGCGGCCGATGATCGAGCTCCGGGCGCAGTGGCTTCTCTCGGAAGTCCGGATTATGGACGCCGCGCCATGATTGGGGTCGCACGGCTTCAGCGCGAATTCGGGTCGCAGAACCGCATTGGGGTATTCGGCTCCGATCTCGAATTCGGTTCCAGCCGGAGCCGCGTGTTCGCAGTCGATACACGCTTGAAGCTCACTCCCAACATGGTCTTCACCGGGCAGGCCATCCGGAGCTACAACCGCGATACTGATGGATCATCGCTGACAGGACCGGCCACCACCGCGTCGCTGGACTATAGCGGCCGTCATTTCTCAGAAAGCGTTGGCTTCACCGATCGCAGTCCCGACTTCGACGCGCCTCTCGGTTTCATCAAACGCGTCGATATCCGCGAACTGGATAATTACGGTAGCTACTTCTGGAGGCCTAAGAAGCGAACGGTGGTCGCCGTGGGGCCTTCTGTAACCAGCTACATCATCTACGACCGATCCGGCCGACTGACCGACTGGTACAGCAACGGAGAGCTAGCGCTCTACGTGCGCGGCCCGACGCAAGTCAAAGTCTCACGCGCCCAGTACTACGAGTATTTCGACGGCGTGGGTCTGCATGAGCACACCAACAGCGTCTCCTTCTACACGGGCTGGCAGAAATCGTTTACGATCAGCGCCGGATACAGTCAGGGCGCCACGGCAAACTATTCGCCCGCCGGCCAGACGAGCCCGTTCACCGCGCATTCGCAAGGCGGGAATTTCGGACTGACTCTTCGTCCGGACCGCCGCCTGCGTTTCGATGAGACCTACTATTACAGCCGACTCGGTTCGCCCGTGAACCCGGCGCCAGGTCAGTCGACAGCGACGATCTTCAACAACCATGTCGTCCGTTCCAAGGTGAGTTTCCAGTTCACGCGCGCGGTCTCGCTTCGCGCCATCGTGGACTACAATTCCACGCTGCCCAACTCTTCACTCGTGGACGACAGCAAGACAAAGAACCTCACCGGAGACATTCTGATGACCTGGTTGGTGAATCCGTTTACCGCGCTCTACGTCGGCTATACCGACCGCTACAAGAATCAGGGCATCGACCCAGCGAATCCAGCGCAACTTCGGTTCACAAGAGCGCCGACAAACTCCACGGGCCGTCAGGTCTTCGTCAAATTGAGTTATCTGATTCGGTTATGAGCACACAAGGCAACGGTAGAAAAAAGATCGTCGTTCTTGGAATGATGAGCCGCCAGCCGGTGGCTGGGATGATCTGGCTCACCGTGCAATATCTGATCGGTCTCCAACGGATGGGCTATGACGCATACTACGTCGAGCCGCAGGGCGGAGCGCCCGGCCTCGATTCAAGCGTCAATGCGGCATGGATCGACCGCATCCTCCGCAGTTTCGATTTTGGGGATCGCTGGGCGTATCATGCCATCCACGGCGATGGCCGTTGCTACGGCATGGGCGAGTCGTCACTTCGCGAACTCTATCGATCGGCTCAGTGGATCTTCAACCTTCACGGATCGACGAAACCCACCGAGGAACTCAGCGGACCAGGGCGACTCGTGTACATCGGAACGGATCCCGTGGAGATCGAAATCTCACTTTCGGAAGGCGATCCCCGTTCCACCCGTTTTCTCGCGGCGCACTGCGCATTTTTTACCTGGGGAGAAAATCTGGGAAATCCGGGTTGCCTGGTGCCAGTCCCGAAGGATTTCAAATTCAAACCGTCGCGCCAGCCATCCGTGATCTCATTGTGGAATACGCGAGACCGGGTGGCGGGCGAGGTTTTTACGACCATTGGCAATTGGAAACAGCCTTATCGTGAGGTAGAGTTCGAAGGCGAAACCTACTACTGGAGCAAGCATCACGAATTCCTCAAATTCCTCGATTTGCCATTCCGCACTTCACAGCGCTTTGAGTTGGCGCTATCGAGTTTTGAGGAAAGCGACCGCGAACTGCTCGAGCGAAATGGGTGGCGTGTAACAGAAGCCTCTCGATTCGCTGACGATACCGATAGTTATCGTGATTACATCCAGGGGTCCCGCGGCGAATTCACGGTTGCCAAAGAGCAATATTATCGCTTAAAGAGCGGCTGGTTCAGCGACCGCAGCACGAGTTATCTATCTGCCGGCAGGCCCGTGATCAATCAGGAAAGCGGCTTCAGCAACGTCTACCCAACGGGTGCCGGCTTGTTTGCGTTTTCGACGATGGCCGAACTGCTTGCCGCTGTCGATTGCATCAACTCGGATTATGAAAAACACAGTCGCGCCGCGCTGGACCTGGCGCGAGAATATTTGAGCCACGAAGTTGTGCTCGGCCGGATGCTGTCCGATCTGGGAGACTGAAATATGGAAACAAACGATTCGCCGGAGAACGATTCATGAATGTCCATCGTCACAGCGACTTTCAGATCTACATCAGGCTGCTGCGTTTGGCACGGCCCTACTGGATTCATATTGTCGCTATGTTTCTATTGAGCCTCGTTTCCACGCCTTTGGTATTGCTGAGCCCTCTGCCTTTGAAGATCGCCGTGGACAGCTTTCTGGGGGGGAAGCCGGTACCTCACTGGTTTGCAATGATCGTACCTCAGGCGTCCGCGCAGCCGGGCACATCAATGCTGGCCGCGATCGTGATCGTGTTGCTGGCGATTGCTTTGGCAGGACAGTTGCAGAATGCTCTGGCGAGCTGCCTGTCCACGTACACCGGGCAGAAGCTGGTCTTGGGTTTTCGAACGCTCCTGTTCCGCAGCGCGCAGCGCCTCTCACTCGCTTACCACGATTCGAAAGGTACTACCGACTCGACCTACCGGATACAGAATGATGCTTCTTCGATCCAGGCGATTGCAGTGGACGGTCTGTTTCCCTTTCTTTCGGCAGCGACGACACTTGTCGCAATGACCTATGTGACGGTACGGATTGACTGGCAACTGGCGGTAGTCGGCTTGGCGATTTCTCCGGTGCTGCTGGCATGTTCTCAATTCTATCGAAGGCGGCTGCGCACCCGTTGGCGTGAGGTGAAGATGATTGAGAGTTCGGCGCTTTCAGTCGTTCAGGAGGCGTTGGGCGCCATTCGTGTCGTGAAGGCATTTGGTCAGGAAGAGCGCGAGGAAGAGCGCTTTGCGGATCGTTCACAGTTGGGAGTACAGGCCAGGCTTCGCGCCATGTTGGATGAAGCGGGTTATGAGACGGTTGTCGGAATGACGACGGCCGTGGGAACCGCCGCAGTCTTGTTCATCGGGCTAAGGCACGTACAGACTGGACAACTAACGTTGGGAAGTATGTTGCTTGTGATGGCCTACCTCACCCAATTGTACGAACCTCTGCGAACAATTGGAAAAAAGGCGACAAGCCTGCAGGGACAGTTAGCGAGTGCGGAGAGAGCGTTGGCGGTTCTGGATGAAGCGACCGACGTCGCGGAGAGACCGGACGCACGGCCACTGACTCGTGCGGCTGGCCGCGTGTCATTCCGTAACGTCTCCTTCGCCTATGGAGCGGATCGCCAGATATTGCGCCAGATCACTTTCGACATCGCGGCTGGAACACGCGTGGGACTTGCCGGACGTACCGGCGCAGGAAAGACCACACTGCTAAGCTTGATGACGCGATTCTATGATCCGGTGGAGGGCGAAATACTGCTGGATGGCGTGGACCTTCGAGCCTACAAACTAGAAGATCTTCGCAACCAGTTCGCCATCGTTCTTCAGGAGCCCGTGCTTTTTTCCACGACAATTGCGGAGAACATCGCGTATGCGCGAGCGGACGCGAGCCGAGACGACATCGTTGTCGCCGCTAGGGCCGCGAATGCACACGATTTCATCAGCGGCTTGCCTGACGGCTACGACACGATCGTGGGAGAAAGGGGCATGCGCCTATCGGGTGGGGAACGCCAGCGTGTTTCGCTGGCCCGCGCATTTTTAAAGGACGCGCCAATCCTGCTGCTGGATGAACCCACCAGTTCCGTGGACGTGAAGACCGAAGCTGGAATTATGGAGGCCATGGACCGGCTCATGAAGGGTCGCACCAGTCTGCTCATTGCCCATCGCCTCACAACGCTGGAGAAATGCGATCAGCGGATCGAAATCGAAAATGGACAATTAGTATCGAACCATCTTGTGGAACCTGGCACTGGCCAAATTATCTCCGGGAGTCAGCGGTCGTGACTGCACCTCGGGATCCGACGGGTTGGTCTATGGTTGCTCAACAGGGCACAGTGCAAGGTACTTAGACTGAGGTCTCTTGCTGTTCCCAGCCAATTTCGCGGATGACGCCTGTTAATTCATTTTCATAGCTGTGCAGTTGCGCGATCCCCTTTTCGACCCACTCGCCTCCAATCCTCTTGCTGGCCCAGCGGATGGATGCCAATAACTGGAAAACCTTTCCAACCTTGACCATCGCATAGATGTCTTCGAGTCGCAGATTCGAGAACGATTCTTTGAGAATCGACCAGTAAGTTGTGATCTCAAATTCTCCCCAATGGTCTTGAAAGCGTTGCAGGTCGATTCCAGGAAGACCGATACCCGCATGCTCCCAAGCGAAGGTTTGGAAAGTGACCCCGTTTGCCCCGCTGTGAATCCGCAGATGTTTGTTGGCCAGATCCCCATGGATCGGCGTTCGTGGCATACGAGCACAAAACGTCACAATTTCGCTCCATTGCACCTCAATACTCTCGAATTGAGAGATCACCGCCGAGAGAATCTCCCAATGATCTGGGGTCAGGGTTGGATTCGCCCTGCTCGCTTCGATGTCGGCGCGAGCCCACATCATGCGCTCGTGGTAGCAGACTGGCCCTCGGTCTGGCAGACGGGATTCCATACCCTTGTTCACCGGAAAGCTATGGAGTGCTCCCAGCCATCTGGCAACTGCAAGTCGCTGTTCCGCACTGTTATTGGAGTATTCCATATCGCCGATATCTTCAACGAACAGCCAGCTTAGGTCGCGGCCCTCCTCCACAAATCCATAGAAACGGGCATTCGGTACTCCCATTTTGGGAAGCATCTCTTCGTAGAAAATGCGTTCTATCGATGCAGTTTCGTGCCAACAACGCTTGACGAATACCGTCGTTCCATTTTCTCCAACGCCATATAATTTGAATACTTGGGATTTCTGCCTGGTCTTGAGCGCACTCACTGAGTGGGGAAGCATGCGTTCTGGCTGGGCCTTCCTCCATGCTCGGACTGCAGGATGATTAGCAAGTTCCTGGTAGTCTTCTACTGCATCGTGCGACACAGTTGTTATCCTCCATGCCTATCGCTTTTGGCCTTCACTGAGTAACGGAGCTTGCCCACCCTGTGTCAACTATGGGATTACGATTTGAGACGGAAAAAAACCGACGCGAAGTCATGACTGAGTGTCACTCTGCGGAAGAGTAACACGCCCGAATCCATCTTGGTGCGCTTCAACGGTCAGTGGTTCTGTTCCCTTGGGGCTGCGCAGAACGACCGTGCACGATTCCCCTCTCGGGACGTAGATCCCAAGCCTGAGCGGTCCCGACGCGTCGGCGCGGGCATCGGAAATGGACAGCGTTCTCGTTACTGCATCGAATGACAACTGCCGACTCAACGCGGCAGCAAGCTCCCGAAGAGTGAGAAATCTCAGTGCGCCTACCGCCTCCCATTCCCCGATCCAGTGGTCCATCCAGCCGGGACCTTCGAGCGCGAGTTCTCGATCGTGAAAGTACGCGACGACAGGCAAGCCAGAGTCGAACCAAGCCGCCTCAGGATGATTGAGATAGGGCGCGCAGACGTGCGTCGCCCAGAGCAGTCGATTTGAGTCGCGGATCGCGAGATAGTAGCTGCTGACCAAGTCGAATTGGAGATCGATCGCCCTCTCTAGGACTTGGTTCGTCCATTGATCGCCGGGGCAGATCAGTGTCGACGGTCGTGCCTGAAACCACAACTGGAACGCCGCCAGTCCTTGTTCAAGCGGATCGGCGCCATTCGTCGCATATCCAAGCTCGCGATACCAGGAGACGGCGCTAAAGCGATCGGAGGCTTTCAGCCAGGCATTGCGATCCGGATGAATGTGGGTAAATCCATGAAGTTCTACTTCGGCGAGGCCAGCGACGCGGAGACTCTGAATACCCCGAAACTCCGACTGATAATCGTGCACCGTACCGGACCGTTCCTGGTAGCGCACGAGCGGCGAGGGGTGGACTGCGCCCGGTACGCGCTCAACCGGACGGCCATCGATCTCCAGATCTCCTCGGTCGGTGTCGCCGTCATCAACCCAGCCCGCCACATAGCCAATCGACAGTTTGCCATTGCGCTTTCGCAGGTGTCCGCCGACCTGCTGCCACGCATGCTGGTCCAACTTCGCGTACCGCCAGGACTCGCTGTAGATGTTTTGAGCGCCGCCGGGATCGTCCATGCGCAGGACGAGGCTATCTTCGAAATCCAGCCACGCCGCTGGCTCCCGACGTCCGCATACAAGCATGTGCCGTAGGAGGGCGGTCGCCGCACCGTTCGCATCGCGTGCCCGACTTGGATGGAACGCCAGCGTCGCGATGGTGCCGCGACCCTCCTCGCGTGCCACGATGATCGGCGCGCCGTCAAGTGTTGCCCAAACCTTTGACGAATCCGAGACTGACAGAACGTCGGCACTGAAGGGCTTACGGCAGATCCATTGGCGTCGGACCCCGGGCCCGGTCCACTTCAGCATTCGGCCTGTCACCGTGCCCGCCGCAACCACCGCTCCCGCCAGACGCCCCAGCGGCTTGCCCGCTCTGCTCGCTCGCGCCACAACGAGAAGGTGCTCATCTCCGAGCTTCGCAGCAATCTGCGCTGTTGCTTCTTCGCCAACCGCGTCCGGTGAGAACCCGATGATCAGCCAACGGCCACCCGCCGAGATCCGGTCCACAGAAACCTGAACGCCCCATCCGAGCAACCGGATCATGGCGACCCAGTCAAGCGCCTCCCGATACTCCGGATCGAGCCAACCTCCGGTGCCCCACACGCGTCCGAATGGCTTCAATTCCACACCGCTCGCCATCACCTGAACTTGTTCAGACAGATCAGCGCTGCTCACCATGTGAGGCATTCCCTCAAGGCGTTCGCGACTATTCGTGGTGAAACGCGATCGTCGGCAGCCTCTCTCACCTGGATGCGCATCGACGCCACAAGTTCGCGATGACCCAAAACCAGAGCGATTCCATCCCGCAGCGCTTGATCGTCGCCAGCTTCGAAGAGCCACCCTGTTCGACCGTGTTCCACCAGTTCGCCGACGCCGCCCACATTCGATGACAAAACCGGAGTTCCGCAGGACATCGCTTCTCCGACGACAGTCGGAAACCCTTCGCGCCATGACGCAAGGATGAGGCATTCGGCGCAGTTGTACAATTGCGCTTTTCGATCTTCCTCCCCGACCCACCCGACGAATCGGATGCGCCCCGGAGCCGTCTCCGCAGCAACCTCTCGAAGTCGCGCGTCGTCCCTCCCGTTGCCGACAAGAAGCAGGTCGGCGTCTGGATAATTGGCGGCGACGGACGCAAAACTCCTGATGATGGCGCTCACGCGCTTCGTCCCATCATCGAACCGGCCCACGAATAGGAGATAGCGGCGCTGGGGAATCAGTGATGAAGCCTGACACGCCGCTTCACGGTGCATCGGTTGAAAGGTCCTCGTATCGATGGGAGTCAGGATTAACCGAAGCTTTTCACGAGGCACCCGGTATTGGGACACAAGCATCTCGGCTTCGGTTCGACTGGACACGATGATGCGGTCGGCGAGCCTCAAGGTCCAACGTCGAATCGTTGCTCCCAGATAGCGGTTGGCTTCCCCGCCTGCATGATAGGCCACAAACCGTGCTTTTAACAGCCGTGCGAACAACAGCAGCACGTCAAAGCGACCACTGGAATAACTCTGGACGAAGAAACATTCAGGCTTGTCGCGCCGCAACGTCGTCCACACTTGAGCGGATAAGGGTGCCAAATATGAAGCTACCGTGGCAAATGCACGATAGGCTCCGCGCCAACGCCACGCATTACGCGGCAAATAGAATAACTTCCAAAGGAACCGGTGCAGCCAGGAGGACGATAGGAATGTGACTTGGCAGCCGGTTGTCTCGTGACGCCGACTCGCCACGTGCGGCTCCAACGACGTTTCGTACCACACGACGTCAGCTACCTCGCGCTGGAGAACAGTCACGAAGGCATGATTGCCCGTCGCAGCCCAACGAGTCGCAAACGCCACCTGGTCGATGCCGTAATGTGGATAAAAATCCTCGAATACATCGGCGTAATCGAAAAATGCGATGCGGCGCCGCCCAGGCGCACCAGCGTTCCCCTTGGACATCTTCACCTATTGCATCACCAGTCTTTCGCCCAACCACATCACGCCTTCGCGACCTCTTCAGGTTATTAATCCTTACGCGAACCCGCTCGCACTGTGGCCCGCAACCCGATTCGACACGATATACCTATTATCAATTTGAATCCAGTTATCGACCGCGGAACGGCACATTCTTTTCTTCGTTCTAACGCTTCTTCAGTTCATTACACCGATCGACGATTTGGCACAAAAGCTTTCATTTGTCTAAGCCCGGAATGCAGTACCGAGTCCTGCCATAAATCCCGGATCCAGATCATCGGGATGTTTGGGCCCATCGGTGGGAATAATTCGAAAGACGTGAAACTCTTCGTAAAGAATCACGACCTGTCCGGGCGCTTGAATGATTTGACACGGCATCGGCATCGACGTTATCCGAGGAACGCCCACCATCAGGCACCGGGCCATCGGATCATCGATACCACGACGGGCTACAAACTCCTGAAATTTGGCATACCCTTCGGGCTTGTATCGTCTCTGGATGGCAAGTTCGAACTGGAGGGGTACCCCTCGCACTATAGCGATGTTGCCGCGGTGCTCGTGCTCGATCATCAGGTCCGGATGATCAACTTGCTTACACGCGCCGGATGGGAGACCCGCATCGCTCTCGATCAGTCAGGGAAGAATCCGCGGGACAAGATGGCCGCCGAGCGGCTGATCGCGGCCGATGCCAACGAACTTGTCGATTACATGCTCTTTGTCGATGAAGCGCCCCTGGTTGGGAAGTTTGAGTCGACCTCGGGATTCCAGTCGCTGTTTGCCGCCGGCGGTCCGCGCGTCAGCCGGGGCCGCAGCCTGAGGCAGTTGGATCTTGGAAAGCGCCTCCTGCGCTATCCCTGCAGCTACATGATCTATTCCCCCGCATTCGACGGGCTTCCAGGCGCCGCGAAGGACGCTGTTTATGCGCGGCTGTGGGCCGTCCTCTCTGGAAAAGACAAGGCTGGCAAATACTCGAAGCTCTCGACCGCCGATCGCGCCGCCATCGTTGGCATTCTTCAGGAAACCAAACCAGGACTGCCGGCGTATTTCCGGTCGCTCTAATACGAAATCTATAAATACCGCTCGCGCAGGATTGAGGCGTGGTGCGCGATGTGTCCCGCGATGATCCATGCCAGCGCTCGAACAGTGAAGAAGTTGTCACTGGCGCCGCCGCCTTTTGTCCATGCCTCGTCCGGCAAATTCTGGAACAGAGAAATCGTGGAAAGGCGTACCCTGCGGAATTCGTCGACCTGAGACGCCCAGGAGATGTTGCCCGCCTCGGCGCCGGACGCTGCGATGTCCGCATCGTAGCCAGGCAGCGGAGTCTCGAATCCGCGTGCGAACCAGAGCGCTCGAAATGCCAGCGCCCTTTCCGTATCGTTGACGTGATTGAGCACCTGCCGGATACTCCACTTTTCCGGCATATAACGGTGCAGCGAAGTCTCTTCGGAAATTTGCCTGAAGAAGGCCAGAGATTCTTCCAGTTGAAGCTCCATGATGGAAATGGGGGAAATGGGATCGTCGCCGATGACCTGGCTGGTGACCTGGCTAATGACCTGATTAATATATGTGAAGTAATGCGGGGCTGCTTCCGTCGCGTGCGGGCGTCCGATCATGGAGGCCATTTTAGCGCTCTCCATTGGATAACCATGATGAATGATGCTTACGATCTGCAACGGTTCGTCGATGCCCAGGACCCGGTCTTTGACCAGGTGTGCGAAGGGCTGCGGCGCGGCCGCAAAGAGACGCACTGGATGTGGTTCGTCTTCCCTCAACCGAAGGGCCTGGGCTCCAGCGGTATGTCAATAAGGTTCGCCATTTCTTCGCAAGCCGAAGCGAACGCCTACCTGCGGCATCCAATTCTGGGACCCAGGCTGATAGAGTGCACCCGGCTTGTGAATCTCATTGAGGGACGTTCAATAGAAGAGATTTTCGACTACCCCGACGATCTCAAGTTTCGATCCTGCATGACTCTTTTCGCTTCCGCCGCACCAGACAATCCGGTGTTTGCGCACGCGCTGCAGAAGTATTTTGGCGGCGCATCCCCGGTCGTATGAAGTCCGCGGCCTCGGCAGGTCTTGTCAACGCGCTGTGGAATCAACGCACAAATTTCCGCCCGGCGTGCAAGCAAGGAAGAAATTCAGGCTCCCCTGGAACAGGAGGGGTGGCCCATCTCTTGATGGGCGCCGGGTGGTAGCCAACTCGAAGAGTGCCTTGCCCCCCACGCGATCCCGCTGCCCTCCTAATACTAGCTTCGCTCATTAAGTCTATCAATGCTCCGCGGGCGGTCAGGAGGCCTTTGTAATTCGCAACGGGGGGCGGACATCGTTTGATGGGCATGTGCCATGCCGATACTAAAAGCTGAGGCTGGAGGCGTGACATTCTGGCGTCTTCTAAGCGAACCGGATGCGCTTTGTCGAGGCAGCACAGGTCCTGAACTCCGGGCAGGATGCTCCCGAAAAGGAACGAAACTTTTTGAGCGCGGAAGACTGCAGGAAAAATCATCGTCAGGGCAGGCTTAAGCGAACAAACGACCGAGGGATCACCATGCCACCCATGAGCGAAGGTCGAAATTCAAGTCCGATGGTCGGAAAACCGGCGGATTCATGCCAATAACGTTTCTATATCAATTTGGATATTAGATAAACAATTTGTATGTTCGATAAGAATTTTATTGACGTGTGGACCACTCTTGGAAAGGTAGTGATAAAGTATTTCGGTACTGTATGGAAAATATGAGGAATTTTCATGGCCGCTAAAGAATTTCAGAACGAGACCTTACCAGCTTCCATAGGCGTAATGCGCCTTATCCAGGAACTCCGGCTTTCAGTTCCCTTGCCGGCGGTGCGGTCCGAAGTTGTGGCAGGAGCGCGCCGAACGCGGATGTCCGATGGAATCGTGTTCGAATATTACCCACGCATATACGAGCCTGAAAATTTAATTGGTCAGCTTAAATTTGCAATGCGTCATGAGCCAATCGATCTTGGGGTTCTTCATGCGGTTTTCCAGGTCCTTGAACCGAAACTTCTTGAATCCTGGGTACGGGCAGAACGGACGGGCGGATTTGCCAGGCGGGCATGGTATCTCTACGAATTAGTAACCGGCAAACAACTCGATATTCCGGACGTGCCGCCCACGGGATATGTGGATCTGCTCGATCCCGACATCCACATCGTCGGTCCCACAGTCCGGATTCGACGGCAGCGATTGAATAACAATCTGCTTGGGTCGGCAAACTACTGCCCCCTTATCCGCCGTACCGAGTTGCTCCAGACTTCCATAAATGCCGGTTTGGACAAGGAGGCGCGCGCGCTTGCAGAAAGCTGCGATCCTAACGTTCTGGCTCGAGCCGTCAGTTATCTCTTTACCAAGGAAACGAAATCCTCCTACGCCATTGAAGGTGAAGCTCCGAATGTAAGCCGGGCGGAACGTTTTGTCGCCGCACTCACTCATGCCGCCGATTTTGACGCTTCAAATCCACAATCCTTCGTACTTCTTCAAAACGCGATCGTCGATCCCAGGTACGCCGAAAGCAGCTGGCGAAAAATCCAGAACTTCGTGGGGCAAACGAAGAGCGATTTTACCGAACATGTTCATTTTGTCCCGCCCAAACCCGAAGACGTTCCCAGCCTAATGCAGGCTTGGGTGCAAATGCTCGATCAGTGGAGGCCGGCGTCGGTAGATGCCATATGTGCCGCTGCCGCAGCCTCTTTTGGCTTTGTGCTCATACATCCGTTCGAGGACGGGAATGGACGTATCCACCGATTCCTGATTCACCATATCCTTGCCCGCGCCGGGTTCACGCCACCTGGCCTGTTGTTTCCCGTTTCCGCTGTGATGCTGCGGGATCGCCGCGCCTACGATCAGGTTCTTAATTCATATTCCTCTGCGGTCATGCCGTTCATCAAGTACACGATGGAACAGGACGGGCGGATGACAGTTCACAATGCAACCGACCGCCTTTATCGCTTTTGGGACGCAACGCCGTTTGCTGAATATCTGTATTCCTGCGTTGCACAAGCGATTCATCACGACTTGCGCGAAGAGATCGGATTTCTGCGTGTATTTGACGCGGCTGTTCAGCGGACTGTGGAAATAGTGGACATGCCGGATCGCCGGGCCTCCCTGCTCGTTCGTTTGATCCTTCAAAATAAAGGCAAACTCGCCCAAGGCAGACGTCAAACTTTTTCCGAGCTGACGGACGATGAGATTGCAGCCATCGAATCGGCGGTGCGGTCCAGCGCTCCCGCGGAAGGATTCTCACCAGAAGAATAAATCTAGTTCGCACTTTTAGGCTGGTCCGTATCCTACTGATAAGAAGCAAGAAAAAGGCTCCCCATCCTGGACGATTTTCGAACTTTATCGGTGAGGTTCGGCCGTTAGATCTTCTACAGAACATGCCATAGCAATTTGGTCCGACCTTGATACGTCGCTATGATCACTGCTTTCCCGTGTACCATTTCGGGCGATCGTTTGCGGCGCCAAACCAGCCCCAATCATCCAATGTGTCTTGAAATAGAGCCCTGTCAAAGATGCTATAGCTTGAACCCAGCTGCGATGACCAAAACTTCGTACTAACTACAAGGCGACAACGGTGGTCATCGGACAGTGCCACTGCAATTGCCCCTTGAGGTCCGCCAAAGTCCGGAATAAAAGCCTCGACTTCGATAGAATAGAACTCCCATCTGTCAATGTGAGCGAATAGGGCAACAATTATTACGTTGGCAGGGTGTCCGTTGGCTCAAAGAACTCTAGTTCCAGTCTTCGGGAATGACAGCAAAGTTCTGGATGCGATGATCGGCCCGGACGGCTTCGGATCGATCGAACTTCCAGTCCGTCTATAACTACGACGAAAGGCCTGCGAAAGAAATCAGCGCGATACCAGCCAACTATCTCCGCTTGAAGGATGACTATACTCTCCGTAATATATCGGACGGGTGTTGGGTAAGCGCCTACCATCTCTTGGTAGACCTTCGCTTCGTAACGGGGACTTCCACCGTGGCCCTTCGAGTCATGGCAGTGCGTGATCCCCGTATTTTGCCAACTCTCGAAAAATGCGATCAGCGAATCGAAATCGAAAATGGGAAATTGATATCGAACCGGCTGGCGACACCCGAGGCGAGAGTGCTGACCGGGGAACTTGGGGCTACCTGAGTCGTTGCAGACAGGAAGGGTGGGCTGATGGATAGCGCAAGCAAGGCGACCGCAAGCTATTCGCCGAGATTCTACAAGGCACTGGAAGAACGCACGACAAAATCCGCCAACGAGATCGTACCGCTCGTCCTGGACCTGGTTCAGCCCAGGAGCGTGGTCGACGTCGGCTGCGGTTTGGGGATTTGGCTCGCGACGTTCCAGAAATATGGAGTCGAGGACGTCTGGGGTTTTGACGGCGGCTGGGTGGATCCCACCATGCTCAAAATCCCGTCAGGCCGCTTTACGGTTCACGACCTGACGCAACCTGTCAAATCTGATCGCCGATTCGATCTGGCCATTTCGGTAGAAGTCGCGGAGCACCTTCCGGAGGAATGTGCGGAGCCATTCGTTCGTTCACTCACGGCGCTTGCGCCCGTAGTCCTGTTTTCGGCGGCGATACCGTTTCAGGGCGGTACTGATCATATCAACGAGCAGTGGCCCGCCTACTGGGCCCAGCACTTTAGCCGGGCCGGTTATTCTGCGGTGGACTGCATCCGAAAGGCCGTCTGGCAGAACTCAGAGGTCGCCTGGTACTACGCACAGAACGTCCTGATGTTTGTAGATGAGGAGTACCTCGCCAGGTACAGTCGCTTGAAGAGCGAAGCGGCGCACACGACTTTGGGGCCTCTTTCATTGGTGCACCCCACGAAGTACCTGAAAGTCATGAATAGTATTGGCGAAATGGCCGTGTCGTGGCTGGACATGGTGGCCAGCGATCTGCAGGAGTCGGTACCAGCCACCGAAATGCTGATCCTGATTGATGAGGGCCACTTTGGTCCGTCTGTGACCGCGCGTCACCGTGTCATGCGACTCCGTTATCCGGACACAGAACATGACTGGCGGCCAGCCACTGACGACGCGGCTATCCACGAATTGAAACGGCTCCAGGAGCTTGGTGGCCGCTACGTTGCATTTGGATGGCCAGCCTTTTGGAGGTTCCAGCAATACCGCGTGTTCGTGGTCTATTTGCGTGCAAATTCTCGCTGCATCCTGAGTAATGAACGTCTGGCGCTGTTCGAACTGCGTTCTTGATGAACGAGTCACCGCCCGACGGAAGATGGGATCAATCTTACGGCGCCGCACGCGCGCGCTTCGCCAGGCCGTGATTCGGCTGTCGCTCGTATGCTCGTTACTGAGCGTGTTACTGGAAGGGACTTCCTGACGTGTTGTGGAGAGGGGCTTTCCTCGCGATCAGCTCATTCTCCTGTCCGACTTTTTTCGAGCAGACCGGTCGCGAGCACACGCCACGGCAACTGGTCTGCAAAGTTAACTTCCAACCTGGTCCAGGAACTTGCTCAGGACCTTTGAGGCTTCGAGATGTTCATGGGCAATTTCGCGCGCCGCCCGCGAGTGGCGTGGGTATTGAGACTCGATCGAATCGAAGGCTGCGGCAGCCTCTTCCATGGTTCGGACTGCGAATAAACCCAGTCCACAGGGCAGGTGTCGGCTGAATCCCGTGTCCTGCATCACCACGGGCCGGCCGCTGGCCAGATATGCCGCGGCCCGGTCACCAAACCAGCCCGTCTTCAGTGCAACGAAGACATTCTTGCAGACGCTGAACTCCCCACGAGATCTCTCGATGTATTGCATGAACAGGTCGAAAGTCGAGCTGATGTTGTGAGAGTCGCGTACGCGCCATCCCGCTGCCTCCAAATTCGCCCGAGGAACATTCTTGCCCGCAACGGCAATTTCCAGCTGCGTGCTGGTGTTCCGCGGGAGATCAGCAAACTTCGGGAATTCCAGATCCTTGCCCCCATAGGTGTTGCCCTCCCACTCGACTGGATCATGGGCCTGCCAGCTCATGATGGTGGTAAATGGCGCATCAGCCGGTGGCGCAGCGACAGGGAACAAGTCCGTGACGACCGGATAAAACACATGTCTCCAGGATCGATCAATTCGCGGCGCCGTGCACTCGTCATTGCTGAGGTTTGCGCCGACCGTGTAGTAGCAATCGTAAGTCGGAAGGGTCCTGCCCTTGCCGCGCGCATGCCACATCAGGAGTTGATGATGTCCGGGTTCTCCATCCACGAAGACGCGACGTTTGGCATGAGATATGTCCTCTTTCCAGATTTCGGATCCTCCGAGAAATAGGTCTGCTGACATGTCGATGAACACGTCTGCCGAGCGAAAGACCGATTCCACTTCAGCTCGTGACATTCCCCTATAGTTGCCATCGGCATCCACGAAGGACCACCGATCCTGAAGGTTGAAGCGGGATAGGAGCTGATTCAGAGCCTGGATTCCAAAAGAACAATCCGTGGTCATGATGTTCTGAAGGGGATCAAAGCATGCACGCGAATTACGCCGGGATTGTTCGAAGAAATAGACGTCATGGCCAAGCCGGTCGAAACCAACCAGCCACTGCAGAACCCAGGACAGGTAGCCTCCGAGCGGGAACCGCACCAGATAGGAACTCAGGACAATTCGAGCCATTCAGCCTCGTTGTCGGACGGATTCATCGAGCGTCCGCAAAAAAGCGGCGATTAATGTTGGATCGATCAACAACGCTTGTCGTCGCGCTTAACCAGCAGTTGTCTATATGATGTCACGGCTGCTTCAGAAGGCCGGATTCTATCACAGCCCTCTCCCTTGTACTTTGTCTTGAAAGGCAGCTGTAAGCTTAGCCATTCATATTGTCCTTGGTAGCCGGTGTGGTTAGTTAGGAGCTGCAAATGGTAACAACGAGTCTTGCTTGGCGCCATTCCATGAAGATTACCGCAGTCCGGCGGCGTCGAGCATGTGACCTAAAGCAGTTTTAGCTTCGAAATGTTCTTCAGCGACCTGCCTGGCTGCGGCGGCCTGACGGCGGTAGTCGGTGTCCATGCGGTGGATGGCGTCCTCCAATTCATCGAAACTGTTGAACGAAAGGACGCAAAAAGTCGTAGGAAGCCAGTCAGTGAATCCGGTTTCTTGATGGAGCGCCGGGCGACCTGAGGCCAGGAAACAAGTTGAGCGATCGCTGAACCAACCTGAGCGGGAAGTAACATAAGCGTCCTTTGCGTTTCCCAAGTCGGCCCGTGACCCGGCAATAAAACGGCGATAGCTGTCGAGTTTCCTGTTTGCTCGACCGGCCAGAGCGGTTGAATCGCTCGCGAAAACCAGCGCTGGACGTCTTCGGGTGTCTCGTTCTTCGGCATCGCACATGTGTTATATGACACCTATGCACGCCAATATCTTTTGTCTGAGCCCATCCCGTAGAGATCTGGGCGCCGATCGGTTAGACTGAAACCATATGGAGAAGAGACTTCAAGCCATGTACAAGGATGGTGTGCTCCAGCCTCTGGAGGCCCTATCGCTTCAAGAGCGGCAGCAAGTGACTGTGACTATCACCGACCCCACGACGGACGGCCAAGACATTGCTGGATACTTCACGCCCGAGGAATGGGCAGAATCGGCTCATGACGACATCACTCTCGATGAAGTGAGACGCGCACTGTCCACAATCTCTGGTTCTCTTTCCGAAGCCGTTGTCGCTCTCCGGCAAGAACGCTGAGTGGCAGACTATTTTCTGGATACCAGCGCGCTGGCGAAACTCTACCACCAGGAAAACGGCTCCGATTATATGGACCGTATTCTTGAGCAACTGGGTTCTCGATCGCTAATCTCGCACCTTTCGATTGTCGAGTTGGAATCTGCACTCGCTATAAAAACCAGGACTGGTGAGATTGATGAGCCGACCCTCAAGGTTGCCCGGCGCCGCTTCCGCGCTGACCTTGCGAGCCAGCGCCTCATTGTTGCGCCCCCGGTCCATGAAGGCCATTTTCAGAGCGCAAGGAAACCGCTGGTTCAGTACGGAGTGGGTGAGGGCCTTCGAACGCTTGACGCGTTGCAGTTGGCCATCGCTCTCGATCTCCACCGCCTGGGCGATATCACCGCGCTTGTCGCGGCGGACAAAACGCTCTGCCGAGTCTCCTCATTGGCAGGCTGTACCGCAATCAATCCTGAACAACCAAGTCCAATCTTGATCTGAGGAATTCACCAGAGTCGCACTCGTGCAGAGTGACCTGGACACCGAGCGGGCCGTGCACTCGCTGCCATCTTATGGTTCCTTTTTGAACTTGCTGCCACTTTATCCTTCCGGGCAACGCACGACGACTGAGACGCGGTCATCGTTCGTCGAGCATTCTTCAGGATGGCACTGCCATTTTATGCTTCTGGCACTTTATGGGTTAAGGCACAGTTTGGATTTTTTCGATCATGATTTCAACTCGGACGTATGGAGCCAACTGACATGCTCGATACCAAAATGAGTGCAGCATGGAGAGAGGCAGCCGCGCAACTCTCTATAAAAGTAATGTTTGGATCGCTCCTGTGTGGAACTCTTCCCGTGGGTGAGCCGCAATTTTCCGGTGTAGGGGGTTCCGGCGCTTTCCGCAAGTGTTACGCGTTTTGAATGCTCCATCACCAGCACTCCCCCTTCGTTCAGCAGGGGCCGCGTGCCGAAGGCCGATAGACTCTGGGCGTAAAGCGCGTCGTCCTGATAAGGAGGATCGAGAAATGCGATGTCAAAGGAGAGGGAATCCTGCTCGCAGTGGTCCAAAGCTTTGCTGAGATCGGACTCCAACACTCGAAAGCCTGTGGGTTACCGCGAGGCTTTTCAGGTTCTCACGAATAATGGAACAGGCCTTCCGCGACTTGTCGACAAAGCAGACAAAGCGTGCGCCGCGGCCGATCGCGTCGATACCAACACCACCCATTCCCGCAAATCCATCAAGACAAGGTGGAGCCCTCGACCGTCGGTCCCAGCACGTTGAACAATGTCTCGCGAAGCTTATCGCTCGTGGGACGAATGCCGGGGGGCGTCGCCTTCAACTGACAGCCGCGGAAGATACCTCCGATCACGCGCATAGGAGAAGGTTAACGCGACGAGCGATGAATCGTGCAAGAGACTCCCGAAACATGGGCGGTGAATGATTATGCCTCGACCAGCGAAAGGAAACGTCTCAACTGGTTTCCGATAGAAGTGAAGGGACGACGCACGGCCGCGCCGTCGCCAATCTCTCCGTTGATTATCAGCAGATTCCGCATGGCTACTGCGCCTTCCAGATCCGTAAGACTTCGGGCCGGCCATGGCTGGACGGTTTCATACCCGCATCGAAAGGCATCTGCCAGTTCGGGTTTACCGCGGCTACTGGTTAGAGGACGTCGTAGCGTTATCCCGATGTCCTGAATCGGAAATCCCCACATAACTTCGGCAAAGTCGAACGCACAAACCTGATCTTTCGACACACTGACGTTCCAGCGGTGTAAATCGCCGTGCAGGAGGTGAGGGCGGGCAGCACTCCAGAGGTCACGAAGCCAGCTATTCGTTGCCTCGATCGCCGAATGGATAACCGCCCGCAAGTCAGTATTGATCGCGGTGTCGGCTTGACTAAGAAAGTCTGGGTCGTTCAAATAGAAAACGTTATTCGCAACTGGTATTCCCGCAGGCGCGGATTCGCAAAAGGACTCAGCGTGCTTGTGGAGTCGCGCCATGAGTGTTCCTGTGAGTTCAAAAGACCGAGGCGTTTGGTGCATGGCCAGCGTATCGCCGGGGACCCACTCGAATAAGACGCAGGATCTGGCTTCGGGTACTCCCTCCACACTCGCCGTAGTGATGTACTCTTCAGCCCTATTCGCTTTTGGCGTCGGTACACGAATACCTTCCAGGGAAGCCAACGAACGCAGCCAGGCGGTTTCGACCTGCACCGTTCGGATGCTCTGACGTCCGCCCGGTAGCAAGACGCGAGCGTTGTAGCTGGAACCATCGGTTGTATCTACCCGGAATACGGCGTTGGTTTCATTATTTAGCAGACGCACACGTTTGGGTGTGATGTCGTATTCTTCAAGAGCGCGAAACAGCAGACGTCGAAGTCGGCGGACTTTTCCATCTGATGTAAGAGTCGTGAAAGGTTTCATTGATCGAGGGATTTCTGGCATCGTTCCATTCGGACGCGAACCGCGCACAGTTTACCACAATGGAACCACGTGCTCGGACGCGCATTGATCTTCGATGCCCAGGCAGGTCATCTGGAATTTCGGATTCTCCACCGCTCTGGCAGCGCTAATGATGGTGCGCGGTTTTGCTTACTCTGCTTGAGCCGGATCTTCCCGCAGATGCAACCGTCCATCTTTTCCTTGATCTTTTTCAATTGCTTCGCATACCGCAGGCGTTCCGCATTCAGTTCGGTCTGGAGTTCCTGAAGTTTGATCTCGAACTGGTCCTTCAAAAGCCTTTCTCGCGCGGGGGCTTCGGCGATTCGCCAACCCGCGGAGTCTTCCTTCTCCCGAGGAGACTTCGCAGGCTGTGTCATCTTCGACTTCAGATCGGCAATCTCGCCTTGTAAACGGTGACGTTCGGTCGCAAATTCTGTGGCCGACTCAGAGCAACGCCAAAAAACGAAGAAGACACAGACAAAAGATTTATCAACAGGAGCGGAGCTTTCCTGCGTTCATCGACCTTCCTGAGCGCATCGGGACGCCTGTGATGATCGAGGCTGGATGTCGGGCAGTCATCGGCAGGCGGCTGAAAAATTCCGGAATGTTCTGGACCGTTCGTGGCACCAACGCGATCATTGCACTACGGTGTAACCGGCTGAGCGGCAAGTTTGAGGACTACTGGGAATCCCGACAGGCTGCTTGACGTTCACAAATATGTCGCGCACCCACTGCGGAACGGCGCATTTTTTTCTTCGTTCTAACGTTTCTTCAGTTCATTACGCCGATCGACAATTTGGCACAAAGGCTTTCATTTGTCGAAGCCCGGAGTGCAGTACCGGGTACTCCCAATTGGATTTCTTGCCTGTCCCAAACCCTATCGACAGCGGAAGAGCGATACATTTTCAAGCAGCTCTTCCAGTCGAAGGATGTCTTCATTGTTCTCGCCGCACTCATATTCACGGACGCGATCGTCTGGCCGCAACCGAATCGTTCCCTGTGTAGTGAAACGTTTCGTGAATAACTTCGTATCCTCGATTGTCACTTCGTAGGTAATGAAATCGGTGTTCGTTCGCGTGAAACGTTCGGTGACGTGCCGCGCATCGCTGTGAAAACTTCCGGCAAGCCCAAGCCATGTCTTGTCGTTGAAGCCAATCCCGTCGACGCCGCGCGATTCGCTGTCCCAGTGATCGACGGAATCCTCCAATAAAGCCTGGATCCAGATCATGGGGACGTTTCGCCCATCGGTGGAATGAGTCGAAAGACGTGAAACGCTTCGTAAAGGGTTATGGTTTGTCTGGGCGCCTGAATGATTTGACACGGTAGCGGAATCGGGGTGATACGAGGCACGCCCACCATCAGGAAACGGGCCATCGGATCGTCGATGCGACAAACTGGCCAAAAACTACTGAACTTTGGCATTCGCTTCGGGTTTGTATGTCGCGATGAGGCCCTCCGCGGTCCCCTGCGGGCGGCGGCCGTTTCGGTGACTATCGTGAATGCGGGTCCAACGCCCTGCCATACTCAGGAGAGATCCGCCTTCTCATCTGTAGTTCGGGGCGCTGGTTTGTGAGCCTCCGCGGCGCCACCTCGTTGTGCGTATGCAGACAATGAGAATGGATTAGAGAAGCGGAGTAAAAGAACGGCAAAGAGAATAGTTTTCATCGGGAATACCCTCATCAGGGTTTCAGAAGGCCATCGTGATGCTGTACAGGAAATTGGCCGAGAACGGCATCATTGCAATTGATCTGCATCTCGACAATGTCTATTTCCTCAGGAGTGGCCGATAGCGAAGCGATTGCAAACATAAAGGAAGTCGACTCGAACAGCCTAAAATCGCTCCTGCGTGTTTTCAATAGCTTAGAGTCGACTTCCTTAAAAACGCCAACTTATGGAGAGCCGGCGTTCTAGACATGGATAAGCGTTCTCAGTAATGAGAAAGATGTTCGATCACAATCGATGGATTGATGACGACCGGCAAAGATCGCTACAGTCCCCCATTCTTATCGATCCGACAATGATCGACGAGGTGTGGGGACAATAATGGAATCGGCTATGTGCTCACAAGCTTCTCAAGGTTCATAGTCTGCATTGATCTGATCCACAGGATGTCGTTCAATGTTTCGAACGCAAACAGTCCTGCTCCCGTCGGATAGATGCTGCTGAAACCCTATGTGGGCTTCTGTGATCGGATTTGGAAGTTCTCCTGGGCAACTTCGGACGCACCCCACGCGAATTTGCGCGGAACGAAGGATGCGAGAACATTCTCGAGAGTGTCAGCGAGGTCGCCCTTCCCCAACTGGCGTAGTGGTGCAAGTAACTCGCGATAGCAGTTTGCCTGGTATTGGCTGTAGATCATCCGATACTTGTCGATCCAATTCAGCATGTGGGATGTGATCTTCGAGTCGAAGAACACTGCACCTTCATCATTGAGTTTTCCCAAGACGAGCAGAGCGAGCTTGGTTCGCAAACATTTTTCGCAAGTGCCACAATTGAGCATCTGTGCAGGGTCGAACCCGTCTTTTTTTCTTTTCGCTCGACCGCACACAATGAGATTCCGTAAGCCCTCCGGCCACTGAGCGACAACTTCCGTCTTTTCCAGCCGCGTCATGTGAGTTCCGTGGTGCTCCACACTCACGCGCGCACTGCTGTAATACGGATCCAACAGCGGGTGCGAGCCCCCGGCGCTCAAGCATGTCGCATCATCAGTTGAGCCAATGTATGTTTTACGTATTCCGTGACTTAGGAATTGGGCCATTGAGGCGAGCCACGCACCGTGACCTATATATGAATAAAAATAGCCATCGTCTTCGAGATCTGGAAAATTCGTACTGACGTTCACTAGTCGAACGCCCGCTGCCGCTGCCACGCGTGTCGCGGCTGCAGACCGTTTGGCGGCACTCACGTCAAAGTCTTCCGCCTCAACGGATACAAACGAAATGACCAGCACCGCGCAAATCGCCGAGGGATGGTCCTGTGGCAGCGCAAGTTTGTTGGCTCGCAATGTCGTCATCGAATCAATGCCACAAGAGAGTAGCGAAACGGCGTTGCCAGCCGGATAACGAACATCCGTTTGCGCCTCTATCTGAGGAGGAGCTCCAATCTCGGGATACCAAAGCC
>Ga0134122_10000749_pt1 | contig 22584 bp, 24 predicted proteins | sample KB302_FD_96461 | JGI IMG/M metagenome (GOLD analysis project Ga0134122, IMG submission 96461) | Terrestrial soil microbial communities without Nitrogen fertilizer from Kellogg Biological Station, Michigan, USA - KB3-0-2 | ecosystem: Environmental > Terrestrial > Soil > Unclassified ...
CGACGTCCGCGGGTGTGCCCCACTCCGGCGGCCGTGCGGGCGCCCGCACCGGCTCGGGCGGCGTCGGGGGCGGCGGCGCGGCCGCGCGAGGCGCCCGCTTCGGCTTGCGGAAGACCTGCTGCCCCCGCGACGGGATCTCCTCCAGCCCCGGCGGCGCCCGCTCCACGTCCATCGCCCCGAAGAACGCGTACCCTCCCGGCGCCAGCGCGTCCACCAGGTGCCCCACCGCGATGCGCGCCGCCGGCGCGGAGAAGTACGCCAGCACGTTGCGGCAGAAGATGACGTGGAGCTCGCCCAGGGCCGGCCGCGCCGGCTCCAGCAGGTTGTGCTCCACGAAGCGGGTGAGGGCCTGGACCTCCGGCAGCACCTGGAGCCGGTCCGGCCCCACCATCTGGTGCACCGGAAAGAGCGGCGGCGAGGACTGGCGCGACGACCAGCGCGAGTACGTCCCCGCGCGGGCGGTCTGGAGGCTGGCGGGCGAGATGTCCGTCCCCAACACCTCCGCCCGGGCGGGGTGCAGGGCCGCCAGGAAGCAGGCGGCGATGGAGTACGCCTCCTCCCCGGTGGAGCACCCCGCGCTCCACGCCCGGATGGGCCCCTCCACCTCGAGCGCCAGGGCCGGGATGATCGAGGCGAGCCACTCGAAGTGCTCCACCTGCCGGAAGAAGTACGTCTCCCCCACCAGCACCGCGGACCACAGCGCGCCCAGGACCCGCGCGTCCTGCTCCAGGAGCTTCCGGACCAACCCGTCCAGCGTCCCGCCACCCAGGCGCAGCTCCTCCCGCAGCACCTTGCGGATGGCGTCCGGGCGGATGGCCGTCTCCGCGAAGCCGATCTGCGCCGAGGCGAACGCCGCCAGCTGCTCCACCAGGTAGTCCTCGAGGCCCGGGTCGATCATGGCGTCTTCGACCGCGCCTTCAGCTCCAGGAGCTCCGGGAGCTGCCGCCAGAGCGAGCCCTGCAGCAGCGCCCGCGGGTCCAGCACCGGCAGCGCCCCGCGCGAGCCGTGCACCATGGCCACCAGCAGGTCCTTGAGCGGGCCCTCCGCGACGCCGCCCAGGTTCGCCTTCGGCACCACCGCGTCGCGCGACAGCTCCTCCGGGTCCTCCACCCGGTCCACCTTGAGGGCCAGCTTTCGATCCTCGTTGCGGATCACCACCAGCTTCTGCTCCAGCCGCGGCACGCCGTGCTCCACCCCCAGCCGCGCCGCCAGGTCCATCACGCACAAAGGCTCGCCGTAGATCACCACGAACTCGGACAGGTACGACGGGCCGGCGGGCAAAGGCTGGGTGAGCGGGAGCTGCACCGCGCTGTCCACCGACTCCAAAGGCAGGCCGAACCGGAAGCCGCCCACGGAGACGAACAGCACCCGCAGGGCGCCCTCGCGCGCGCGCTCGCGGGTGCGGGAGAGCACCTCCCCCACCAGCTGCGCCAGCTCCGCCGCGCGGATGGGCTTGGCGAGGAACGCGTCCGCCCCGGCGTTGAGGCAGTCCTTCTCCCGGTGCCGCTCCGAGGAGACGACGATGATCGGGATGGACTCCAGCTCCGGGTCCAGCTTCATCCGGCGGAGCACCTCGTCCCCGTCCATCTCCGGCATCGACAGGTCCAGGAGCACCGCCGCCGGCCGCACCTGGCGCACCTTCTCCAGCGCCTCCGCCCCCGTCATCGCGGTGGAGACCGCGTAGTGCGACGCCAGCGCGGCGCGCTCGAAGGCGAGGATGGCCTCGCTGTCGTCCACCAGGAGGAGGTGCGGCAGGCTCACGGGGCGGCCTTCTCCAGGAACCGGGAGGCGACCGACAGCAGCGCCTCCGGCGAGACCGGCTTGTAGAGGAGGTCGCTGGCGCCCACCTCCTGCATTCTCGCCCGCGCCGTCCCGGAGCGGTCGGACGTCAGCAGGATGACCGGCAGCGCGGCGACCTTGGCCCTGGAATCGTGGCGAATCCGGTCAACGAGGGTCAGCCCGTCCATTCCGGGCATCTGGATGTCCGCGATCATCAGGGAAAGTGGGACCAGCCGCGCCAGCCGCAGGGCCCGCTCCCCAGTGTCGGCGTCCAGCACCTCCACCTTCAACCCCATCAAGTATACTCGTAAAACACTTCTGACACTGGAACTGTCGTCGACGATCAGAATGGTCTGGGGGGCCATGCGAGCCCGTACGAAGTGTATGGGAATCAACAGTCTAAGCCGTTCTCCTCCGGATGACGACCCCAGGTGAATTCACCCTGCGTCGGTTTTGACCCATCCGATCATGGACTTGCGAGCCGGGACATTCCCGCTCCATGCTGCGCGCCCCGATGGAGGGGATTTCCCGAAATGCACTATCGAACGATCCAAGCGGCCGGATGTACGCTGAGTCTATTCCTCGCGGGGCTGGCAGGCGCCCAGGAGACGCCCAAGGCGGCGCCGACCGCCGCGCCGGAAGCGCCCGCACCGGCGGTGACGTCCGACATGCTGCTGAAGGCGGCTGGTGACGCGAAGAACTGGCTCACCTACGGCAAGGACTACAGCAACCGGCGATACACCACCTCGACGCAGATCAACACCACCACCGTCGGGTCATTGGTCCCGCGGTGGGTGTATCAGACGGGCGGGCCCATCGGCTCCTTCCAGACGACGCCGGTGGTGGTGGACGGGGTGATGTACGTGACCACGCCGTTCGACCACGCGATGGCGGTGGACGCGCGGACCGGCAAGCAGCTCTGGCGCTACGAGCACAAGCTCACCGGCACGCAGGTCTTCTGCTGCGGCCCCAACAACCGCGGCGTGGCGGTGGCGGACGGCAAGGTGTTCATGGCCACGCTGGACGCGCGGCTGGTGGCGCTGGACCAGAAGACGGGCAAGGTGGTGTGGAACACGCTCGCCGCGGACCCCTCCGCCGGCTACGGCTTCACCATGGCCCCCGTCTTCTACCAGGGGATGGTGATCGTGGGGACCTCGGGCGCGGAGTACGGCATCCGCGGGTTCGTCGACGCGTACGACGCCCAGACCGGCAAGCAGAAGTGGCGCTTCTACACCATCCCGGACAAGGGCTGGGAGGGCGACTGGGCGCCCGCCACGCCCGAGGGGAACGAGCTGCACCGGGACATCGCCAAGGAGAAGAAGGGCGCCGCCAAGTACAAGGACGCCTGGAAGCGCGGCGGCGGGTCGATGTGGATGACGCCGGCCATCGACCCGGAGACGGAGACGATCTTCGTCCTGGTGGGCAACGCCTCGCCGGACCTCGACGGCAGCGTCCGCCCCGGCGACAACCTCTACACCAACTCCATGGTCGCCCTGGACGTGCAGACCGGGAAGTACAAGTGGCACTACCAGTACATCCCGCACGACGTCTGGGACCTGGACGCGGTGAGCCCGGCGGTGCTGTTCGACGCGGTGGGCCCGGACGGCAAGACGATGGTGAAGGCGGTGGGCCACGCCGGGAAGACCGGCTGGTTCTACGTGCACGACCGCGCCACCGGGAAGCTGCTCCGCAAGTCCGAGGCGTTCGTGCCGCAGGAGAACATGTTCGCGCTGCCCACGGACAAGGGCGCGCGGATGCTCCCCGGCGCCAACGGCGGCACGGAGTGGTCGCCCCTGGCGTACAGCCCGGACACCCAGATGGTCTACGTCTCCGGCCTGCACCAGCCCATGAACTACATCACCCACAGCAAGGGCTTCGAGAAGGGCAAGCTCTGGCTGGGCTCGGCGTTCGTCGCCATCCCGGGCGAGGCGCAGTGGGGGACGTTCACCGCCATCGACGTCAACACCGGGAAGATCCGCTGGCAGAACAAGCTGCCGGACCCGCTGATCGGCGGCGCGCTCGCCACCGCCGGCGGGCTGGTGTTCTCCGGCGGCGACGGGACCGGGAACTTCTACGCCTACGACGCCAAGACCGGGAAGCAGCTGTGGAGCTTCCAGTGCGGCGCGGGGGTGAACGCCGCCCCCATGTCGTACGAGCTGGACGGCGAGCAGTTCATCGCCGTGGCCGCGGGCGGCAACTTCCAGCTCCGCTTCGCGCACGGCGACTCGGTGTTCGTGTTCGGCCTACCGAAGAAGGCGGCCCCGTCGAAGTGAGCGCCGCCCTCGCCGCGCTCGCCGCCTTCGCGCTGGCCGAGGTTATCCAGCCGGACTGGATGACCCAGGACGCGGAGCAGAAGGTGGTGACGTTGAAGATCGTCGGCTCGATGAACCACGTGAACGGGACGATGAACTTCAACGGCTACGGCAACGGGGACATGACGATCACCGTCCCGTTCGGGTGGACGGTGAAGGTGGAGTTCAGCAACGGCGGGTTCGGGGCGCTGCCGCACAGCCTGGTGATCATCGACCCGAAGAAGAAGCCCAAGCTGTCCGGCGGGGAGCCGGCCTTCCCCGCCGCGCTGACCATCAAGCTGGTGCAGGGCCTGGTGCCGGGGGAGACGGACACCTTCGACTTCACCGCCGACAAGCAGGGCCGCTTCCTCCTCTGGTGCGGGGTGCCGTCCCACGGCCAGAACGGCATGTGGAACAACCTGGTCATCTCCAAGGCGGCCAAGGCCGCCCAGGTCTCGGTGAAGAAGAAGGCGTAGGCGCGCATGGGCATACGGAATGCGGTGGGCGCGGCGGCGGCCGTCGCCGTCGCGGCAGGAGCGTTCGGCCTGGGGAGGGCGCGGGCGGCGCAAGAGCCGCCGCCCTTGCTGGCCACCAACGGGAGCGACTGGGCGGCGATGGGCGAGAAGGAGAAGCTGGCGCTGCTGCGCGGCTTCCTCATCGGCGCGGCGTACGCCGAGAAGGGGCGGGGCAAGCAGGTCGGGCCGGACGCGCTGGAGGCGCTCCGCCAGCAGGGCCAGCTCCGCTTCGTCTTCACCCCGGAGCTCTACAAGGCCCGGCTGGAGGACCTCTACTTCTACAAGGACCAGCGGAAGCTCCCGCTCTACGAGGCGCTGAGGCGGATCGAGGCGCAGATCCGCACCGACAACGGCCCGCCGCCGTCTCCGCGGTGAGCGCTCAGTAGCCGGCGAGCGCCTGAGGGGCGGCGAGCGACGGCAGCGACTGCAGCACCTTGATCAGGTGCGCGTAGTCGATGGGCTTGGAGAAGAAGGACACCGCCTGCGGGACCTCCACGTCCGCCGGCAGCGTGGCCCCGTAGGCGGTGACCACGAACACCGGGGCGTTCAGCCGGGGCAGGTTCCGGGCGAACGCCGGCAGCGGCCGGTTCAGCAGCAGCGGCTGACCCCTGAAGAGCTTCACCAGCTGGTTCCCGTCCAGCTCCGCGCCCCGCAGCTGCAGGTCCATCAGCACGGCCCGCAGCTCGGGACCGTGACGACGCACCATGTCACACGCCTCTTCGTCGGTGGCCGCCCGGAGCACCCGGAAGCGGCCGCGGAGGCGCAGCTGAGCGATGACGAAGTTGTCCTCTTCGTCCTCGACGTACAGGACCAGAGGCATGTCGGGGGAGGTGGTCATTCCAGTTGTCGCGGCTCTAAAATCCCTCGGGGACACCATTGTAATCATGATCGAGCCGGAAGGGTGCCCCCGACCCCATGGACCCGTCACGAAGCTGCCCAATTCCCCGCAATTCATGTGTGGGGAACGGTGAGCAGGGGTGATGGAAACGTTTTCAGACGCCCTCACCGCAAGACGTCCCGAGAGGCGCGCAGGAGCACCTCCCGCAACCAGCGCTGTCTTGGCTCGGCATCGCGGGCTTCGTGCCATAGCAGACAGATCTCGATCTCCGGGATCTCGATGGGGGGCGGCTCCAGCTGGAGCGGGAGCACCCGGGCGGTGGCCTCCGCGAAGCTGCTGGGGGCGGTGCACACCAGGTCCGTCTGGCTCACCAGCACCGCGGCCTCGAAGAAGCTGGGCACGGTGACGGCGATGTGGCGCTCCACCCGCCGCGCCGCCAGCGCCTCGGTCACCACGCTGCGCCCGCCCGGCTCGCCGATGGAGACGAAGACGTGGGAGGCGGCCGCGTAGGCGTCCAGGCTGAGCGCGCCGCCGGCGAGCGCCGGGTGGCCCTTTCGCAGCATGCAGCGGAAGCGCTTCTTGTAGAGCATGCGGCGGCGCACCGCCTGCACCGGGGCGATGTCCGGGCGGATGCAGGCGTCCAGGGCGAAGGACTCCAGCGCCTTCACCGTGTCCAAAGGGAGCGGCCGGACCGCCAGGGTGGCGCGCGGCGCCTCCTTGACCAGCGCCTGGTGCACCAGCGGGAGCATCATCGTCTCCGCGTCGCTGCAGGCCATGAAGAAGCAGCCCGTGTCGCGCGACGGGTCGTACCCCTCCTTCGCCGACCAGAGGGACTCGGCGTCCGCCAGAAGCCGCTTCACCGGCACCTGGAGGGAGCGGGCCCTCTCGGTGGGCACCAGCCCCTGCCCGGTGCGGACGAAGAGGGGGTCGGAGAACGACCGCCGGAGCCGGTTGAGCGCCTTGCTCACCGCGGGCTGGGAGAGCCGCAACCTCCGGCCGGCGCGGGTGACGCTCCCCTCCGCCACCAGCGCGTCGAAGACCTTGAGCAACCCCAGCTCCACCTTGGCTTCATTCCCCTTCGGCATGGACGTATGGCCCCGAGTGATTGGTATCCGGCGCCGCCGGGCGGCACTCCTTCGCCATCACTCGAAGCAAGGAGGAGCCGCGATGTCGACGATGAACCGGATGGTGACACGAAAGTGGGTGGTGCTGGCGGCGCTGGGGGCGTTCGCCGGCTGCACGCCTCCCGAGCGCGTGGTGCTGGTGCACGGGGCGTGGATGGGGGCCTGGGCGCTGGAGCCGGTCGCGGACCAGCTCCGCCAGCAGGGCCAGAAGGTGTCCGTGGTGGAGTTGCCCACCCACGGCCAGGACCAGACCCCGGTGAGCGGCGCCACCCTGGACGCCTACGTGAACAAGGTGGGCGAGGCGGTGGACGCGGAGGGTCAGCCGGTGGTGCTGGTGGGGCACAGCATGGCCGGGATGGTGATCTCCCAGTACGCCGAGCGCGCCCCGGCGAAGGTGAAGCTCCTCGTCTACCTGGCCGCGTACCTGCCGGCGAACGGGCAGTCCCTCCAGGACCTGGCGTACACGGACGCCGACTCGCACCTCGGGCCGGCGCTGGTGGTGGACGCGGAGCACGGCACCGGGGCCATCCCACAGGACAAGCTGCAGGACGTCTTCTGCGCGGACTGCACCGCGGCGGAGATGACCTCCATCCAGTCCAACTACCGGGACGAGCCGCTGGCGCCCATCGGCACTCCGGTGCAGCTGAGCGACGCCGCCTGGGGCTCCGTCCCCAAGGCGTACGTCTTCACCACCGGCGACCACGCGGTCTCCTACGGGCTGCAGCAGACGATGGCCGCCAAGGTGACGCTCGCCGGGTCCGAGACGCTGGACACCAGCCACTCGCCGTTCCTCTCCGCCCCGTCGCAGGTGACCGGCGCGGTGCAGCGGCTGATCCGCTGACGCCCCGAGCGGTAGCGGCCGAAGGCCGCCGCATCAGCGCCCCCTGGGTCGGGGACTGAGCCTGGAGGCGGCGGCCGTCGATTGAACATCCGCAGTGCGCCCGCACCACGCGCGGGCGCACGTTGCGTGCGCCGGGGTCCGTCTCCACCTTTGGCGGCAACCCGTGGCGGCAACCCGCTCCACCCTTCCAGCCGGGAGACACCCATGAATCGCATCAGCGTCGCAGGCGCGAACCCTCACCTTTCCACCGGGGGCTGGCGCCCCGGCTCGCTCGGCGCGCTGGCGGCCGCCGCGGCGCTGGCCAGATGCGCTCCCTCCCGGCACGTCGTCCTCGTCCACGGGGCCTTCATGGGCGGCTGGGCGTGGGACGCGGTCGCCTCCCAGCTCCGGCAGGCCGGCGAGCTCGTCACGGTGGTGAACCTCCCCTGCCACGACCCGGGGACGAGCTCCATGGAGGGCGCCACGCTGGACGCGTACGTGGACCGGGTGGGCCAGGCGGTGGACGCGGAGCCGCTGCCCGCGGTCCTGGTGGGCCACAGCATGGGCGGGATGGTGATCTCCCAGTACGCCGAGCGCTCCCCGGAGAAGGTGCAGCGCCTCATCTACCTGGCCGCGTACCTGCCCTCGGACGGGCAGAATCTGGTGGACCTGGCGTTCTCCGACACCGGCTCGCAGATCCTCGGGGCGGCGGAGATCGACCAGGAGACCGGCCGGGTGTCGCTCGCCCGGGACGCGCTGCAGCCCATCCTCTGCGGCGACTGCACGCCCGAGGAGGCGAAGGTGCTCCGGGACCGCTACCACGACGAGCCGCTGCTCCCCATGGCCACCCCGGTGCATCTGTCCGCGGAGCGCTTCGGCGCCGTCCCCAAGGCGTACGTCTTCACCGAAGGGGACCAGACCATCACCCCGGAGCTGCAGCACCGGATGGCGGACGCGGTGACGCTGGCGGGGGCGGTGACGCTGGACACCTCGCACACGCCGCAGCTCTCCGCGCCGGGGAAGCTGGCGGCGGCGCTCCAGCACCTGCTGCCGTGACTCCCGGGGCCCCGGGCCCTCAGTGGGTGAAGCCGAGGCCGGCGGCGGCCATCAGCAGCACCAGGATGACCGCGGCGAAGGTGGCGTAGCGGTACTCGCCGCGGCGCCCGAGCGCCACGCCGGCCACCAGCAGCCGGGCCACCGGGGTGACCACCAGGAGCGTGGCGCCGGTGGCGCGGAGGAGCTCCGCGTCGCGCACCAGCGGCGCGTCGGGGATGCCCTCGAGCAGGATGGAGGCGAGGAAGCACACCCCGGACAGGATCGCCCCCGCGCGCAGCACCAGCGCGATGGCGCGCTCCCCGTCCATCGCGCGGGTGGTGGGCAGCGCCGGCGCCGGAGGGGCGGCCGCCACCGCGGCGGGCGCGGCGACCTGCGGCGGGTGATTCATCTCCTGGGCCACAGCGCGGTCCCTCCCTTCCACAGCATCTGCGCCCCCAGCACCAGCACGAACACCGAGAAGACCCGCTTGAGCCACGCGGTGGGGACGCGCGGCATCAGCATGGAGCCGGCGACGGAGCCGGCCAGCACCCCCACCACCAGCGGCGCCCCGGCCTGCAGGTCCAGCCGGCCGCGGATGGCGTAGGCGGCCACGCTGGCGGCCGCGGTGACGCCGATCATCAGGTTGGAGGTGGCGGTGGCGATCTTGAACGGCACCTTCATCCCCAGGTTCATCAGCGGGATCTTCAGGGGGCCGCCGCCCACGCCCAGCAGCGCGGAGAGCCCGCCGGCCACCAGCGACCCGGCCATCCCCAGCGGCACGTTCACCGCCACCGCCTCGCCGCCCGCGGGGACCTCCACGTCGCGCGCGGCCCGGCCCAGGTAGAGCTGCACCGCCACGTAGAGGAGGAACAAACCGAAGGCCAGGGCGAGCAGCGACGGCTCGACGTACGCCGCCAGAAACCCGCCGGCGATGGCCCCGGACACGGTGGCCACCTCCAGCGTCAGCGCCAGCCGGACGTCCGCCAGCCGGTGCTCGACGTAGTTGGCCGCCGCGCCGCAGGAGGTGGCGACCACGCACAACAGGCTGGCCGAGACCGCGCTCTCCATCGGCACCCGCATGCCCAGCACGAGGATGGGGACGAGGAGGATGCCGCCGCCGATGCCCAGCATCGCGCCCAGCCCTCCGGCGAAGAGGCCGATGGCGATGAGGAGGAGGTCGGTCATGCCGCCCCGTACATTAGGAGCGGCGGGGAGCACCGGATAGGGCGCTCTTTGCCGGGGACGGGCGCTCGGCCGGAAGGATGCTCCGGGCGTGCGTGCATCAGGCGGCGCACGGCTCGAGTCCGCCCTCCGGGAAGTCCAGCAGGAAACGTTCGCGCGCGCGCCGGGAGAACAGCCCGCGCGAGATGAAGGCGTGCAGCCGTTCGACCACCTTCCGCGCCGACCCCAGCGCCTCGTTCATCAGCGCCGGGACGTCGACGTCCTCGCCGAGGAAGAGCTCGCGGCGCGACAGCCGGGTCATCAGGTTCTTCGACGCGCCCGCCAGCGGCGTGGAGAGGATCAGCCCGTGGAGGAACGCGCCGCGCACCCAGGCGTCCACCTGCCGCTTCTCCGGGGCGGCCTGGAGCGTCTCCTCCGCGCCCAGGCGGATCAGCTCGTACAGCCCGCGCCCCACGCCCGCGGTGGGCAGCCGCCGCTTGCCCAGGCGGAAGCGCTCGCGGATCTCCGCGTCGCCCAGGAGCGGCCGGCCGTGGCGGTGCTCCAGGTAGAAGAGCGCCTGCGTCCACTCCACCCGGCGGCGCGCCTCCTCCAGCGACTCGCGCGGGCCGCGGTGCCGCTGCGCCAGCCGGGTGGCCACAGGCCCCAGCGCCCGGTCCAGCGCGAGGTGGCAGAAGTAGCCGCAGGCGAAGGCCAACCCGGGCTCGCGGCCCACCAGCGCGCCGTTGGCCACCAGCTCCGCGAACTTCAGGCCCATCGCCACCGGCGCGCGGGTGTGGAACAGGTGCGCGAACCCGGTGGGCGCGCGCCCCGGGAGCAGCAGCTGCAGCCCGCCCCGGACGCCCTCGAAGCGCGGCAGGTCCAAAAGCGCGGTGCCCAGCCGGGCGTACTCCAGGTCCTCCCCCAGCGCGCGGGCCAGGGGCGGCGAGAGCAGGTCCGGGGCGCCCGCCAGCTCTTCGACGGCGGCGAGGTGGAGGAGGAGCGCGGGCACGGGGCGTCCATGTCAGCTACCCCCGGGCGACCCCCGGCGCAACGTTTCCGCGCCGCCAGAGGGCCAGCGGCTTGCGAGCTGACCGCGGTCCGTTAGCATGCGCCGCCCCCTATGAACTTCAGCTTCATCGCCGCCAGCGCCGCCCAGAAGTCCGCCGCCGACCTGCTCGTCCTCCCGCTGTTCGAGAACGACCTCGCCCCCAAGGCGGCCCCGCCCGCGCTGAAGGACGCGGACGCGGCCCTGGGCGGCCATTTGCTCGAAGCCGCGCAGCAGGAGGGCTTCGCCGGCAAGACAGAGCAGTCGATGACCTTCCACACCCACGGAAAGATCGGCGCCGCGCGGGTGCTGCTCCTGGGCCTGGGCCAGCGCGCGCGCTTCACCCCGGAGGTGATGCGGCTGGCGGCCGGGCGCGCCTCCCGCGCGGCGCAGCGGCTGAAGGCCAAAGGCGTGGTCTACGCGCTGGGCGAGCTGCGCGACCTGGAGCAGTGCATCAAGGCGGTGGTGGAGGGCTTCGTGATGGGCTCCTACCGCTTCGACCGCTACCGGACCAAGAAGGACGACGGCGCGGCGGACGGCGGGCCCAGGCAGGTGGCGCTGGCGCTGCCGGAGGGCACGGAGAAGAAACCCGCGCACGAGGACATGGTGGAGCTGGGCAAGCGCGTCGCGGAGGCCACCAACTGGGCGCGCGACCTGGTGAACGAGCCGGCCGGCGTGATGACGCCCACGCGGCTGGCGTCGGAGGCGCGCAAGCTGGCGAAGGGGACGGGCCTGAAGATCGCCGTCAGCGGGCGGCCGGAGATCAAGCGGCTGAAGCTGGGCATGTTCATGGGCGTGACCCAGGGCAGCGCCGAGCCGCCCCAGCTGGTCCGCGTCTCCTACGTGCCCAAGAGCCCCAAGGACGCCAAGCGGCCGCCGGTGGCGCTGGTGGGCAAGGCCATCACCTTCGACTCCGGCGGCCTGTCCCTCAAGCCGGCGGAGGGCATGGTGGACATGAAGACGGACATGGCCGGCTCCGCCGCGGTGCTGGGCGCGATGAAGGTCATCGCCTATCTCAAGCCGCCCTTCCCGGTGCACGCGCTCCTGGGCGCCTGCGAGAACATGCCCTCCGGCACGGCGTACCGCCCCGGCGACGTGCTCATCTCGCGCCTGGGCAAGACGGTGGAGATCACCAACACGGACGCGGAGGGGCGCCTGGTGCTGGGCGACATGCTCACCCTGGCCAACGAGCTGAAGCCGGAGGCGATCGTCGACCTGGCCACGCTCACCGGCGCCTGCATGGTGGCGCTGGGCCACTACGTCACCGGCGCGTTCGGGGACGACGACCAGCTCATGTACTCGGTGCTGGAGGCGGCGCGCGCGGCGGGCGAGGAGCTGTGGCGGATGCCCATCCACGACCTGCAGAAGGACGCGCTCAAGTCGGACGTGGCGGACATGAAGAACTCCGGGGAGCGCTGGGGCGCGGCGATCAACGCCGCCGTCTTCCTCCGCGAGTTCGTGGGCGAGACGCCGTGGGTGCACCTGGACATCGCCGGCCCCTCCATCTCGCCCAAGGAGCGCGGCTACCTGGGCAAGGGCGCCACCGGCGTCGGCGTGCGCACGCTGGTGGAGCTGATCCGGCGGCGCGCCTCCGAGGCGTAGGCGTCAGGTCAGGTCCGCGGGATCGGCTTCACGCTGTGGAAGATCTGGTCCACCGCGGCGACCACGCCGACGCCCGCCGCGCGCGGCCAGGTGGCGAGCATCACGAAGATCTGCCCGTTGCCGCCCTCCAGCACCGCCACCCGCCCGCTCACGGCCTCGCCCATCTGGAAGGCGAAGCCCACCGCGCCCTCGCGCAGCGCCAGCGGCTCCGGGTCGCCGGCGGTGAAGCCGGGTTGGGTGCGCAGGCCGGCGGTGAGCCGCTCCGCCATCTCCGTCGGCGAGGCGATGGCCGGCGCCACCTGCAGCACCACCTGCGCCCCGCTGTCCCGGTGCCGCAGGACCACCGGGATGGACAGCCCCTCCGGCGTCAGCTCGCCGGTGGCGTCCAGCTGCCAGCTCTCGGACGGACGGCCGATCTCGAAGCCCAGGTCCGAATCCAGGTAGAGCGCGCCCGACTTCACCGCGGGCTTCGCCGCCACCGCCATCGCCGGCTGCACGGTGAGCCCGCTCCCGCCCGTCCCGCGCTGCGACGCGCACCCCGCCGCCGCCACCGCCAGCACCACCACCGCCCCACGCCACATCCCCATGTCCACCCTCGCCCGTCGTCCGACGCCCACGCTCGTTCGGGCGAAGGTGTCCACGGGAGGGTCCGAGAGGAAGGAGACCGCCTGGATGTGTCGAGCTCTCTACACCCGCGGCAACGCGGCGGCGATCTCGCTCGCGACGGCCTGCGCGGCGGCGGCCGGATCGGGCGCGGCGGTGATCGGCCGGCCCACCACCAGCAAGCTCGCCCCCGCCTCCACCGCGAACCGGGGCGTCTCCGCGCGGGCCTGGTCCCCGGCGTCCGAGGCCGCCGGCCGGATGCCGGGCGTGCAGAGGAACAGGCCGGCGCCGTGCCGCCGGCGCAGCGCCGCCGCCTCGCGCGGCGAGCACACCACGCCACCCACCCCGGCGCGCGCCGCCACGTCCGACAGCCCCGTCGCCACCTCCGAGGCGGACGCGCGGTACCCCAGCGCCTGGAGGTCCGCGTCGGAGAGGGAGGTGAGGACGGTCACCGCCAGGATGCGCGGCGGCGGCACGCCCGCCTTCGCCGCCCCGTCCGCGGCGCCGGCCAGCGCGGCGCGCAGCATCGCCTCGCCGCCCTGGGCGTGCACGGTGAGCAGGCCGACCCCCAGCGACGCGGCGCGCGCGGCGGCCAGCTCCACCGTGTTGGGGATGTCGTGCAGCTTCAAGTCCAGGAAGACCTGGGCTCCGAGCGCGCGGAACGCCTCCACGGCGCGCGGGCCGTGCTCCACGAACAGCGAAAGCCCCACCTTGGCGATGCCGGCATGCGCCGCCACCCGCCGGTAGAGCTCCAGGCCCGGCTGGAGCGGCACGTCCATCGCCACCGCCAGCCGGTCGGATGCCGCCGCCGCCACTACGAGCCGGCCAGCTCCGTGTCGATCACCTCGCGGAACTCGTCGATGGGGACCGCGCCGTTGAGGAACACGCCGTTGACGAAGAACGCCGGGGTGCCCTGCACGCCCGCGCCCTCCGCGTCCTTCATGTCCGCCTTCACCGCGTCCGCCTTCTGGCTGCCGTCCAGGCAGGCGTTGAACTTGCCGCCGTCCAGGCCCATCTGGGTGGCGTACTCCTTCAGCTTGTCCACCTGCAGCGCCTGCTGATTCTTGAACAGGGTGTCGTGGTACTCCCAGAACTTCCCCTGCTCGTGCGCGCAGAGCGACGCCTCGGCGGCCTTCATCGCGTTCGGGTGCAGGGAGGTGAGCGGCATCTGGCGGTACACCAGCTTCACCTTGCCGGCGTAGGTGCGCATCACCTCTTCCACGGTGTCGTGGGCGCGGCCGCAGAACGGGCACTGGAAGTCGGAGAACTCCACGATGGTGACCTTGGCGTCGGACGGGCCGCGGGTGGGGCCGGTGGCCGCCACCTGCTTGCGCGGCTTGGGCGGCGCCGGCAGCGTGATCTTCACGCCCGCCTGCTCCTTGAGCCTGGTGATCAGCTCGCGGAACTTGGCCTGCTTCGGGGTGTTGCTCAGGTACTGGGCCAGGCGGTCCTTCATCTGCTCGTAGGTCATCCCGCCCATGCGCGCCTGGTTGGCGTCGTAGAACTTCTTGATCTCCTCCTCGGTGGGCGGAGTGACCTTGTCCTCCACCTCCGCCTTGATCAGCGCGTCCTCGTTCATCCCGCGCTTCTTCGCCTCGTCCTGGATGAGGCGCTCGTTGATCATGTTCTCCAGGCCCTGCTTGCGGGCGTTGTGCTTCTGCTCCTCGAGCTGCGCGAGCTGGGCGCTGATCTTGTCGTCCAGCTCCTTGGCCGTGATTTTCTGGCCGTTCATGGTGGCGACCACGGTGTCCGGCGGCAGGTCCGCGGACCCGCCCGCGGCGGTGGTGGTGGCGGAGCGCGACTTGTTGCAGGCCGCGAACAGGAACAGGGCGGAGCTGAGGCCGAGGAAGACAGTTTTCATGGAGGGGCCCATATAGAGGTGCCGCGCTGTGGGCGCAAGCGAGGGTTGCTGGCAGTGACCCCGGGGCCCCCCGGGTTACAGCCTGGCCACGGCGCCCTCACACCAGCGGATGTGCTCCCTGGCGCACTGCTCCAGGCTGAACCGCTGCTGCGCCCGCGCGCGCGCGTTTTCGCCGAGCTGGCGGCGCAGCGCGGGGCGGGCGGCCAGCAGGTCCAGCGCCCGCGCCAGCCCGTCCGCGTCGCCCGGCGGCACCAGCAGGCCGCTCACTCCATCCTCCACCAGCTCCGGGATGCCGCCGGTCCGGCTGGCGACCACCGCCCGGCCGGCCGCCATGGCCTCCGCGATGGTGAGGCCGAACGCCTCCTCCCACACCGCCGGGTGCACGAAGGCGTCGCAGCGCATGAGCAGGGCCTGCACGTCGTCCCGCAACCCGACGAAGGCGACCCGCTCCGCCACGCCCAGGTCGCGGGCCTGCTCCTGCAGCGCGGGCAGCTGCGGCCCGTCGCCGACCACGGTCAGCCGGTGCGGGGTGCGCGCCACCGCCAGCGCCTTCACCAGGTGGTCCACGCCCTTGTGCGGGATGAGGTGGGCCACCGTCACGACGTCCAGCGGGCCGGTCTTCTCCGGCTCCGGGGTCGGGTGGAGATCGAAGAATTCGGAGGCGGGGACGAAGCGCGACAGGTCCACGCCGTTGTAGATGGTCCGCACCTTGTGGCGCGCGAAGCGGAAGCGGCGCGCCAGGCGCTCGGCCACGTAGCCGGAGACGCCCGCCACCCCGTCCACGCGCACCAGGGTGATGCTGTCCGCCGCCCGCTTGAGCAGCGACACCATCGGCAGCTCGCGCTTCGCCGAGAGACCGGAGGTGTGGTCCACGAACATCACCCGCGCCGGGTAGGCGGCGTACGCCATCAGGGCGATCCGGCTGCGCGGCGCGAACATGTTGAGGTGGAGCGCGTCGTACCCCCGCAGCGTGCGGATGCCGCGGTAGACGGAGGCGAGCAGCGAGTCGACGGTGGAGAACCCCACGCCCAGCCGCTCCAGCCGCGCCAGGAACTCCGCGTGGGCCGGGGGTCGGCCGAACACGTCCACCCGGTGCCCGGCCGCCCGCGCGTGCGCGCACATGGCGGCGATCCAGCCTTCGAAAGAGCCCAGCTTCCTCGGCGCCAGGTTCATCAAGATCCCGAGCCGCATGCTTCCCTCGCCTCCTCCCGCCGAAGGTCGCCTCTCTACCGGGCGACGCCGGCACCCAGCTCCAGCCTCGGCGCGGGGACCGGAGCGCCCAGGCCCTCCGGCGCCCTGGCCGCCGCCGGCGCCCGCTGCGAGAGCCGGTGCGCCGCCGCCGCCAGGCCGAACAACACGTAGAAGTGCGCCGACCCGCCGAGGAAGCCGGCGGAGACGCTGCACACCAGGTACCCCGCCGCCGCCGCCGCCAGCGCGCGCGCCAGCCAGCCCACCTCCGCGTCGCGCGACGCCTTGAGCGCGCCCTCCAGCCCGGAGCCGACGAAGCCCAGGAAGAGGAACAGGCCGATCCAGCCCAGCTCCGCCAGCACCTGGAGGAAGACGTTGTGCGCCTCGTACGCCCGCCGCGCGTCGGGCGGCGCGTAGAGCGGCCAGGCGGCGCGGAAGGTCCCCGCCCCGCGGCCCAGCAGCGGCCGGTCCGCGTTGATCCGCGAGGCCACCGTCCAGGCGTGGACGCGGCCCATGGCGGACGCGTCGTCGCGGAAGCTGGAGACCGTCTGGGTGCGCGACCAGAAGCTGGACGGCGCCAGCGCGAACAGCGCCACGCCCGCCAGCGCCACCACCAGCGCCCGGTCCAGCCGCTTCTCCCGCATCGCCCACACTGCGGTGGCCACCGCCAGGCCGGCGAAGCCGCCGCGCGAGTAGCTGAGGACGATGGCCGCCACCGCCACCGCCACCGCCGCGCCGCAGAGCGCGCGCATGGTCCAGCCCTGGGTCTTGCGCGCCAGGAAGGCGAGCCCCAGCGGGACCACCAGCCCCAGCGTCATCGCCATGCGGTTGGGGTCCGCGTACAGGCCCACCCAGCGCGCGCGGTAGCCCTCCACCAGGTCCTGCCCGGAGAGGTACCAGCGCAGCGCGCCCACCGAGGTGACCACCGACGCCAGCACCAGCACGCCGCAGAGGATGGCCAGCCGGCGTCGGGTGCGCGCCAGGTTGACGATGGTCAGATAGATGCCGACGTACTTCACGCACTCCAGGCCCAGGCTGCGCGACGCCTCCGGCGCCAGCGACCACAAGGAGGAGACCAGGGTGAGGACGGTGAAGGCGATCAGCGCGCCTCCCCGCCACCCGTCCAGCGACAGCCCCTGCCCTCGCCCCACCCTGGCCACCAGCAGCAGCATCAGCGCCGCCGCGGACGTGGCCAGGGCCAGCCTCAGCGGCGCCAACTCCGTCAGCCACTCCGCCGGCACCACGTACGTCAGCGCGCAGAAGGCCACCAACGCCGCAAACGCCAGCGAATCCACAATGCCAGTTCCGCCGTCTCGTTCCCGCATCGCGCCCGTCACCTTGAAGGGCATGCCTCAAGCACGAGCGGTGCCACGGGAACCCCAGCGCCGTCGCGGGTCTGGAGCGTGTACCAGCGATCAGTTCGGAACGATTTACCGGAGTGTTCAGCGAGCACCGGACCAGTGGCTGGACCGGGCCGGGCGCCGCGCCGCGACCGCCACCCCGTCCGGTGCGTGCGCTCAGGGGCAGCCGGTCTCCCGGGCGCCGATGTCCGGTCCGGCGCCGCAGTAGGCGATCCCCACGTATTCACCCCAGTCCACCGCGGCCGGACCCGGCGCCAGCGTGGCCGGGTCGAGCTGTGGGTCCGCCACGCGCGACGGGCCGTCCTGCCCGGTGACGGACTGCCACCCGGCGAGGTTGAGCGTCTGCCGGGCGCCGGACGCGTTGATGGCGCTGAACAGCGTGCCGGGCGCGAACAGGTTGTAGCGGCTGAGCAGCCCGCTCAGGTACGGGTAGAGGTAGAGGCCGTAGGCGGCGCTGCTGCCGGTGGAGATCAGGTTGTCCTTGATCATCAGGTCGGTGGTGGGGCCGCCGGTGCCGCCGCCGGCCATGATGGCGACGTAGCCCACGCCGGAGAAGGTGTTGTTGAACACGCGCGCGGACTGCGAGCTCTCCAGCCGGATGCCGATGCCCGGCAGCTGGTCACCCTTTCACCACGTTCCGGATCCGGTTCTCCTTCGGCGGGCGCGCGTGGCTGTCGAACGCCATGTTCGCCAATGCGGACACGCTGGCGCCCGCGCCCGGCGCGGTGGACCAGGGCAGCGACGAGGGGTTCCCGTTCTGCGGCGCCGCTCCGGACCTGGGCGCGGTCGAGACCGGCTGCTGACGGCCGCTCGTCGGGCGTGCCACCGGACGGGCGCGTCCGCCTCCGTTGACGGCCGCACGCGGTGCCGCGCCGGGCAGTTGCCGGAGGAGCGCGGCGGATCACCTTCGCCGCATGAAGACGCAGGCCGCGGACCGGAACATCCCGACGCTCGACGGGTGGCGCGCGGTCGCCATCTTGATGGTGATCATCTGCCACGGCATGCCGCGCGACTCGGCGCTCGCGCCGCTGCGGATCTTCGGCACCCACGGCGTCTACATCTTCTTCGGCATCAGCGGCTTCCTGATCACCACCCGCCTGCTCGACGAGGAGGCGCGCCGCGGCGCGGTCAGCCTCCCCGAGTTCTACCTGCGCCGCGCCTTCCGCATCCTGCCCCCGGCCCTCTTCTTCCTCTGTGCGGTGGCGCTGCTCGGGTGGGTGGGGCTGCTGGAGCGGATGTCGCCGAAGGAATGGGCGGTGGACGCCTTCTTCCTCCAGAGCTACGTCGGCCACTTCCCCGGACGGTCGATCTCCACCATGCACTTCTGGTCGCTGGCGGTGGAGGAGCACTTCTACCTGCTCTTCCCGTCGCTGCTGGTGTTCGCGGGGAGCCGGCGGCTGCGGCGAATCGTTCCGGTCCTGCTGGTCGCCGTCCCCCTGTGGCGCTGGGTGGACGACCGCTTCGTCGACCTGCACGGGCGCGCGTTCCCCGGGATCTTCGCCGACTACCGGACGGATCGGATCTGCGACCTCCTGCTGTTCGGGTGCGGGCTGGCGCTGCTCCTGCGGGACGAGCGCTGGCGCTCGCGGTTGAAGCGCTGGCTGTCGGTGCCCGCGCTCTCGGCGACCGCGGTGGTCTTCGCGCTGGTCGTGTGGAAGCAGCCGCGCGGGTCCCTCACCATCGAGGGTCTGTGCGTGGCGGCGTTCCTGGCCGGCACCGTCCTGAATCCGCGGTCGATCTACGGCCGCGTCCTCGACTCGGCCCCGGCGCAGCTGATCGGCCGGCTCTCGTACAGCATCTACCTGTGGCAACAGCTGTTCTTCGTCACCGCCTACCAGTCACCCCAGTGGCACCAGCGCTTCCCGATCAACGCCTTGCTCGCGGCGGGGTGCGCCTTGGCCAGCTACCACCTGCTGGAGCAACCGATGATCGCGCTCGGGCGGCGGGTCATCGAGCGCCGCCGCCGGCGGCTCCTCCAACCGGATCCGCTTCACCTGGCGGGTGGGCTGAGGGCCGGCTAGTCGGGGCTACGCGACCAGCGGCTCCAGCGCGCCGCCGAGGTGCGGCAGGCGCAGCTCCAGCCGCTCCACGTGGCCCTTGTGCGCCTCCACCACCTCGAAGCTGGTGGGATCCGCGAGGACCTTCTCCACCAGCTTGTGGTTGAGCGCGTGCCCGGTCTTGTGGACGCGGAGGTGGCCGATCACCGGCCGGCCGAAGAGCGCCATGTCCCCGATGCAGTCGAGGATCTTGTGGCGCACGAACTCGTTGGGGAAGCGCAGGGGCTCCTGGTTGAGGATGTTGTACTCGTCCACGACGATCGCGTTCTCCAGCGACCCGCCGCGGGCCAGCCCAATCTGCTTCAGCTTCTCCACTTCCTTGAGGAAGCCGAACGTCCGCGCCCGCGAGATCTCCTTGGAGAAGGAGTGGTCGGAGAAGTCCAGCTCGAAGCTCTGGTCGGTGATCAGCGGGTGCTTGAAGTCGATGGTGCAGCTCACCTTGAAGGAGCGCGCCGGGGAGAGCGTGGCCTCCTTGTCCCCGTCCACCACCGTCACCGGCTTCTTGATCACCACGAAGCTCTTGGGCGCCTCCTGCACCCGCACGCCCGCGCTCCGGATCAGCGACGCGAACGGCGCCGCGCTGCCGTCCATGATCGGCACCTCCGGCCCGTTCACCTCCACCCGGAGGTTGTCCACGCCCAGCCCGCTGATCGCCGACAGCAGGTGCTCCACCGTGCCCAGCCGGACGCCGTCCTTGCCCAGCGTGGTGGCGAGCATGGTGTCCACCACGTACTGCGAGCGGGCGGGGATGACCGGCTTGCCCGCGAGGTCCACGCGGGCGAACACCACGCCGTGCTCCTCCCGCGCCGGCAGCAAGGTGACGTCCACCTTGGCGCCGCTGTGGAGACCGACGCCCTGACACGAGACGGGAGCGGAGATCGTCCGCTGGTTGAAGGACGAATGGTGCATGGGGTTGAAGTCGGCGCCGAGTCGCGCAGCAGCCGGATTTCAGCAAGAAACCTGCCACGCGGTGCACCGCGTTAGGGACCGGAGACGGAAGCCGGAGCCCGGAACACGGCAGAAGGATTCAGGGGGTTGGAGGTGTGCGCCCGGTCAGATCACCGCCGCTCAGCCCCGCTCCGGCCATCCATCGCCGGAAAACTGAGACTGCGACACGGCTGTCACTGCGGGTTTGCGATGTCCCCTCCCGTACGCTTGCGTACCCAGGCGGTCGCTTCTAGCCAAACCGCGGATTTGGAGCAACCGGTTCAGGACGACGCAGGTTCGTCAGATCCGACGGAACCTCGCCAGGAACGCCTCCGCCTCCACGGCGCTCAGAAGAGATGCCCTTGCGAGCGCGGCGCCTTCTTGCCGAAGTATTCGAAGGCGCGGGCGGTGGCCACGCGGCCCCGCGGCGTGCGGTGGAGCAGGCCCTGCTGGAGGAGGAACGGTTCGTAGACGTCCTCCACGGTGTCCCGCTCCTCGCCCACCGAGGCGGCGATGGTCTCCACCCCCACCGGCCCGCCGCCGTACTTCTCCACGATGGTGGAGAGGATGCGCCGGTCCATCGGGTCCAGCCCCAACTGGTCGATCTGCAGGCGGTCCAGCGCCTTGGACGCCAGCTCCTTGGTCACCTGGCCGTTCCCCTCCACCTCGGCGAAGTCGCGCACCCGCCGGAGCAGCCGGTTGGCGATGCGGGGCGTGCCGCGGGCGCGCCGGGCGATCTCCGCGCCGCCGGACGGGTCCAGCTTCACGCCCAGGATGCGGGCGGAGCGCTCCAGGATCTGCTCCAGGAACTTCGGCTCGTAGTACTCCAGCCGCTCCTGGATCTGGAACCGGTCGCGCAGCGGCGAGGTGAGCAACCCGGTCCGGGTGGTGGCGCCGATGAGCGTGAACGGGGGCAGGTCGATCTTCATCGCCCGCGCCGCCGCCCCGGAGTCGATGGTGACGTCCAGCCGGTAGTCCTCCATCGCCGGGTAGAGGTACTCCTCCACCGCGGCCTGGAGCCGGTGGATCTCGTCGATGAAGAGCACGTCGCGCTCGTTGACGTTGGTGAGCAGCCCCGCCAGGTCGCCCTTCTTCTCGATGGCCGGACCGGAGGTGACGTGCAGCCCCACGCCCAGCTCGGCGGCGATGATGTGCGCCAGCGACGTCTTCCCCAGCCCCGGCGGCCCGGAGAAGAGGCAGTGGTCCAGCGCCTCCTCCCGCTTCTTCGCCGCCTGGACGTAGACCTTGAGCTTCTCCACCACCTCGGTCTGGCCGATGTACTCGCCGAAGGTGCGGGGGCGGAGCGACAGCTCGATGCCCTTCTCGTCCGAGTCCGCCTCGGGCTTCAGCGAGTGATTGGTTCGAGCCATCGAGGATGAGGATACGATGCGGCCCTTCCAGGAGGGGCGCCAATGATTGCACGTTCGCTGATGGTCGCAGTGGCCTTCGCCGTGACCGCGGTGTCGTCGGGGTGCATCGTCCCGCGGTCGGCCGGGTACGGCTTCACCGCCATGCCGCTGGCCCCGGGAGGCGCCGACGTGGGCGTGGCCATGGGGCTCATCTACCAGCAGGAGTCCTCCACCACCTCGCCCATCGGCGGCGCTACCAACACCTCCACCTCGCGCCAGACGCAGCTCCCCGCCTTCGAGGCCAACGCCCAGCTGGGCATCACCGACCAGCTGTCCGTCAACCTCCACGCCTCGCAGGTGGGCCTGCAGCCGGGCGCGAAGATCACCATCCTCCGCGACCCGGTGGTGGTGTCGGTGGTGCCGCAGATCGGCGGCGGGTTCATCAGCAAGGGCGCCAGCACCAGCACCACCATCGGCGGGGTCACCACCAACACCGACGGCGACACCGGCACCAGCTTCACCTTCCTGGGCGGCCTCCACGCGGTGGTCTCCCTCCCCATCGGCCTCTACGGGGGGCTGGGCTACGACTTCCAGTACATCAGCCAGTCCAGCAAGCAGGCCGCCACCGGGAACACCACCACCGCCTACCAGCAGGCGCACAACGTGGGCGGCGCCATCGGCTACGAGATCCGGATCGGCTCGCTCGCGCTGCGGCCGGAGCTCGCCGTGCTCTTCACCCCGCTGGCCAAGAACCAGTCGAACAACGGGACCACCACCGCGGACCAGCCGGACTCCGGCGGCCTCTTCCTCTTCCCCAACATCTCCGTCGCCGCGGTCGCGTCGCCCCAGGGGAAGTGAGCGGGGCCGTGCCTTGAAGGGCCTGGTCTTCACGCTCTCCATTCCGAAGTACGCGCTGGCCAAGGCGGTGGGGAAGCAGTTCCCCCGCGTCCACTACGGGCGCGGTTCGTGCCTGGCGCTGCGCGAGGTGCCGGACCCGCAGCCGCCGGGGCCGGGATGGATGGCGCTGA
>Ga0134122_10000750_pt1 | contig 22568 bp, 25 predicted proteins | sample KB302_FD_96461 | JGI IMG/M metagenome (GOLD analysis project Ga0134122, IMG submission 96461) | Terrestrial soil microbial communities without Nitrogen fertilizer from Kellogg Biological Station, Michigan, USA - KB3-0-2 | ecosystem: Environmental > Terrestrial > Soil > Unclassified ...
GAGAAGTTCCCCGAGATCATCCCGCTCGAAGCGCTCAAAGAGACTCCCGGGCTCGAAGAGATGATGGTGATCCGCAAAGGCATGCGGCTGTCGATTCAGCCGGTCGCCAAGCCGGAATTCGAGATCGTCAAGAAGCTCGGCCGAGCCGCCGAAAAGAAGACCCGCAAGGCCCCCAAGAAATGAGCGACTGGGTCGAGATCCAGTGCCCCTACTGCGGCGAACGGATCGAAGTCGCGATCGAGTCCGACCAATGGGGCAAACAGGTTCAGGACTGCGAAGTCTGCTGCAACCCCTGGGAGCTGACCATCCATCGCGACCGCTACGGCGATTTGGACGTGCGGGTGGAGAAGGCGGAGTAGGGCGCGCTCCGGCGTCGTTTTTCCCGAGGTTGCCGTATCGGGCCAGTTCGTCGAGAATGGCCGAAGCGCCAGAGGAGCCGAGACCATGAGTTCGATTCAACTCGAAGTTCCCGATGAGGCCCTGCGCAGTCTGGACATGAATCCGGAGACCTTCGCGCGCGATGTGATGACCCTGGCCGCCGTAAAACTCTTCGAGTTGGGAAAGCTCTCCTCGGGAGGGGCCGCGCGACTCGCGGGAATGGAGCGAGTGGAGTTCCTACTCGCCCTGCGCGAGTACCAGGTTTCGCCGTTCCAGACGACGCTCGCGGAGCTGAAGCAAGACGTCGCCAATGCCTGACAGAAGGGTGATCAGCAACACTTCCCCTCTCTTCTATCTTCACCAGATCGAAAGGCTTGGCCTCCTTCGAGATCTGTACCAGAACCTCTATGTACCTCTTGCGGTCGAAGCTGAGCTGCGAAAGGGGGCAGCTTTAGGCTGCTCGACCCCAGATCTCGCGACTCTGTCTTGGGTTCACGTTCAATCTCACCCGAGCACGGTCTTGGTGCCCACGGTCGCGGACCTTGGTCCTGGAGAATCCGAGGTGATCACCCTTGGCATGGCCAATCCTGGGTGCCTACTGCTTCTTGACGATGCGCTCGGAAGAAGCGTCGCGGCCAAGCGGGGCTTGACCTACACGGGAACTCTCGGAGTTCTCATCCGCGCACGAAAAGAGGGCCTCCTGCCGGACCTCGGGGCAGCCATCGAGGATCTTCGCCAAACGACCATGTACCTCTCTCCTGGTTTAATCTCCGCCGTCTTGGCCGAGGCGAATGAGAGCTGACGGATGCTCCAACGAGAGCCGAGGGACGAAAGGTAGGGCGCCCATGAAAGCTCTCGTCTTCGACTCCTTCGGCGGGCCGGATGTCCTGGAGCTGCGGGAAATCCCCGCTCCGGCTCTCGCATCGGGGCATGCCCTGGTGCGGACGAAAGCGATCGGCCTCAATTTCGCGGACGTCTATCGGCGCCGCGGGAACTACCACCTGGTGGGTGCGCCGCCGTTCATCGCCGGATATGAGGCGGCGGGCGTGGTGGAGGCGATCGAGCCGGCTGTAGGGACCGCGACATCTTTCAAGGTTGGCGATCGGGTGGGCTTTGCGGACCATCCGCTCGCGAACGCGGAGCTGGTCTCGGTGCCGTTCGAAAAACTGATCCCGTTGCCGGACGACATTTCGTTCGAGACCGCCGCGGCGTTGCTGCTGCAAGGGCTCACCGCCCAATACCTGACTCGCGACAGCCACCCGGTCCAACCGGGGGAGACCGTGCTGGTCCATGCGGCGGCTGGCGGGGTCGGGCTGCTGCTGGTGCAGATCGCGAAAAGGCACGGCGCGCGGGTGCTCGGGCTTACTTCCAGTGAAGGGAAGACAGCGGCGATCCTCGCGGCCGGAGCCGCAACGACCGCCCTCTATGGCGACGACTGGGTGGGCGCCGCCCGAGATTTCTCACACGGAGAGGGCGTCGACGTGGTCTACGATTCGGTCGGCTCAACCCTCATGGAGAGCTTCGCCGCGGCGCGGACCGGCGGCCACGTCGTCTTCTTCGGCATGGCCGGAGGCGACCCGTCGCTCGTCGATCCCCGGATGTTGATGGACACGTCGAAGCGAATCACCGGCGGCGATCTTTGGAACGTCCTACGCACCGGGGAGGATCGCCGCTCCCGCGCGGCAGAGCTGTTCGGCTGGGTCCGCCAGGGCACCCTCCAGATGACGATTGCCGCCCGCTTTCCGCTTGGCCAGGGCGCCGCGGCGCATGCGTTCCTAGAGAGCCGGAAGAGCTCGGGAAAGGTGCTCCTGATTCCATAGCCGACCCAGGGCGATGCCCTGGGCTGACGGAACGCGACCCTTCAGGTCGCAAAACAACTCCCCATCGCGCTTTTACGGCCTGAAGGGCCGTGTCGTCTCAGCCCAGGGCATCGCCCTGGGTCGGCTCGAGGCCGGCGGATGGCCACCCCTCAATACTCCGGCGGCTGCGACCGGCTGCGGAGCACGACCTCCTCCAGCCGGACCTCCGAGGGGAGCCGCACCGCGAGGCGCAGGATTTCGGCCACCGATTCGGGGCGGAGGAACCAATCCTTCCCTTCGGCCCCTTGGGTAGAACCCGCGAAGAACGTATCGGTGGCGCCGGGGCGCAGCTCCAGGACGCGCAGATTCGGGTGCTCTTGCTGGAGCGTCCGGGCAAGCGCCCGTAGCGCGAACTTGGTCGCGGTGTAGGCGCCGCCGTTCGGAAAGGTCCGGGTCGATACGTCCGAGGAGATCATCGCGACCATTCCGCCGGCCGCTTCGAGCGCGGGAAGGAATGCCTTCGTCGCGAGCCAGACGCCGCGGACGTTCACCCGGAACTGGCGATCGAAATCCTCCTCCGAGAGCTCGTCCAGGCGCTTGAAGATGCCGATCCCCGCGTTGTTGACCAGCAGATCGACCCGGCCGAATCGCCCGAGCACGGCATCGCGGAAAGCCTCGACGCTCGCCCGGTTTTCGACGTCCAGCGAATGGGCCAAGTGGTTGCCGGGCAGCTCGCCCGCGACCCGTTCGAGAGCCGCCGTATCGCGGGCGCCGAGCGCGAGCGAAAAACCCTCTTCGGCGAGTACCCGGGAAAACGCTGACCCAAGACCGCGAGATGCGCCGGTGACGACGGCGATTCGAGAGGGAGGGGGCGCGTCCATGTGGAGCCCTCAGTCCCCCTTGGCCGCGGTTTCCTTCTTTTCCGGCTTGGCTTCGCTCTTGGATTCCGCCTTGCTCTCCGACGGGCTAGAAGAGCCACCGTCGCTTTTCTCGCTCTTGGCGGCGTCCGATTTCGCGTCCTTCGCCTCGGACGAGGTCGATTCCGACTTGGCCGCCCCGCCGCTCTTGCCCGCGTAATCGGTGGCGTACCAGCCGCTCCCCTTGAACTGAAACGCCGGGGAGGAGATCAGCTTCTTCACCTCGCCGCCGCATTTCGGACAGGCAGGCAGAGGGGGATCGGAAAACTTCTGCAGGTGCTCGGTGCGCGTGCCGCACACCAGGCATTGGTATTCGTAGATCGGCATCTGGGAGCGACTCCTCGAAGGGGTTCGGCGGCGCTTCAGGGACCGGATCTGGGGGCGGCCGTCTTGAACCGGATGCGGATCGCCCCCGTTCCCTCGTCAAGGGGGGACTCCGCGACCGGAGGCGCGGGCACCTCGCACCGGCGGATCAACTGCAGCGCGTGAAAAGCGTAGAGCAGCTTGCCGTTTTCCGCCACCCCCCGCGGTCCCTGGGTGCAAATGTCGAACAGGGTGCGGCGGCCGTCCACCAGCTCGAGAAGACGCATTTCGTCGGTGTCGAGCGCGGTTTCGATCAGATCCTCGGTGCGGAAGCAGGCCTCGAACACCGTCTCTTTGCGGCCCAGCCGGGCGACTAGGGTCTTGGCGTTCTGCGACCGTTCGATGCCGCGCAGGATCACCTGGCGCATCGGCAGCTGGATACGGATCGCGTCGGGCGTCCGGAAGCCGCCGATCTTGAATCGGATCTCACCGTCCGGCCAATCGAACAGGCTCCAGACGATCCCCTCGATCTGCTGACGGATCGCCTGGTACACCTGGGCGGGAGTGAGCAGGCCGCGCTCGATCAGCAACACCCCCAGCCGTTGGTTGGTCTGCCGGCGGGCGTCCATCGCCTCGGCGAAAGCTTGGGGGGTGAGCAGGCCGCTTCGTTCCAGGTGGTGGCCGAGGCTGTCGGCGAGGTCGGACGAGTTGGCCGAAACGACATTGCCTTCACGCAGGAAGATCTTCTTGACCGACCCCAGGCGCGAGGCTTCCATCAGGCCCGGCACCCCGAAGCGGTCGATCGTGTAGAGGATCTCCGGCAGGGCAACCTCGGAGAGGCTCCCTCGATATTGAAACGAAGTCTCCTCGGTGGGGGGGAGGTCTTCCTCCATTTGCGACTGCATCATGCCCCGCTCTCTTGTCGGATCGGGCGAAAGGATACCATTGGAGGCGAAGAACCGAGGAGCCCTATCCATGATCGCCCCCGAGGAAGCCTGGGCTCGCATCGCCCTCGAGCTGGATCGCCGCCCGCCGCGGGCGGTTTCGCTGCCGCGCCGCCAGGCGGCCGGGCGGACGCTCGCGGAAGCCGTGGCCGCCCGGGTGGACGTGCCCGCCGCGGACGTTTCGGCGATGGACGGCTATGCGCTGGGGGGTGATTCCGCCCCGGGCGGAGCACCGATGCCGGTGGTCGGGGCGATCCGCGCGGGCGATCCGCCGGGCTTCCTTCTGCCGGCGGGCTCCGCGGTCCGAATCATGACTGGCGCTCCCTTGCCGGAAGGCGCCGACCGCGTGATCCCGGTCGAACAGACCGACGGCGGCAGCGATCGGGTGATCTTTCGCGCCGGGGCGTCCGCGGGCGACCATATCCGCCGCCGCGGCGAAATCCTGCGCGCGAGCGATCCCCTGTTTCCCGCCGGAGCCCGCCTCGGGCCGGGCGCGCTCTCACTGCTCGCCACCCATGGGTACGAGGAGGTTTCGGTGATCCGGCCGCCGACCGTCGCGATCCTCACGACCGGCGACGAGGTGGTGCCGCCCGAGGTCGAGCCGGCCCCGGGGCAACTGCGCGATTCGCATACCGATTTCCTGCTCGCGGCTTGCCGCTCGTTCGGGCTCGCCGCCGAATCGCTCGGCATCGCGCCCGATCGGCAGGAGGAGCTGTCGGCCTTGATCGAGCGCGGTCTCGGCTACGACGTACTGCTCCTGTGCGGCGGCGTCTCGATGGGCGAGCACGATCTGGTCGAAGGGGTGCTCGCGCGGCTCGGCTGCCGGATCGTGCTCGACAAGGTGGCGATCCAGCCGGGGCAGCCGCTGGTCTTCGCGGTCCACGATCGCGGGATCGTGTTCGGCCTGCCCGGCAACCCGGCGTCGGTGATGGCCTGTTTCTGGCTGTTCGTCCGCCCGGCCCTTCGGAGGTGGCTCGGCGTTCCTGACGGTTTCTGGCACGGCGCTCTTCCCGCGGTGCTCGCGGCGCCCCTGCCCGGAGCGGGGCCGCGCGACCGTTTTCTGACCGCGGAGGTGGCGTTTTGTCCGGGCGAGATCCGTGCCACCCCAAGGCTCTCGCGCGGATCGCACGACCAGGCCGCTTTCGCGCTCGGCACCGCTCTCGTTCGGGTTCGCGCGGGCGCGCCGCCGCAACCGGCCGGCGCGCCATGCGAGATCCTGCCGCTCGGCGATTGGCGGGAGTGAGAGGCAGTAGGTAAAGACTACAAAAGGGATGTAACCAAATCAGTACGTGATGACCGGGGCGAGCTTCGCCGCCAGCTCGATCCACTCCTCGATCATGCTCGGAATCGGGATGCGCCGGGTCAGTTTCCGCACCTTGTTCACCTCGGCCATCTTGACGGCCAGATGGCTCGGCTTTCTCGTCCGCAGCTCTTTGATCGTGTCTACACCGGCCCCCTCCAACAGCTCGGCGTACTGCCGGCCGATCCCGCGAACGCGCATCAGATCGGCGAGATTCGCCCATTTGAGCAGCAGTTCTTCGGAGACGCCGCTCTCGGCGGCGATCCGTTTGCGCCCCTTGGGATCCGCGCACCGCTTGAGCAGCGCGGAGGTCGTCTGGATGCCGCAAGCGCCGAGCTTTGCCGCATAGGCCGCGCCGATACCCTCGATTTCCTCCAGGGGGTAGCTCATACCTCTCTTCCTCCTTGTTGGCCGGAATCGGTGGACATCGAAAGCCCGCCACAGATTACGCGAGCAAAAAGCAAAAGTCGCGCCAAACTTTCGTCTTTGCGATCAACCGACACCCGCCAGTTCCCGTTCCGCAACTGCAAAGGCCGGTGCCGATTCCGCGGGCTCGATTTCGAGCTCCAGCATCTGGCGAACATGCGGCGCAAGGCGAAGCTGGCGCCCGCCTTCGAGGTCTTCGATCTCGAGGGAGTCGGCAGCGATTTCCGCCAGTAGAAAGGCGCACCCGCCGGCCGCATCGCCGCGGAAGAGCCAGCCGGTCCGCAGCCGTTGCCAGCCGCTCGCGGACCAGGCACCCAAGGTCCCCGAAGGAAGCCGCAGCCGTGCGCCGAGTCCCGCGGCGGCGAGGTCGGCGGCCCCGCCGAGCCGCGGCGCGAGGCATTGAGGCCCGAGCCCAACCGAGGCAAGATCGGCTTCGAGGTCGGTTTCGAGCGCGATTCCCGGAGTTTGCGCAGGCCGGATCGCCGACGGAATGACGAGCGAGAGATCGGCCCCTGCCAACGGCCAAAAGCCGGCGGTCGCGCTGGCCGGCCGAGCCGACCAGCCGAGCGGCCGGTCCGTGCCTGCCTCGGCCAGGTCGCGCGAGTTGAAGCGAAGGCGAGGGTTGGCGCCGCTTCCCCGGGGGCAGAGCAGCGCGTAGAGACCATCACCCCGTGGGGAAGGCACAAAGAGACTAGAGCCCCGAAACAGGAGGCGTAAAGAGAACGACATGACCTTCGGTCCTTTCGATTGAGTGGGCAGGCGAGGCTCGGGCGTAACCCGCCATCGAGAAGGCGGTTCGCCGTCTCGGAGGCACCTTGCGGAGGAGCTCGGGGAGAAAATCTTAGGAGTCGAGGAAGCTCGTTGGAGCGACCCGAATCCCGCCTACTATTTGTTCTACGTCAGAAACATGCAAACGGTTACATCGGCACGACACAGACTTCGGCGCCCGAGGGCTCGCCACCGTTACTCAAGTGTCGAAACGGCGTGCAGCCGGCCGAAAGCGAGGTTTTAGCAAGACGAGTGCCAGAGGAGAAGAATTCAGACCTGGGGAACAGGATCGGAGGTGCCGAGAGCAACTCTCCGGGTACAGGATTGAATTCGCAGGATCGAGAGCTTCAAACCCCGAAGAATGCCGAAGCGTCGAACGGCGGAAATGGAATACTCCGAACAGGAAGGTCGATACCTGCAAACGACACGATTAGCCAGCATGGGGCGACCCCACCTCTGGTACCCACGGACCGACGCCATGAACACCCGCACAGTCACCTGATCCCTCGGCGCTCGAACTGCATCAACTGCGGTCGCGCCAGCGAAAATGCCGAGCGCCAGGAGATAGGTTTCAGGGCGCTTCAGGAATTTCCGCAATGCGGGCATTTAGCGCTCGCCTGCAAACGTCCGTTCCCGCAATGGATACATTTGACGAGGTCACCTTGGGGCCTTGAGAAAAGGTAGATCACGAGGCCGATCACTCCGGTGACCATGACCAGGATCATCCAGAGTACCGCGCTGTCCATGCCTCGACTCTTTGCATCGCGGGCGACCCAGACGAGGAGGGCGATATTGAGAGCAATCATTGCGACGAGCAGGAATACGATCCCCCCGCCTAACGCTCCGCAGGCAGCGCAGGCCGCAGTGTCGTCACTTCTTTGCATACAAAGGAGGGGCTGGGGCAAAAAGAGCAAAGGTGCACAAACCAGTTGAACGAGGCGGGCCAACTTAAGTCTCATAAGAGTTCCCTCCGATTGACTACGCGACTTTCGCTGCTTAAGTAGCCCACAGTTTCCCATATTTGGTTCCTGGGCAGCAACAACTCCGGCATAGGACCATCACCAAAATCGTCTTCGGCTCCTACACCCAGAAATACCAAGCGTCCGGGTGAGGCAAACGAGCGCCAACACACTCGCCTCCAGATCCATCATGTCGCCTTCGGTAAGGTGGACGCCGATCTCCTCGGACCTTTGCTCCATGAACAGTTGACGCTGGAAGCCGCGGCCGGGGGGCGTGGCCACGAGGTCACGCCGTTTTACGGACATTCTCCAGCTCGACCGAAAGCGGCTCGAAGAGATCGTTGCTTGCGGGCATCTCCTAGGCCAATTGCTGATAGGCCAGGAGTATAGCAATCTCCATCCTCGCACCAGATCGCTTGCCCTCGCGGTGGGCCCTCTTACACCCCAAAATACCGAGCGTCCGGGTGCTCCAAAACCAGCGCCGACACGCTCGCCTCCGGATCCATCATGTCCCCTTCGGTGAGGTGCACCCCGATCTCCTCGGGAGCCAGCGCGGCGAAGAGCTGGCGCTGCATGGCGAGGTCGGGGCAGGCCGGGTAGCCGAAGCTGTAGCGCTTGCCGCGGTAGCGGGCGGCGAGTTGGTCGATCATGGGCAGGTCGGGGGGATCGGGGAAGCCCCACTCCGCGCGTAGGCGGTGGTGGAGGTATTCGGCGGCGGCTTCGGCGGTTTCAAGAGCAAGCGCCGCGAAGGCGTGGCTCTTCAGGTACTCGCCGTTCTTTTTCCAGGTTTCGACCCGCTCGCGAACCCCTTCACCCGCGGTGGTGACGAACAGGGCGATCGAGTCGTTCGCGAGCACGTAGTCCGAAAGGCAGAGGCCCCCTTCGCGCGCCTGGCGCGGGAAGGTCCACTCGGCGGCGACCGCTCCGCTTTCCGGGCAGCGGAGCGCGATTCGGTCTCCCTCCGCCTCAGCGGGGAAGAAGCGCCAGACGGCGCGGGCGTGGATCGCGCCTTCGCGGCCGATCGCTTGAAGTTCTTCGATCAGGGCGCGGAGCTTCGCCAGTCGCTCGTCCCCCGCCTCTTCGAGCTTCCGCACCGAACCGCGCAGGCCGAGGTGCTTGCCGTAGACCATCTGCGGATTCAAAAAGCTCCAGACCTTGTCGAGATCGAGATCTTCCACGTGGCGCTCGAAATCGGGCGGCGGGGGCACGGGCAGATCGCGGCGGACGATCACGGGGGCCGCCGCGCTCCCCTCGCTCGGCGCGCTGGCCTCTACCGCGTCCATCCGGTCGGCGGCTTGGATCTCCGCCACCTCGCGTTCGAGCGCCGGACGGGCGGCCGGATCGGTCAGGCGTTCGACCAGCGACAGGCCGTGCATGGCGTCTTTGGCGTAGGTGCAGAGGCCGCCGTAGGCCGGCGCGATCTTCCGGTGGGTGAAGCGTCGGGTGAGCGCGGCGCCGCCGACGATGAGAGGAAGGTCGATGCCCGCGACGCGGAAGTCGTCGGCGGTGATCACCATCTGCTGTGCCGATTTGACCAGCAGGCCCGAGAGACCGATCAGGTCCGGCTTGTGCTCGCGCACGGCGTCGATCAAGCGTTCGGACGGAACTTTGATCCCGAGGTTGATCACCTCGAACCCGTTGTTCGACAGGATGATGTCCACCAGGTTCTTGCCGATGTCGTGAACGTCCCCCTTGACCGTCGCGAGCAGGACCCGGCCGCGGGTGCTTCCTTCCACCTTCTCCATCCGCAGTTCGAGGAACGACACCGCGGCTTTCATCACTTCGGCGCTCTGGAGCACCTCGGCCACGATCAACTGGTTGTCGTTGAACAGGCGGCCGACCTCGGCCATGCCGGCCATCAGCGGGCCGTTGATGAGATCGAGCGGCGCGGGCCAGCGCGGATCGGCGAGGGCGGCTTCGAGGTCCGCTTCGAGGCCCTCTTTCGATCCTTCGACCACCGCGCGGGCGATCCGCTGTTCGAGCGGCAGATCGGCGCGCGCTGCTTTATTCGCGGTCGTGCCGCTCCGGCCGCGGAAGTAGGCGGTAAACGCCGTCACCGCCCGCTCCGAGCCTTCGACGTCGCCCGGCGGCAGGAAAATCAGCGCTTCGGCCAGGGCGCGTTCCTCTTCCGGAATGTCGGCGTAGCGGGCGAGCTTTTCGGTGTTGACGATCGCGGCGTCGAGCCCGGCCTTGGTCGCGTGGTAGAGGAAGACCGAGTTGAGCACCTCGCGCCCGGCTTCCGGCAGGCCGAAGCTGACGTTCGAAACGCCGAGGATCGTCTTCGCCTCCGGAAATTGTTCCTTGAGCGCCGCCACTCCGGCGATCGTCTGGGCCGCGGAGCCGATGTAGGCCGCGTCGCCCGTGCCACAGGGAAAGACCAGCGCGTCCCACCAGATGTCCTCGGGCAGGACGTGGAATTCGTCGGTGAGCAGGTGGAAGCTGCGCTGGGCGATCTCGACCTTGCGCTCGACCGTGACCGCCATTCCCTTTTCGTCGATCGTGCCGACCACCAGCGCGGCGCCGAAGCTCTTCGCCATCGGCACCACCCGGTCGAAGCGGACGCGGCCATCTTCGAGGTTGATCGAGTTGAGGATCGACTTGCCCTGGCAATAGGTGAGCGCCCGCGCCATCACCTGAGCGTCGGTCGAATCGATCATCAGCGGAGCTTTGACCAGGCGGATCAGCCGGCCGAGGAACGCCTCGACGTCCCCGCGCTCGTCGCGGTCGGGATCTTGAAGACAGACGTCGAGCACCTGGGCACCCGCCCGCACCTGAGCGCGGCCGACTTCGGCGGCGGCTTCGATCTCGCCCGAGGCGATCAGGCGCTTGAACTTCCGGCTGCCGAGCACGTTGGTCCGTTCGCCCACCAGGAGCGGCCGGTTGTCCGGCGTCAGCTCGACCGCTTCGAGGCCGGAGACCCAGGCCCGATGATGGTGCGGCACGGCGCGCGGTTTGCGCCCTTCCACCAGGGCGACGAGGGCGCGGACGTGCGCGTCCGTGGTGCCGCAGCAGCCGCCGACCAGGTTGAGCCAGCCGGCGTCCAGGAAGCGGCCGAAGACTTTTTCGAATACCTCCGGACCTTCGAGGTAGCAGCCCTCTTCGTCGGGCAGGCCGGCGTTCGGCACGCAGGCCACCCGCACCTGGGACAGCTCGGCGAGCGTGCGCAGCGGGTCGGTCATCCGCTCCGGACCGGTCGCGCAATTGATCCCCAGATAGAGCAGGTCGGAGTGGGCGACCGAGGCGACCAACGCTTCGGCATCCTGGCCGCCGAGCATCGTGCCGGTGGTCTCGAACGTCGCCGAGACCGCGACCGGAATGCGCCAGCCCGCCTGGGCGAACGCTTCTTCGATGCCGATCAGGCCGGCTTTGACGTTCCGGGTGTCCTGCGCGGTTTCGAGCAGCAGGTAGTCGGCGCCGCCGGCCATCAGGCCGAGCGCCTGGATGCGGAAGGTCTCTTGCAGCTCTTCGAACGTGACGTTGCCGGTGACCGAAATGGCACGCGTCGTCGGCCCCATCGAGCCCGCGACGAAGCGCGGCTTGGCCGGCGAATCCCAGCGCGCGCAGGCGGTGCGGGCGATGGCGGCGGAGAGACGGTTCAGCTCGAACGCCTGATCGGCGAGATCGTACTCGGCGAGCACCAGCGGCGTGCCGCCGAACGAGTCGGTCTCGACGATGTCGCAACCGGCCGAGAGGTACCGCTCGTGGACGCCGTCCACCACGTCCGGCCGGGTGACGCAGAGGTTTTCGTTGCAGCCTTCCAGCTCCGGGCCGCCGAAATCCGCGGCGGAGAGATTCGCCGCCTGAAGCGCCGTCCCGGTGGCGCCGTCGAGCACCAGAATGCGCTCCGCCAGCGCTTCGAGAAGGAGCGCGCGACGCGTCTCCAGATCCGCCGGTTTCGGAGGGATTGGCGGAATCGGAATCTCCACGGGTGCGGCTGGAAGGGTCGTCATACTCGGTTCTGCACTTTCCCGGGCCAACGAAAAAGCCCGCATCGCCAACATCGCGAGAACGGGCTTAATCGTGCGCCGCGGACAGTTCGTTGCCGCCTTTTTGGGTCGGCCGCATCCCTGCTCGGTTCGAGACTGTTTCCGAGCAGGATGGCACCTTGGGTGTCCGCCCCAGGTTGCCGTGCCCCGCGCTTTTCGGCGGAGCCTCTCGCAATGCTGCCGAGAGGCTAACCGAGCGCGGAGGTGGTGTCAAACGTCGGGGCGCTACCGCGCGCCGCCGCCGATCTCGATCGCGGAATCGAGGCGCAGATCGAACAGCGTCCCCGCGGGGATTTCGATCTCTTCGCTCGCCTGCTCGTGCGAAGCGATCGCCGCTCCGGCGAGGGCGCCCACCAGCGCGCCGATCACCGTCCCCTTGCCGCGCGAGCCGCTGCCGGCGAGCACCCTGCCGAGCACCGCTCCGGCTGCCGCGCCGCCGCCCACGGTCGCCGCTTTCCGGCCGGGGTGGCTCGCGGCCAGCTCTTCGAGCGTGGCGTGAATTGGCACGGTCTCTCCGTCGGGCAGCACCAGATCCGTGAATTTGAGGGTGAGCTTCGCCGGCTGTCCGCGCCGGGCGCGGGCGCTCACCGCCTCGGACACCAGACCGTGGACCTCCGATCCGGCGGGAATCGCCACCTCGCCGTCGGATTCAATATCGCGGGCAACGCGGACTCGGAAAGTGTCTCCTGCGCTGCTGCCGGCGCTCGACAGGTCGCCGATCAGCTCGACCGCCAGGTGCTCGCCCGACGGCACGGTCGCCGCGGGCGAGCGCTCGGGCTCCGGCTGATCCTCCGGTTCCGCGTCGTAGCCGCGATCCGAGTCGTCGCCCAGCTCGGGACCCTCGGCGATTTCCGGATTCTCGGGGCTCTCCGCCTCGGTCGCTTCCGGTTCGCTATAGGCGGGAGCCGGAGCCTCGACGCGCGCCGGTTTCGGCTTCGCCGCCGCGGCCCGGGCTTCCCGGGCGCGCAGGTCGCGCTCGCGGCGGGCGAGCTCGCGCTCTTTCGCTTCGAGATCGGCGGCCGAGGGCGACGGTTCCGGAGCGGGCTCGGCGGGTGCGACTTCGCGGCCGGCTCCCAGCTCGTCGTGAGTCCGGACATCGGCCTCGGCGACCGTCTCAGGTGCCGGCGAAGGGGAAGGGGCCGTCTGGGCGGTTTGGGATGCGGCGGGCGCCTCTTCCGCGCCGGGTTTTTGGGCCTGCTGGGGCGAGCAAGCGGCCAGGGCCGCGAGAACGAGCGCGGGGATCAAGGGGGCGAAACCATGCGACTTCATGTGGATACTCCTCCAGGAGAAACCTGCGAAGGAACGAAATAGCAAAGCGGGTGCCATGGAGACTCCTGGCCCGGCGGCGCCTCTTCGCTCCCCCAAACGTCCTGCCGGGGAGGACGGCGCCGCCGCTCGCGACGGACGTTTCGGTTTTCGCCCCGTCAGCGGCGGCGCGAGGGATCGAACGGCAGAACGCCCGCGATCTTGCCGCCGTCGCTCGCGGTCGGGGCGCCGACCGGTTCCGGTCCGTCCGCTCCGGCGGCCGGACGGCCGGCGCCCGGAACCTCCCGGTCGATCGAACGCGGCCCGCGGACTTCCGTTCCTGTCCCCTCTTCCGGTTCGCTCGGCCCGAAGCGCAAACCGAACTCCGCCGACGGATCGACGAACGAGGTGAGCGCCTCGTAGGGCACGGTGACCCGCTGGCGCGAGGCGTTGAAGTTGAGCGAGACGGAAAACGCCTCGCGATCGACCTCCAGGTCCCAGAATTGGTGCTGGAGGATGATCGTCACCTCGTCCGGATAGCTGTCGCGGAGGAACGCCGGGATGCGCACTCCCGGGAAGTTGGAGCGAAAGCTGACATAGAAAAAGTGGTCGCCCGGCAGCCCACCCTCCTCGGCCACGACCTCCAGGCATCGCCTCACGACATCGCGCAACGCCTCGCGCACCAGGTCCTGATAATCCAATCGATCGTCGGCCATGCGTGCGAGCATCGCCGTCCGCCACCTTCCCTGTCAACCTCAGGGCGGATCGTAGGTGCCGAGCGGAGTCCACGGGCCGCAGCGGGCGATCCGGGCCGCCGTGCGGAGCGAGCCCATCACCGCGCCGTATTTGCGGATCGCCCCCTCGCCGTAATGGCTGCACGAGGGGGTGAACCGGCAGCGAACCCCGAGCGCGGGCATCGCTTTCGACAGGGTCGCCTGGTAGCCGTGGATCGCCAGCAGCAGGGCGTTCGCCGACACCTGCCTCGCCGGCCGCTGGAGCTGGTCGAGCGCGAGCAGGAGGAAGAAGAGCATCGCGCCGAACAGGGCACGGCGCCGGGTGATCATGGCCACGGCGAGGAGCCTACCAGGGGAGGGTGCCGGTCGTGAGGCGGCCGAGCCAGAGCGCGAGCAGCGCGGCGACATGGCCGACGGCGACCGGGCCGATCCGCCGCGACCAGCGCTCGGGCCAAGGGCGGCCCTTCGATGCGAACCAACCCCAGGCGAGCCAGGCGGCGAGCGCTTCGAGCGCGATCGTGTAGACGAACGGGTGAAACGCGAAAGCCTGGCGGAAATGCCCTTTGGCGAGAGCGGCGAAGCCCCTCGTCAAGCCGCAGCCCGGGCAAGGGATGCCGGTCGCGCGCCGAAACAGGCAGATCGAGTTTTCCGCACCTCCCGTCGGTTGCCAGGCGGCAAGGACGACAAAGGCCGCACACCCCGCGAGTCCGACCAGGACCCACGGGGCGAGCGGCCGAAGGGAGCGCAAGCTCAGGGTGTTACCTCCCGGCGTTGGCGGCCATGGCTTGCAAGAAAGGCAATCCTCCGGCAAAGAGGATCCAGATGAGACTGAGGACAAGAAGTGCCATTCCGACTAATCCGAGAATCCTCGCTGCTTGTGCAACGCCCTGGCCGGCAACCGCGGACTGCCCGGTGGAAATGAGTCGCAGCTCTCTGTTGGCCAAGTACCAGGCGAAAGGAGCAGCGAGGCTGCAGCAGATGACTCCCGCAATCCCAATGACCAACGCGCTGGTTGCCTGGCTACTCGCCTTGCCTTGAGGTAGCGGCGTTGGGAGCGGAATCGATCTCCAATCTTCAACATGGCTGTAAGGTATGAGGTCGGCTTCATGGCCAGCCATATTCTCGACTGCCGAGCCCGAGGAGTCTACGAATTCTAGCGGCTTTCCCCGCGGACGCTTCTTGACCTTCGGCGCGCCGATGGCGTGAGGCTCCACCCCACCTTGTTCCATCAGCTCGTCGTAGAGACGTTGATAGCCAGCTTCAGAAGTCAGAACGTAATGTGAATACTGACGAAGTGGCTCAGGGATGAACTGAGCCAGAGAGGGATCGAAGAGGACAGGCACGAACTTCTTTGTCCGACTCCCTGCGTCATAGATCTCCTGCGAGATCCGCGCCCCTTCCCAATCTACTCCCTTGCCTGTCTGCTGCAACTCGTGCCCCCGGAAGTGGCGATAGTAGGTCTCTGTGCAGACCACAACCACACGACTTGCTTCGTCCAACTGATCCAGCATCCACCGTGCCCAGCCATTGACCGGAGTGCCGTTCACGTACTGGTCGAGCCGAGTCTCCAACCCGTCGGCCCGTAGCCGTTCTGACAAGCGCAGAACCATCCGCCGGTGTTCCGTGGAGTCGTGGCTATAGCTTATGAAAACGATCTTCGGCTTCGACGTCACCAATACACCCTCTTCGGAATGAAAAAGAGATTAACACTTGATGCTCGAAACGCGAGTCAGGGGTGGTGGTTTGAGGGTCGGGCATACTCACGAAGTTCTACCAGGGTGCTGGTCGCAAGCTGGCGAACCAGAGCGCGAGCAGCGCGGCGGCTGGCCGATCGTGAGAGGTCCGACCCGGCGCGACCAGCTCTCGGGCCAGGCGCGCCCCGGAGCGCGAGCCAACCCTAGGGGCGAGTCAGGCGGCGATCGAGCGCGATCGGGTAGACGAACGGGTGGAATGCGAAATCCTGGCGGAAACGCGGCGAGGGCGGCGAAGCCCTGGTCAAGCCGCAGCCTGGACAGGGGATGCCGGTCGCGCGGCGAAAGAGGCCGATCGAACTCTCAGCGCCCCCGGTCGGCTGCCAGACGGCAAGGACGACGAAAGCCGCCAACCCCGGGAGTCCGACAGGACCCACGGGGCGAGCGGCCGGAGAGAACGCAAGCTCAGGTATTATTTCCCGACGTTGGCTGCCATGGCTTGGAAAAAAGCCAAGCCACCGGCAAAGAGGACCCAAACGAGCATCAAGATTCCGAGGATCGTGCCGATCAATCCCAAGATCTTGCCGGCTTGGGCGATCCCTTGCCCCGTGGCCGGCGACTGCCCGGAGGCGATCATCTGGAGCTCTTTGTGGCCGAGAAACCACGCAAAGGGGGAGACTACAATGCCGAATCCACAACACCAAACGGTCAGGATCCCTGCGATACCCAGAATCAGTGCGGTGATCGCCTGGTTGCTCGCCTTGGCCTGCACCGGCGGTGGTGCGATCGGAATCGACATCTCAAAGCCTCATTCTATCCTGTCATTAAACCCGGGTCAGAACTTGTCGGCGAACTGGCTGAGGCCCGGGATGATGAAACGCTCGTTGTTGGTGGCCTTGATAATTGCGAGGACAAGGACGATTGTGTAGGCCAAACCGAGCACGACCCACCCCAAACAGCCAGCGAAGCATCCCAGAACCGGGATGTGCCCGACGATCACCAATCCAACGCACGCAACTAAGCAAGCGCCCGCAAGTACAAGCCCATGCTTGGCGTGCCATTGAACTTCTTTGTCATCCTTCTCGACGATGAACGGGATGATCGGGAACAGATAGGCAAGCACGAGCATCAGCGTCCTGTTGCTGCTCGCTCCACCTGCCGGCGGCGGCGGGGGCGGCGCATAACTCGGCGGCGGGGGAGGAAGGGGCTCACTCATCGCAGGGCACTCCTTTCAGAGGTCCGGAAAAACCTTATGTGTCCGACGTTTTCTGGCGGGTTGAGCATACGCCAACGATCCGGGGCGGACAACCTGGCCAGGACTTCGGCGTGAGGGAGAGCCTTCCCGTTACGGCACCGTCCCCGGTTCGAGCCGCAAGTCGGCGAGCGCGGCCCGGAGCGCCGCTTCGTTCTCTTCGACCACCGCAAGGTCGAGCCGCACGCTCTCGCCGTACCGCTCGCCGAGCAGCACCACCACAGGCGGCTGGATCAGCCTTTTGACCGCACCGATCTTGTCGTACGGCACGTTGAGGGAAAGCTGCCGCATCGCGGAGCGTACCGTGCGCGGCAGGCCATCGAGCGCCGCGCGCACGGCTGCGGCATAGGCGCGCGCCAGGCCCCCTTTGCCGAGCTTGGTGCCGCCGAACCAGCGGACGACGACCGCGAGGACGTCCGAGATCTCGGCGCCGCGCAGCACCTGGAGCATCGGCTTGCCCGCCGTGCCGGCCGGCTCCCCCGCATCGGAGGCGCGCTCGCGCCCCTCCGCCCCGAGGCGCCAGGCCCAGCACCAGTGGGTGGCGTCGGGGAATCTGCGCTCGACGTCCGCTAGCGCCGAGCGGGCCTCCTCTTCCGAGGCGACGGGAGAAATCACCGCCAGGAACACCGATCCCCGATCGCGAAACTCCGCTTCCGCGCCCGCGGCGGGGATCGAGTAGGAGGGCATACGACTTCTTGAGGTCGGCCCTACGAGTTGGCGTCGGCGACGACCCGCAGGTAGAGCTCGCGATAGTGGCCGACGATCACGTCCTGTGCGAATTTATCGACCGCGAGCTTCCTTCCCGCCGCGGCGAACGCCAGGCGCTTCGGCTCGTCGGAGAGGAGGTCGAGCGCGGCGGCGGCCATCGCGTCCACGTCGCCCACCGGGCGCAGGTAGCCGGTCTCGCCGTCCACCACCACTTCGGGCAGCCCCCCCGCGGTGGTCGCGATTACCGGCACCTCGCAGCTCATCGCTTCGAGCGCGGCGAGGCCGAACGACTCCGTCTCGGACGGCAACAGGAAGAGATCCGCGCCGACCAGGATCTCTTCAATCAGCGGCAGGCTGCCGATGAACGTGATCGCGTGGCAGAGATCGCGCTCGCGGCAGATCTGCTCGACTTTGCCGCGCTCCGGCCCGTCGCCCACCAGGATCAGCCGCGAGCGCACGTCGCGGTGGACCCGTTCGAAGATCTCGACCACGTCGAGCACCCTCTTGACCGGCCGGAAGTTCGAGATGTGAACGAGCGTCCGCTCCCCCGGCTTTGCCCAACGGCGAGCGCCTTCTGTGCCGCGGACGGCCTCGAAGCGGCCCGGATCGATGAAGTTCGGCACGACGTGGATCGTCTTGGTGAGCACGCCGAGCTGCTCCACGGTCTGCAAACGCAGAGATTCGGAGACCGCGGTCACCGCGTCGCTCTGGACGATGCCGTAGCGGGTGGTTTCGAGGTAATTCGGGTCGTTGCCGACCAGGGTGACGTCCGTGCCGTGGAGAGTGGTCACCACGGGCAGCGGCTGGGGCGCCAGGATCTGCCGCGCGAGCACGGCGGAGACCGCGTTCGGCACGGCGTAGTGGACGTGCATCACGTCGAGCTTCTGGTGGCGCGCGACCTCGACCATTTTGGTCGCGAGAGCGAGCGAGTAGGGGGGGTATTCGAACAGCGGATAGCGCGGCACCACCACCTCATGGAAGTAGATCCGCGAGCTGGTGAAGGTCAGGCGCGAGGGGAGCGCGTAGGAGATCACGTGGACCTCGTCTCCCGCCTCGGCAAGCGCCATCGCCAGCTCGGTCGCGACGATCCCCGAGCCGCCGTAGGTCGGGTAGCAGCTGATGCCGATCTTCAACGGACACCTCCGGGCAGGATCGAGAACAGATCGCCCACCGCGATCGGCAGCGGGCTCCAGAACGGCTCGCCGAACGTCGCGCCGATCAGGTTGCCGAAGTGGCGCGCGCGACCCTCGATCGCGAAGAAGAAATCGGGGCTCGAAACCTTGGTGAGCGGACCCGCGCCGGGCGCATCGGTCGTGGTTTCGTTCGGCTCCTCGCTCCTTCGGGCGCCTTCGGCAGCAGCCAGTCGCTGCGGGCCAAACGAAACCCCGACCGGGTCCGGCCGGTAGATCTGTGAGCGGTGCGCCGCGAGGCTCGCGAGCTTGGCGTCCCAACTGTCGGTCACGTCGACCACGAACGCCGGCTCGAACGAGTCGTGCTGCATGTAGGAGAAGACCGCCGCCGGGCGATGGGTGGGGTGCGCCTTCGTCCCTCGCGGCGCGAGCCCGGAATAAAAGCAGCACGCCTGGACGAGTGCATGAGCGCGGATGTGGTCCGGATGGCGGTCGTAGGGGGTGGGGCTGAGCACCAGGTCCGGGCGCAGCTCGCGCAGCACCTCGATCAGCGCGTCCTCTTCGGCCGGGCCGGAGCGCAATGAGCCGTCGCCGCAATCGAGGAAGCGCAGCTCGACCACGCCGAGCGCCCGGGCCGCGTCCTCGGCTTCGCCGCGCCGCTCCTCCGGCGTGCCGCGGGTCCCCGCCTCTCCGCGGGTGAGGTTGAGAATGCCGACCGAGCGGCCCGCCTTGGCGAGCTTGGCGACCGTGCCGCCGCAACCCAGCTCGACGTCGTCCGGATGGGCGCCGATCGCAAGAACGTCCAGTTTCATGACGCACCTCCCGTTCCCTGCGGCGGCGGGGCCGGCAGCTCAATCGCCTGGAGATTGCGCGGATCGAGATCCATCCCTTCCCACAGGGCCTCCCCCGCGCTCTCTACCGCGCGGGTCGCGAATTGCGCCGACGACAGCTCGCGCTCCTGGAGCTTGCCGTTCGGCCGCAGAAGATCGAGCAGCTGGCCGGCGCGCCGCGCTTCGACCTCGTTCTTCCGCGCGGCCGAGGCGCGCACCTTGTCGGCGAACAGGTCGAGGCCGCGCAACGCCTGCTCGCGGGTCTTGTCCAGCGGTTTGTCCAGGCTCGGATCGATCGCCGTCGCGAGGGGACTTAACGTTTCGAGCAAGGCGGCGATCTGGTCGCGGACCGGCGCCACGAACTCGCCGCCGCCGCGCTCGGCGAGACGCCGCTCGACCAGGCCGGGATCGGCAACGATCCGCTCGAACGTCAGATCCAGCGCTTCGAGGCGCCCGCGGGTGGCGGCTTCGACCAGAGTCACCTGCGGCCGGAGCGCCACGGCCGGACCTTCGATCCCGAGCGTCCGATAGGCCGGCACGACCTGCGGAATGTAGGAGGCCTCGCCCGGCCCGAGCAGCAGGATCGAACTGCCGAGCACGGCATCTTGAATCGCCGGCCGCGCGAGCACGCCCGGGCTGACCACGCCCGGGTTTTCGTCGATCGCGGCGAGCAGTTGCTCGACCGGAAACTCCCCGTCCCGTCCGCGCAAGGCATAGCGATCCGCGCCGCGCCATTCGATCCGCCGCCGCTCGCCATGGGTATAGAGAAACAAAGGAGAAAGCCCCCGCTGCGGCGCCACCTGGAGCGGCAGGCCGCGGCGTTCGATCTCAGCGTCCTGGGCGGCATAGGCCGCTTCGAGCGCCGCGCGCTCCTCGACCAGCCGGCGCAGGTGCGGACGCTCCGCGGTTTTCAGCTCCGGCAGCATCGCATCGAGCAGCAGCGGACATCGTGGTCCCAGCAGGTGTGCCATCAGGCGGCAGAATGCCTCGCCGAACCGGGCGTCCGGCCGGTACCAGCGGGCGAGCGTCTCGCGCCAGGCGGTGAACGTCGGCCCGGGGAACGCCTCGGCGATCTCCGCGTGGACGCGCGCCATCTCCGGCCCGAGGGTCCGGGTGCCCAACGGGGCGAGCGGCTCCGGGTCGGGTCCGAGATCGAAACGGCGCAAGCCGCCTTGGGAGAGAAGCGTCGTCTGCGCCACCTCCGCCCAGTCGTGATCTTCCGTCGCGACCCAGAAGACCGCGACCGCGGACTCCCCCGCCGCTTCGAGCCGCGCCGCCCAGCGCGAGGCGGCGACCATTTTCGACAGGGCGTAGAGCGGACCGCCGAACAGCCCGGGCTGCTGGCCGGTCGCGACCACCCGGGTGCGCGGATCGGTGAGCTTCTCGGCCAGGGCATCGGCCGCAGGGTGGCCATAAGCCCGGTTCGCCGTGGCGAGCCCCGCCGCGAGCCCCTTCCGATCCGGGCCGGGACCCTGCGGCAGCGAGGGCGGCCCGTCAGGATGCGCGAAGCGGAGCGGAGCGAGCAGATCCAGCTCCCGGCCCGCCAGGAACGCCGCCGGAATCGGCGGCAGCAGGCCGTGCGCCAGGAGGTCGAGCGGCGCGAGAACGCCGGAATCGGGTTCGAGAGTCAAAAGGTCAGACGGGCTTGTGCCCGACGAGGATGAGGCGTTCGCTGTCACGATCGTAAGGTTCCCCTCGAAAACTGCCGTAGAGATCATCGAGCTCCAGTCCCACCCAGCGAAGGCCGGCGGTCACCTCTTCCGGTTGGTAGGCGCGCACGCTCTCGAGATACGTCCGCGCCGGTCCCAGGTTGGGAATCACGCGGATCCGCTTGTTCAGCCGCTGGCTCGCGGCGTCATACCAGCGGTCGATCTCGACCCGCCGTCCTTCTACGTTCTGCACTTCCCGCGGGTTCAGGTTCGCGAGCGCGAAGTGGGGATTCATCAGGTCGATCAGGTACCGGCCACGGGGCTGGAGCAGCCGGCCGATCTCGCCGAGGACCAGGAAGTTCTCGCGCTCGCTCTCGAAGTAGCCGAACGAGGTGAAAAAATTGAGCACCCAGTCGAAGCTGCCGTCGGCGAACGGCAACGAGCGCATGTCCCCCGCGACGCACGGCACCTGGCCGCGGATCAGCAGGGTGACCGAGAGATCGACGCCGAGCGCACGGTAGTCGCGCCGCCGGAGCGCCGCGGTGTGGCGCCCGGCCCCGCAGGCGAGATCGAGGACGGCCCGCGGCCGCGCCGGACCGCCGCCGAGCGCCTTTTCGACGAAATCGACGTGTCCCTCGGCCTCGCTCTCGTCACGGTTCGCATAGAGCTCCAGATACTCATCCCCGAACCATTCGCGATACCAGGCCATCGGCCGATGATACAGCCCCTTTACTGAGTGACCGTGGCGCCCATCCCGCCGCAGCCGTTCTTGGCGAACGATCGGCCGCAGCCACCGGTCGCGCAGACGTTGCCCGAAAAACCCGCGGGGTTGATCGCCTTGTGCCATTCGGCGACCTTGGTCTTCAGGTGCTCCGCGTCGTACCCCTTCTGGGTGATCAGATAGGCGGCCAGGCCCCAGGTGCTCTTCGCCATGTTGCACGGGCAGCAACAGGTGTAGGCGGTGTTCTCGCTGCAACAGGGCGCCGGCAGCTGAGTGAGCGCCGCCTTCTTGACCGCCTCCTGCTCGGAGGTGAGCTGGATCGACTTGTAATAGCCGATGAACTCGACCGTCTGGGCCTGCACGTCGGTGAACGCCAGATCGTCCGCCTTCGGCTTGGGCGCCGCGGCGATCGAAAGCGTGGCCGCCGCGAGGACGACGAGGGCGAAAAGGAAAGGCTTCGGATTCTTGGTCATGTTGAAAATCCCTCCCGGGTCGGTGCGACCCGCTGTCTACATCATATTCGCTTGGCGGAGGGAAGTTCTGACGGGACGCAGCAAACCACTACTGCAACCCGTATACGATGAGCGTATACTTTCGGCGTGAATTTCCGGCAGCAACTGGCTGCGGCGCAAGGCTTCGACTGGGACGAGGGAAACCTCGAAAAGAATCTCGAAAAGCACTCCGTCGCCTTTTGGGAAGCCGAAGAGACTTTTTTCAACCAACCCTTGGTCGTGCGCTTCGACGAGGTTCGTTCCAGCTCGGAGCCTCGGTACTTCGCCCTGGGCCGAACGGACGCAGGCAGGCACCTCTTCGTCGCGTTCACTCTCC
>Ga0134122_10000751_pt1 | contig 22567 bp, 19 predicted proteins | sample KB302_FD_96461 | JGI IMG/M metagenome (GOLD analysis project Ga0134122, IMG submission 96461) | Terrestrial soil microbial communities without Nitrogen fertilizer from Kellogg Biological Station, Michigan, USA - KB3-0-2 | ecosystem: Environmental > Terrestrial > Soil > Unclassified ...
GCCGGCCTCGCGCGTAAGCCGCTCGCAAAACGCGCGATCGGGTTCATTGGTCAGGCCGCGAATAGAAGCCGTGATGAAGTAGGTTCCTTCGCACGACATCACTTCGAACCCGGCCCGGCGCAACGCGCCGCCGATGAGATCGCGCTTCGCTTCCAGCTCGCGCGCGTTGTTGACGGCAAAATCCATCTCGTGTTCCAGGCCGTAGGCAACTCCGAGTTGGAGCGCCGGCGAAGTCGTGAAGGTGTTGAACTGGTGGGCTTTGGAGATCACATGGATCAGCGGTCTCGGTCCAGCGATCCAGCCAATCTTCCAACCCGTCAACGCAAACATTTTGCCGGCCGAGCCAACGCGGACGGTGCGTTCGCGCATCCCTGGAAGCGAGATCAGCGGGATATGGGCGCGGCCGTCGAAAACCAGATGCTCGTAAACTTCATCGCAAACGGCATAGGCGTCGTAGCGCTGGAGAAATTGCGCCAAGAGCTCCAATTCATCGCGATCGAATACGCGCCCGATCGGATTGAGCGGCGAGTTCACCATGATGAGCTTGGTCCGTTCCGAGAACACCGACGCCAGCGCGGCCTCTTTGAGCCTGAAGTGCGGCGGCTCGAGGCGCAGAGAGCGAATGCGCGCGCCGGCGGCCTCGAGAATCGGCGGATAAGAATCGTAATTCGGCTCGATCAGGATCGCTTCATCGCCAGGACCGACCAAGCCGAGCATGCAGTCGGTAAGCGCTTCCGTAGCGCCTGAGGTCACGAGCACCTCGGTCTCAGGATCGAAATCCAAGTCATAGAATCGCCGGCTATGCGCAGCGATCGCCCGACGGAGCTCGATCAACCCCTGCATCGGAGGATATTGGTTCGGTCCATTGCGCAGCGCAGCCGCCGCGGCCTCTCGGATGGACAGCGGCCCATCCTCGTCGGGAAAGCCTTGGCCGAGATTGATGGCGCCATGCTTGGTCGCCAGCGCCGACATCACGGTGAAGATCGTGGTGCCGAGCGCGCCGAATACCGGATTGGTTGGCCGCCTGCTCATCTCGGCGGTGTTAGTCCGGGGAGCACAGAATTGGAAGGCAATGAAACCTGTTACCGTAAAAGATCAAAAATTGGGCAGATTGCCCAGAAATACGGCTGCTGACTGTCAGGGTACCAGGATGATGTGTTTAAGTACCTGATAAATCATATCGATTTCGGATTGCCTGGGTGGCACGGGCCCTGCTAATTGCTTTAGCCCGGCGGCAAGAGAGCCGGCCTCTGCGAGGGAACGCCCGACATGAAAAAAGTTGAAGCAATCATCAAGCCTTTCAAACTTGACGAGGTGAAAGAGGCGCTTCATGAGGTCGGGGTACAGGGCATCACCGTCACCGAAGCGAAGGGGTTCGGAAGGCAGAAGGGTCACACGGAGCTTTACCGAGGGGCCGAATATGTCGTTGACTTTCTGCCTAAGGTGAAAATTGAAATCGTCCTGATGCCTGAACAGGTCGATGCAGCGGTGGAGGCGATATTGAAGGCCGCGCGCACCGGCCGCATCGGCGACGGCAAGATATTCGTGCTCGATATCGAGGAAGCGATCCGCATCCGAACGGGGGAACGAGGCGCGGACGCCATCTGAAGAAAACTCCCACTCCGATCAACCGCTTTTAAGGGAAGATGAGAACCCATGTCAGACGCAAAGTCCGTCCTGAAAATGATTCAGGAGAAGGAAGTTAAATTTGTCGACCTCCGCTTCACCGATCCGAGAGGCAAGTGGCAGCACGTCACTTTCGATCTTTCGCTGATCGACGAAGACGCGTTTTCGCAGGGCTTGATGTTTGACGGCTCTTCGATCGCGGGCTGGAAAGCGATCAACGAGTCGGACATGACGCTGATGCCCGATCCGTCGACGGCGGTGATCGACCCGTTCTTCGCCCAGACGACGCTGTCGATCGTGTGCGATGTTCACGAGCCGCTGACCGGCCAGCCTTACAATCGCTGTCCGCGTTCGATCGCGAAATCGGCGGAGAAATATCTCAAGTCGACCGGTATCGGCGATACATGCTTTTTTGGTCCGGAAGCCGAATTCTTCATTTTCGACAGCGTCCGTTTCGACACGGGCATGAACAAGGGCTTCTATTTCATCGAGTCCGCGGAAGGCCCGTACAACAGCGGCACCGAATACGAGTCCGGCAATCTCGGCCACCGGCCGCCGGTCAAGGGGGGATACTTCCCGGTTCCGCCGATGGACGCCTATCAGGACATCCGTTCCGAGATGTTGGCCGTCATGGGCGACATGGGCATCGAGCCCGAGAAGCACCATCATGAAGTCGCACCTTCGCAGCACGAACTGGGCTTCAAATTCAAAACGCTGACGAAGACCGGCGACGCGATGCAGATCTACAAATATGTGATCCACCAGGTTGCAGCGTCGTACGGCAAGACGGCAACATTCATGCCGAAGCCGATCTACGGCGATAACGGCTCGGGCATGCATGTGCACCAGTCGATCTGGAAGGAAGGCAAGCCGCTGTTCGCAGGTTCCGGTTATGCCGATCTATCGACCACGTGCCTGCACTACATCGGCGGCATCATCAAGCACGCCAAGGCGATCAACGCCTTCACCAACTCGCTGACCAATTCCTACAAGCGGCTGATCCCGGGATTCGAAGCGCCGGTGCTGCTCGCCTATTCAGCGCGCAACCGTTCGGCGTCTTGCCGCATTCCGTTTGCACCGGGGCCCAAGGGTAAGCGCGTCGAAGTTCGCTTCCCCGATCCGGGTTCAAATCCCTATCTCGCTTGCGCAGCCATGCTGATGGCGGGCATCGACGGCATTGAAAACAAGATCCATCCGGGCGAGCCCATGGACAAGGATCTGTACTCGCTGCCGCCGGAGGAATTGAAAGACATTCCGCAAGTCTGCGGCAGCTTGCGCGATGCGCTGTCCTATCTCGATGCCGGTCGCTCGTTCCTTAAGAAGGGCAACGTGTTCACCGACGACTTCATCGATTCCTACATCGAGCTCAAAATGGGCGAAGTGTATGCCTTCGAGCACACGCCTCACCCGGTCGAGTTCAAGATGTATTATTCAGTCTGAATATACGAAGAGCAGAAAACAAAGGGCCCGGAGCGATCCGGGCCCTTCGTTTTTTCGATTTCCGTATTCCGGTTAGGCCGGCACTCGGCGCTTGACGCTCGCCTGGGCGATTGTGGCGGGCAGAATAACGATCGCGCGCGTCCCCCTGCCCGCTTCGGACTCGATCCAGGCGCGGCCGCCATGGAGCTCGGTCAAACCGCGGACCAGTGCAAGTCCCAATCCGGTGCCGCCGGACTGACGATCGTAGCGATTGTCGACCTGGATAAAGGGTTTGAAGATGCGATCGATGCGTTCTTTCGGGATGCCGGGACCATTGTCCGCCACGATCAACTCGAAATCACCTCCGGCATTGCGTTTGGCCGAGATGTCGATCCGCCCGCCGTCCTGAGTGAACTTGACGGAATTGGACGCGAGATTGATGACGATCTGCTTCAGCGCGCGCTCGTCCGCGTAGAGGATCGCCGCGCTTTGATCCACCGAGATGGTGAGCACCTGATTGCGCTCGCGCGCCTTGACGCCGACGAACTTGAGTGCACTCTCGAGCGCGCGTTCGGTTTCGATCATATGCGGCTCGATCTCCATGCGGCCGGCTTCGATTTTGGCGACGTCGAGAAGATCGTTGATCAGCGACAGCAGATGCGTACCCGAGTTGTGGATATCGCCGGCATATTCCTGGTAGCGCGGGCTTCCAACCGGACCCAAACATTCGCGGGCGATGATTTCGGAAAAGCCGAGAATCGCGTTGAGCGGCGTCCGCAGCTCATGGCTCATGTTGGCGAGAAACGCGGTCTTCGAAGCATTGGCCGCCTCCGCTTCCGCGCGCTTGATCAACGCCTCGTCCCGCGCCTCTTCCAGCTCTCGCGACATATCTTCATGCGAGAAACGCATGAGTGCTTCCTGGTCCCAGCGCTGGCTGATGTGGCTTGAATCCAGCACGACCTGGACCGCGTAAAGCACGACCAACACGGCAAGCACCGCATCGACGGGATTGAAGTCAATCAAGCATCTGAGCACCAGCATGGATGCCATGGGGACGTAGCTGGCCAGGAAAAAGGAGAGATAGTTGGCGCGGTTGACGAGAAAGCGCGCAATGATCGCAAGGCACACCAGGGTGATAAAGACGTGGTTGACCGGGTTGGCCGCCTCCCACAGCAGCCAAGGCGTCATGCCCCAGGTCAAACTGAGCACCACATTAAGGCCGAGCAACCGACGAAGCCATCGCTCGGGCGTTGCGCCTTCGCGATCCCTATCGAGTGCTTTCAGAACGAGCTGCGCGAAAGCAACGCCCGCGCAAACGATAGCCACCAACGCAACCGCGCGAGCAATGGAAACCGAGCCGAACGCCGGAAACTCTTCGCTGCACGCATACGCGGCAAAGCACGCCCACGCCGGCGAGCTGATGATCGTGCCACGGATCGCCTTGGCCGCCCGCTCGACCTGAACCTTCAGGATGCGCGGGTCGGTATGAACCTCGGCTGCCGAATGCTGTGCATAAGGCATCACTGCAGTCCCGGAACGCCCCCGAGTTGCGGCCCGCGATTTCGGGTTACAACACGGCGCAAATGCTAGTGGCGCGCAGTTAAAATTTTCTGAGACCGCGCTGGGACGCGAAACCTTCACCATGCGGCGGCGATACGGGCACGAGAGCCGATCGCCCCCGCGCAGACGCGAACAAAACCCTTGCCGTCGTTGATGATTCTGAATGTTGACGCATATGGTGCACCGGCTGAGGGAAACAATCGTGCCCGCCCCAATCATTACCCGTTTGCTAAATTCACCGGGCGCCGAGGTCTGAGCCATTCCACCAAGCGGGTCACGCTGGAGCAGTTTTCTTCGGCTGTCCGATAGGGCATGAGTCCTGCCATGGCGAAGATTCGCGATCTGTTCGAGAACGGCGGCAACGGCAATGCCGGCGGATCGAAGACTTACACGGCGAAGGACATCGAAGTCCTCGAGGGTCTGGAGCCGGTGCGCCGCCGGCCGGGCATGTATATCGGCGGCACGGATGAGCGGGCGCTCCACCACCTCGCCGCGGAAATCATGGACAATGCGATGGATGAAGCGGTGGCCGGTCACGCCACCCGGATCGAGATCGAACTGAAACCCGATGACGTGTTGATCGTACGGGACAATGGCCGCGGCATTCCGGTCGATCCACACCCGAAATTCAAGAACAAGTCGGCTTTGGAAGTGATCATGACCACGCTGCATGCCGGCGGTAAGTTCGGCGGCAAAGTCTATGACACGTCGGGCGGATTGCACGGCGTAGGCGCATCCGTCGTGAACGCGCTCTCAGAATGGATGGATGTCGAAGTTGCGCGCGACAAGCGCAGCTATCGGCAACGGTTCGAGCGCGGCCATGCCGCAAGCAAGCTGAAGGATCTGGGTGCAGCGCCAAACCGCCGCGGAACGGTTGTGACGTTCAAGCCTGACGTGAAGATCTTCGGCGCGTCGACCCATTTTTCGCCGCGCACCCTGTATCGCATGGCGCGCTCCAAGGCCTATTTGTTCCGCGGGGTCGAAATCCGCTGGAAGTGCGAGCCATCCGCTCTGAAGCCAGAATGGGAAGTGCCGGCCGAGGATGTTTTGAAGTTCCCCGGCGGCTTGCTGGATTTTCTTACCACCACGCTCGGCAGCGCAAAAACCGTGGCGCGTCCTTTCTCCGGGCAAATCCAAAACCGCGACGGTAAGGGCGCGGTGGAATGGGCAATCGCCTGGACTCCGGAAATCGACGCCTTCGTCAATTCCTATTGCAACACCATTCCGACGCTAGAGGGCGGCACCCATGAACAAGGCCTGCGCAGCGGCTTGACGCGCTCACTGCGCTCCTATGGCGAGAGTGTTGGAAATCGCAAAGTCGCGCTCATCACGCCGGATGACTTGATGGCGGGCGCCTGCGCGGTGCTGTCGATTTTCATCCGCGAGCCGGAGTTTCAAGGGCAGACCAAGGAGAAGCTGTCGAGTCCGGATGCGCAGCGGCTGGTGGAAACGGGATTGCGCGATCACTTCGACCATTTTTTGTCCGAACACCCGCAGGAAGCGGACGCGCTCCTTTCGTTCGTGATCGATGCCGCAGAGGACCGCGTTCGCCGCCGCCAGGAAAAGGAGGTCAACCGCAAGACGCAATCGCGCAAATTGCGGCTGCCCGGCAAGCTGGCCGATTGCAGCAGTGACGCGCAGACGGGAACGGAAATCTTCCTGGTCGAAGGCGATTCCGCCGGCGGTTCCGCCAAGCAAGCCCGCGACCGCGCCACGCAGGCGGTCCTTCCGTTGCGCGGAAAGATTCTCAATGTCGCCAGCGCCGCCGCGGGCAAGCTCGAGCAAAATCAGGAATTGTCGGATCTGGTGCAAGCGCTTGGCGCTGGCACGGGAACCCGCTACCGCAGCGAAGATCTGCGCTACGAACGCGTCATCATCATGACCGATGCCGATGTCGATGGCGCTCATATCGCCTCGCTGCTGCTGACTTTTTTCTATCGTCAGATGAAGGAGCTGGTGGCAAGCGGACATCTTTTCCTTGCAATGCCGCCGCTCTATAGGCTGAGCCAGGGATCCAAGATTGTTTATGCGCGCGACGATCGCCACAAGGACGAGCTGCTTCGGCGAGAATTCAAGTCGGGTGCCAAAGTGGACGTCTCACGCTTCAAGGGGCTCGGTGAGATGATGCCGGCGCAGCTTAAAGAAACCACGATGCGACCCGGCAACCGCACGCTGTTGCGTGTTGAGATCGCAGACAAGCAAACCAAGAAAACCGACGATCTTGTGGAACGCCTGATGGGGAAAAAACCTGAGCTGCGCTTTCAATTCATCCAGGAGAATGCGCAGTTCGCAAAGGACGTTGACGTGTAGACACCAGATCGGCCAAGTCGCGCCACGGCTTGATTTGCCAGTGGCCGGAGGCGGCTCCGGACGGCGAGGGAAGCACGAAGATAATTGGCTCAGCGGCATCGCGCTGCGGCTGCACGCCGTACTTAAGGGCCTGGGTCGAGCACCCGTACCAAACGCCGGCGGCTTTCTTGCTGGTGAACGCGACGATGTAGGGCTCGTAGCGGGCGATCTTCCGAGAGAGGCCGCGTGGGTCGTAGGCGCTGATGACGCGATCGCTGCCTTGCTGCGTTTTGCAGACATCGGTGAAACCGATGCCCGATGACAGCAAAGCGCGATAGCTGGGTGCATCGAAATTCGCCGGGATCAGTCCGAGTTCCCTAAGTGTGGGCCAGAAACGGTTGCCCGGGTGCGCGTAATAGGCTCGTTCGGCTGCCGAGCGATGTCCTGGAGCGGTGCCGATAAAGACCACTGCGAGTCCTTTTCGCAACGAGTCTGGAAGGACGTGTCTCTGCATCGGGTAGCTTTCTTTTAACCCCTAAAGCTCTACCTAGGCCCGAGAAAATGCCAATCAGCCGCCGTTGCCGGTCGCTTGGACAGTTCTGCGAGGTTGACAAATCTCCGCCAATACTTATGTTGCAACGCAATATGGAAAGGCTGCGATTCGGCAGCCGTTGGCGCCGCGAACGGTGCCCTTAGGAGAATATGACGAGCACCGACACGATGGCCGCCACGGAAGGCGGCATAAGTACCGAAACTTCTTCCACTCCAGTCCCTTCCCAATCCTGCAGTGAAGTGCGTTTCGAAGACCTGGGTCTAGGACCCTTGGTTCTTAAAGCTGTTGCCGACTCCGGCTACACGACCCCAACGCCGATCCAGGCCCAGGGTATTCCGCCCGTTTTGAAAGGGCGCGATGTCATCGGCATAGCCCAGACCGGTACTGGCAAGACCGCCTCCTTCACCCTCCCCATGATCGAGATTCTTGCTCGCGGACGCGCAAAGGCGCGCATGCCGCGCACCCTCATCCTGGAACCGACGCGAGAGCTCGCGGCACAAGTCGCGGAAAGTTTCGAGCGATACGGCAAACACCACAAACTCAACATGGCGTTGCTGATCGGCGGCGTGTCGTTCGACGATCAGGACAAGAAGCTCGACCGCGGCGTGGACGTGCTGATTGCGACACCCGGACGCCTGCTCGATCATTTCGAACGCGGCAAGCTGATGCTCTCGGGCGTGCAGATCCTCGTCATCGACGAAGCCGACCGCATGCTGGATATGGGCTTCATTCCCGACGTCGAGCGCATTGCCAAGCTGATACCGTTCACCCGCCAGACCCTATTCTATTCCGCGACCATGCCGCCCGAGATACAGCGGCTCACCGATCAATTCCTCCAAGGTCCGGTGCGCATCGAAGTGTCGCGTCCGGCCACTGCGGCGACAACCATCGTCCAATTGGCGGTAATCGTTCCGGGCGGCGACTGGTCCAAGCGTGAATCCTTGCGCCGGCTCATCAACGAAGAAGATGTCAAGAACGCGATCGTCTTCTGCAATCGCAAACGCGACGTCGACATCGTCGCGAAGTCGCTTCAGAAGCACGGGTTCTCCGCCGCAGCCTTGCACGGCGATCTCGATCAGTCGGTGAGGACACGTACCCTCGATGCGTTTCGGGCGGGCGAGATACGTCTCCTCGTGGCGAGCGATGTTGCCGCGCGCGGGCTCGACATTCCTGCCGTCAGCCACATCTTCAATTTCGACGTGCCGTTCCAGGCGGACGATTATGTGCACCGCATCGGCCGGACCGGTCGCGCAGGGCGCATCGGGCACGCACTGATGCTGGTCGGTCATCGCGATGAAAAGAACGTGGCCGCCATCGAGAAGCTGATCGGTCAGCCTATCGCTCGGCGTGTGATGGAGGGCCTGCCCGAAGAACACGATCGGCCGCAACGCGCAGCTGAACGCCGCGGCCCACGCCGCGGCCGCGATAGCCACCACGGCCGGCATGGCGAGCCGCATCGTGAGGGCCATGGTCGTTCCTCGGGCCGTCCGCGGCCCCAACATGGGACGCAGACGCAGGCCGAGCCGGCCCCCGTACAGGCCGTAGTTGCCGCCCCTGCTCCTCGGCAGGAGCCGGTGGCGAAACCTGAGCGCATCGTGCATTCGAGCGCGCAGCCCTCGCGCGGCCATGATCCAAGTCAGCTTCCCGCCTTCTTGTTGCGGCCGGTGCAACTGCCTCCCAAGCCGGTGAAAAAGGGCGCGGACAGCGCTTTGGTGTCGGAGAGCTCCGGCAGCGAGAGCTGAAGGACGAACTGCGGAAAAAGTTCAGTTGAATCCCGGTTGAACCGGCGCTTCGCGTCAGGGTTGTGATTTACCCTTTGTTACACGTCTTGACCTCAATATGACCGCTCACTGCAGCTTCTGAACAGCCGCGTGGGCGGTTGGGGGATTCAGATCTTGGAGCGTCTTATCGATAAGGACCGCGCGCAGGCGTTTGCCCGCGATGCCCTGGCTTGGATGGCGCAACGCGACATTGCGCCAACGCCGGAAAATTTCGAGTTGGTCTACGCATATGTCGGCATGGAAGATTCCGACCTGAAACGGACGATGGACGGTCTGGTCGGCAACGGCTGCAAGTTCGACGCGAACGTGATGAGCATTCTTCACGCGCGCTTCTTCCAAGCCGGCAAGGAAAACGACGCGATGGCGGAGCTCGGCGCCAAGATCACGGCCGAGCTCGATGCGGTTCTGAAGCTGATCCACAACGCGGGCCGGGATCAGTCTGCATTCGGCTCGACGCTGTCGAGGGCAACCGGCGAACTCGGCCATGTCGATTCGGCTGATGGAAAGATAAAAGCGCTCATCGATCACGTGATCCACGCGACGAGGGCCATGGAGGCGCGCTCCAAGACGCTCGAGTTGCAACTACAGACATCATCCAGCGAAGTTGCGGTGCTGCGTGAGCGCTTGGAATCGGTGCGCCGCGAAAGTCTCACGGATACGCTTACCGGGATCGCCAATCGCAAGGCCTTCGAGAGCGAGCTTGCCACGAGCATCGAGCGGGCACTGCAGGACAACGAACCCTTAGCGCTGCTGATGTGCGACATCGATCACTTCAAGGTGTTCAACGATACTTGGGGCCATCAAACCGGAGATCAGGTTCTGCGCCTCGTGGCCAATTGCCTGTCGGAGGCGGTAAAGGGTCAGGACACGGCAGCGCGGTTTGGCGGCGAGGAATTCACCGTCATCCTTCCGCGCACCCCGCTCTCCTCTGCTCGCCAACTGGCCGAGCAAATTCGCGTGAAGGTCGAATCCAAGCAGTTGGTGAAGAAATCTACCGGCGACATCCTCGGGGCAATCACGATTTCGATCGGCGTCGCACAATATCAGCCGAATGAAAACGCGGTGGATCTTGTGCGTCGCGCCGATGCCTGCCTGTACGCGGCCAAACACGCGGGCCGCAACCGCATCGCGAGTGAACCCGACGATGCCGGGCGCAAAGCAAAAACAACCGAGGCGGCTTAAAGCCTAGTTTTCCGACTCTTTTTGTGCCGGCACGATGACGACGGATTCGCCGCAACCGCAGGCTTCCGTCTGATTGGGATTGCTGAAGATGAATCGCTCGGCAAGCTTATCGCGCTTGAAATCCATTTCCGTGCCGACGAGAAACATCACCGCCTTCGGGTCGATCAGAATGCGCACGCCCTTGTCCTCGATGACTTCATCAAGCGGGCCCTTGGCCTCCGCGTAATCCATGGTGTAGCTCATCCCGGCACAGCCGCCGTTCTTCACTCCCACCCGCACGCCGATGTAGCGCCCGTCGGAGCCGTTCATGATGGCGTGAATTCGCGCCGCAGCCGCGTCGGTCAATTTGACCACCTTCGGGCGTTCGCGTCTTGTGCGTGTCGATGTCGTGTTCGTACTCATGTTCACCCATGCCTCATCGGCTCAAAACATGTTCAACTCAAGCTTGGCTTCCTCGGACATCCGATCCGGCGTCCAAGGCGGATCGAAGGTCATGTTCACTTTGACCTCTCCGACACCCTTCACGGTTTTCAGCGCTTCCGTCACCATATTCGGCATTTCGCCCGCGACCGGACAGCCCGGAGCCGTTAGCGTCATATCGACCGTCACGTCCTTGTTGTCGGCCACATCGACCTTATAGATAAGACCGAGTTCGTAAATGTCGACCGGGATCTCGGGATCGTAGACGGTCTTAAGCGCCGCAATGAGCTCATTGCCGAACGATTCGAGCTCTTCCGGCGTCATTGCCGTTTGTGCAGCGGCAGCCGGGACGGTGCCCTGCCCAGCGTCGCCTGGCGCTTCCGGTTTGACGTGAACGCCTTCGCTCATTCCGTCCTCACTGCGCGCTCGCCTTCCAACGCCGCCTTCATCGCATGCCAAGCCAGGGTGGCGCACTTCACGCGCATCGGAAATGCCGACACTCCGGCCATCACTTCGAGACGCTCGCGATCTTCCTCGTCAAGCGACTGGACAGCCTCCCCCTTCACGAGACGCAGAAATCCACCCATCAGGCTTTCGGCTTCCGTGACGGTACGTCCCTCCAGCATCTCGGTCATCAGCGAAGCCGAAGCGACCGATATCGCGCAGCCCTTGCCCTCGAAAGTGACATCGGTGATTCGTTCGTTCGCGTCCACCGCGAGATAGATCTTCACCTTGTCGCCGCAGAGAGGGTTATGGCCTTCGGCAACATGGCTTGCATCCGTTAGAGGCCCGAAATGCCGCGGGTGCCTGGAATGATCCAGGATGATGTCCTGATACAGCTCGCGCAAGTTCTGGTCCATCAGCCGAACACTCTTCGTGCTTCACCCACGGCGGCAATCAGCGCATCCACTTCAGCCGCGGTGTTGTAGAGCCCAAACGATGCCCGCGCGGTGCCGGACACGGAAAACCGATCCATGAGCGGCTGCGCGCAATGATGACCGCCACGCACCGCGACTCCCTCGCGGTCGAGAATCGTGGCCAGGTCGTGGGCGTGAATGCCGATAGCTTCGAAGGAGATGATCGGTCCCTTATCCGCCGCTTCACCTATGATCTTGATGCCGTTCGTTTCCTTAAGCCTCTTTGTCGCGGTGCGCGCCAACGCAAGCTCATGCGCCGCAATCTTTTCGCGGCCGACACCGTCGAGATAATCCAGCGCGGCAGCCAAGCCAACGGCTTCAACAATCGGCGGCGTGCCCGCCTCGAAGCGCATCGGGGGATCGGCGTAGCTGATATTCACCTTGGTGACTTCGCGGATCATTTCGCCGCCGCCTTCGAAAGGCCGCATCGCTTTCAAGTGAGCCCGCTTTGCGTAAAGCGCGCCGATGCCGGTTGGCCCGTAGAGCTTGTGGCCGGTAAGCGCGTAGAAATCGACGTCCAGATCCTGCACATCGACGATCCCATGAACCGCCCCCTGACAACCGTCGGCGAGTACCGGAACGCCCTTCTGATGCGCAAGGTGTACGATCTCCTTCAGAGCCGTTTTCGTGCCAAGCACGTTCGACATGTGGGTCAATGCCACCAATTTGGTCTTTGACGTAATGGCGCGCGCTACGTCGGCCGGATCGAGTTCTCCTAGATCGGACACTTCGACCCACTTCAGCACCGCGCCTTGGCGCTCCCTCAGGAAATGCCACGGCACAATATTCGAATGGTGCTCCATCACACTGAGCACGACCTCATCGCCTGCTTGAATCTGCGGCGAAAGATACGAGTAGGACACGAGATTGATCGCCTCGGTGCCCCCGCGCGTGAAAATGATCTCGTCGGAATGGGCGGCATTGAGGAAACGCTGCACGCGCACGCGGGCTTGCTCGTATCGGTCGGTCGCCGCGCCCGATAGGAAGTGCACGCCGCGATGCACATTGGCGTACTCGCTGGTCATGAAAGACGTCATCGTGTCGAGCACCAGCTTCGGCTTTTGGGCCGATGCCGCACTGTCGAGATAGACCAGCGGACGGCCGTGCACCTTGCGGGCAAGAATAGGGAAATCGCTGCGCAACCGAGCGACGTCATAAGTTTGCGCCTGCATCTGCAGTTCGGCGTTCATTTTACTTCTTGTCCCATTGCCGTCAGGGCCGCATCCAATCGCCGCCAGATCGCGTCATGGGTGACCGGATCGACGAAATCTCCAATCGCGTCCTCTAGGAAAGCGCGGATCAGCAGTCCTTTGGCTTCTGCCTCCGGAATACCGCGCGCGCGCAAATAGAACAGGGCATCGGCGTCAAGAGCGCCGATTGCGGTTCCGTGTCCGCAAATAACATCGTCGGCAAAAATCTCGAGTTCGGGCTTGGCGTCGGCTTCCGCGCGTGGACTCAAGAGCAGTGCCTTGAACAATTGGTGCGAGTCCGACTTCACCGCGCCCTCGCGCACAACAACGCGTCCCTGGCTCACCGACCGGCCGTGCCCGCCAACCACGCTCTTGAACAGCTGCCGGCTGGTCGTGTGCGGACTGGCGTGGTCCATGACCGTGGTTACGTCGGAAATTCCCGAACTCGGCGCGGAGACATTGTGCAAGTTCGCCTCGGCCCCCGGACCGCGTAGTTGCACGATCACATCAAGACGCGAAAGCTTCGCACCGAGCCCGGCGTATAGCGCGCGGTAGCCGGCGTCACGCTCAAGCGATGCGCCAATGCTGGTGACATGCAGCGCCGTCTGGGATTCAGACTGCAGACGGACATGTTCCAGCTTGGCCCCGGGCCTCAAATTGATTTCGATGCCGAGATTGGTCAGGGATTGGTCGTTTCCCTCGCCGCTGTGAGACTCAAGGAGGCGAAGCGAAGCTCCCTCTTCGACGACGATCAAGATTCGCGAGTGGATGACGACGTCATGCCTTCCGGCGGGATTGACGAAATTAAGATGCAGCGCCGCGTTCGACGCGCGGACGCGCAAGGCTACGCCGCCGCGCATCAGCGCAAGCGACGCCGCGCCTAGCGGCTGGTCGGGACCGGCCGCCAACAGGCCGAGATGGTCCTTCACCCAATCCGGCACTTTCGTTCCAATGGCGGCGAGATCGACAATGTCGATGTCCTCCTCGCGGTCGCCGACCGCATGGAGAAAGCCGCTGACGAGGGTGAGACGGGTACCCGCCACGCCGGCAAACGCGCCGGCTTCGCGCACTGCGCCCGGGAATCGGGCAGCCGGTTCGAGCGGCGATTCCAGCGCCGCGGCCAAGTCAGTGTATTTCCATGCTTCAACGCGACGCGTCGGCATGCCCGTCCTGGCAAACGCCTGCAACGCTGCAGCTCGCTTTCTGTCCAGCCACTCCTGTCCCGCTCCGGGAAGATGCGCGGCATTTGCCGCGAAGTCTTCCTGGAAGACATCGGCCTCGGACAGGGGTTTCAGCGCAAGAACGGTCATGCGGCCTCACACATTCTCATAGCCGTGCGCTTCCAATTCCAACGCAAGGTCGGCCGCGCCCGACTTGGCAATGCGGCCGTTGGTCAACACATGGACGCGGTCCGGAACGATGTAGTCGAGAAGCCGCTGATAGTGCGTAATCACGAGCATCGCACGCGATGGGGCACGCAACGCGTTCACGCCGTCCGCCACCAGTTTAAGCGCGTCGATGTCGAGCCCAGAATCGGTTTCGTCGAGGATCGCAAGTTTCGGCTCGAACAGAGCCATTTGCAGAATTTCCATGCGCTTCTTCTCGCCGCCTGAAAACCCTGCATTGAGCGGCCGCTTCAGCATCTCCTCGGGGATCTTCAGCGCTTTCGCCTTCTCCCGAACGAGCTTCAGTACGCGCATGGCATCGAGCTCGGATTCGCCGCGTGCCCGGCGTTGCGCGTTCAGCGCGGTCTTCAGGAACGTCAATGTCACCACCCCGGGAATCTCCACGGGATATTGCAGGGCCAGAAATATGCCCTTCGTCGCACGTTCCTCGGGAGCGAGCTGCGTCAGATCCTCGCCCTGATACAGAATGCGCCCGCGCGTGATCGCATAACCTTCGCGACCCGCGAGCGTATACGAGAGCGTCGACTTGCCCGAGCCATTCGGCCCCATCACGGCGTGCACTTCCCCGGCAGGAATCGAAAGCGTGATTCCTTTGAGGATATCCCGGCCGTCAACCGTGACGTGAAGATCGTCAATTTCAAGCATGGCTGAGCTCATCCGACACTGCCTTCAAGACTGATGCCGACAAGTTTCTGCGCTTCGACGGCAAACTCCATCGGCAATTGCTGGAGCACATCCCGGCAGAAACCGTTAACGATCAGCGCTACCGCCTCTTCCTGCGGAATACCGCGCGCGAGGCAATAGAAGAGCTGATCGTCGGAAATCTTCGACGTCGTTGCCTCGTGCTCCAGCTTCGCGGTCGGATTGCGGCTTTCGATATAGGGCACGGTGTGGGCCCCGCAATGGGGCCCAATCAGCAGTGAATCGCACTGCGTGTGATTGCGCGCATTTTCGGCGCGGGGATGGACACTGACGAGCCCGCGATAGGTGTTCTGAGCTTTTCCTGCCGAGATGCCCTTCGAAACGATGCGCGAGCGTGTGTTGCGGCCGAGATGGATCATCTTCGTGCCTGTGTCGGCCTGCTGGAAATTGTTGGTGATGGCGATGGAATAGAATTCGCCGACGGTATCGTCGCCGCGCAGGATGCAGCTCGGATATTTCCAGGTGATCGCCGAGCCGGTTTCGACCTGCGTCCAGGAAATCTTGGAGCCCCTGCCCCGGCAATCGCCGCGCTTGGTGACGAAATTGTAGATCCCGCCTTTTCCTTCGGCGTCGCCGGGATACCAATTCTGCACCGTCGAATATTTGATTTCCGCGCGGTCCAAGGCAACCAGCTCAACGACGGCCGCATGCAACTGGTTTTCGTCGCGCTTCGGCGCCGTGCAACCTTCGAGGTAGGAAACGTAGGATCCTTCGTCGGCGATGATGAGAGTGCGCTCGAACTGACCTGTTTCCGATGCATTGATGCGGAAATAGGTCGACAGCTCCATCGGGCAGCGAACGCCCTTCGGCACGTAGACAAACGTGCCGTCGGAGAAGACGGCCGAATTCAGCGTGGCGAAGAAATTATCGGTCACCGGCACCACCGAACCAAGATATTTGCGGACGAGCTCCGGGTGATCGCGGATGGCTTCCGAGATGGGGCAGAAGATCACGCCCGCTTCGGTGAGCTTTGCCTTGAAGGTGGTGGCGACGGAAACCGAGTCGAAGACGGCGTCGACGGCGACGCCGGCCAGCAGTTTCTGTTCGGACAAAGGAATGCCCAGCTTCTGGTAGGTCTCAAGAAGCTTTGGATCCACGTCCTCCAGGCTTTTGGGCCCGGGCGACGATTTCGGCGCCGCGTAATAATAGGCGTTCTGGTAGTCGATCGGCGGATAATGCACGCGTGCCCATTTGGGCTCGGTCATTTCCTTCCAGCGCTGAAACGCTTCCAAGCGCCATTCCAGCATCCATTCCGGCTCGCTTTTCTTCAACGAAATAAAACGGACGGTACTCTCGTTCAGCCCCTTCTCGGCACGCACCATCTCGATGTCCGTGACGAAGCCGTATTTGTATTTTTCGCCGGCCAGATCGGCGACGCGTTCGGTGGTCTCTCGCACAGCAGCCATTGTTTTCTCCTATGCCGCCAGTGCCGCGCGACGGTCGATCAGCCGGCGCAAACTGGAAATGACCGCATCGACGTCTTCTTCGCGGCTGGTCCAACCAAAGCTCAAACGAAGTCCACAACGCGCGAGGTCTTGGCCGACACCCATTGCCGCGAGCACCTGGGACGGCTTGACTTTGCCCGATGAGCAGGCTGAACCCGAGGACACAGCGACGCCATCGAGATCGAGCGCGATCAGCGCGGTTTCAGCCGCGAGATTCGGAACGGCAAAATTCGACGTGTTCGCGATGCGCTCTGCACCGGCACCGAAAATCACCGCATCCGGCGCGAGACGCAAAAGATCCGCTTCGAAGCGATCACGCAGCAAAGCGAAACGGGAAACCTCCGCTGCCATGTCGCGCAAAGATTCGGCGGCGGCACCGAACCCGGCGATCGCCGCGACATTTTCCGTACCCGAGCGGCGGCCCAGTTCCTGTCCCCCGCCATCGACCAGCGGCGCCAGCGGTGCGCCGTCCTTGACGAGGAGAGCGCCGGCGCCCTGTGGGCCGCCGAGCTTGTGCGCGGAAACGGTCATATAGTCTGCGGCGAGTCTCCGAAACGACAACGGTATGCGACCGACAGCCTGAACCGCATCCACGTGCAGCAGCGCGCCCTCGCCGCCTTCGGCGCGTAACAGCTTTCCGATTTCGGCAATGTTCTGCACCACACCCGTCTCGTTGTTGGCGGCCATCACCGACACGAGAACGCGTCCCTTGCCCTGCATGAGCTGCAACCGAAGCGCCGGTAAATCGATCAGTCCATCGTGGCTCACGGGAATTTCGCCAAGCTTGAGGCCGGGCACAGTTTCGCTCAGCGCTACCGCGGCGGCGCGCACACTTTCATGTTCAACCGCTGAGACGAGTAGGCGGGTAAGGCGATCCTCGGCGGCGAGAGCACCGGCGACGGCACCCTTCAAAGCGAGGGCATTGGCCTCGGTTCCACCGCTGGTGAAAATCACCGACGACGACGCGCCGTCGACCAACGCGGCGACACGGTCACGCGCCTGTTCGACACGGGCACGTGCTGTTCTTCCTGCCGCGTGTACGGACGAGGCGTTTCCAACGTCGTCAAGCGCGGCCAGCATGGCGGCCTTGACTGATTCGCGCGGCGGTGATGTCGCGTTATGATCGAGGTAAATCATTCCATGTCCACGGGGCTATGCTGCCACCCTCGTGCCTTCGATCGGACGCGCGCGTCCCAGCACACGCCGCTGGATCACATCGTCGAGCGTTACGGAGGCGAGAAACACCTCGATTTGTCTGCCGAGTTCCTCCCACAGATCGTGGGTAAGACAGCGGCCGGTCCGGCCGAGACAGCCTTTCGAACTCTCTACGCGGCAGCGCGTCGCCTTGATCGGTTCATCAACCGCAACAATGATGTCGGCGATGCGCATTTCGGCTGCGGGCTGCGCCAGGCGGTATCCGCCCCTCGGCCCTCGCGTGGCTACAACAAGGCCGCCGCGCCTGAGCTTGCCGAAAAGCTGCTCAAGATAGGGCAGCGATATTTCTTGACGCCGGGCAATTTCGGCCAAGGGGACGTGCACATCGGATGCGCTGCCCCCTGCATGACGCGCCAGATCGGCCATAGCCATAACCGCGTAGCGTCCTCGTGTGCTCAGTTTCACCGCTGCCTCCTCGGCTGTCGGCAAGGTTTGGCCAAATCGCCACAAACACTTGCCACCTGAACCCGCCGATGTAGTAAGAAGACCGCCGGTCCGAACCCATCAGCGTAGAGGCCGGATATAGAATTCCTGACTGCAGCAGTCAAGAATTGGCTATCCTGCGTGGCTTTTTCCTTGCAACACATTGAAAAAATTATGCTCTTTCACCGACTCCTCGTGCCCACAATCCTGAGCAATCCGTCAGTTTCCAGGTCCGGCATTAGCCCTGGACGCAACCATGCCTGACATCATCCTTCCTGGTCCCGCCGGACGAATCGAAGCGCGCTATCTGCGGCAGAAGGCAGCCAACGCGCCCATGGCGCTGATTCTGCATTCTCATCCGCAATACGGCGGGACGATGAACAATCCGCTCGTTTACGAGCTCTATCATCGATTCCATAAGCTCGGCTGCACGGTTGTGCGGTTCAATTTCCGCGGTGTAGGCCGCAGCCAGGGCTCGTTCGACAACGGCGCGGGTGAGCTCTCCGACGCGGCGGCCGTGCTCGATTGGATGAGCACGCTCTATCCCAATCCATCCTATTGCTGGGTTGCGGGAATCTCGTTTGGAGCCTGGATCGGCATGCAGTTGCTGATGCGCCGCCCTGAGATCACCGGCTTCATCTCGATAGCCCCGCAGGCAAATTTGTACGATTTTGCATTTCTCGCGCCCTGCCCGGCTTCCGGGTTATTTATCCACGGCACCAAAGACCAAGTGGTTCCCGAGGCCGACGTCCAAAAGCTGGTGGACCGGTTATCAGCCCAGCGCGGCATCAAGATCACTTACGCCAAGGTCGACGGCGCAAACCACTTTTTCGACAATCACATGCCCGAAGTCGTCGATCTGGTTGAAGAGTACGCCAAGAAGCGGATGGCCTCGACGGACGGCGGCCGGTAAGGCCCTCGCCTATTTGGGCTTGCGGCTAAGCAAAAGCCCCATAAAGCGAAGCACATAAGAGGTTGGGCGGCACGCGAAATGCCCGTCTTAAGTGTCTCGTTTCAGCCACTTTTCAGTCAACTTGGCCAATTAGCCTGTGGTAAGCTTTCTGTCATGCTTTCGGGGTTGACGATGAAGACCGTGAGCCTTGTTGCGATTGCCGCGGCTGGATGTGCTTGGGTGAACAGCGCCCAGGCTGCAACAGCAACCGCTGCCGCCCGTGAGTGGGTCTGGTGCAACGGCACCGCGCGGGAAGGCATTTCGGACGATATGCAAATCGCCGGCTGCACCGCTCGCATCGAGTCGGGTGAAGAGAGCGACACCAATCTGTTCGTGGCCTACTACAATCGCGCCTTCGCCCACTACAACAAAGGCGAATATGACCTCGCACTTAGCGATTACGGGACAGCCATTGAACTCAAGCCGGGAGACCCCAATGCCTATGTCGGTCGCGGGCTATCCTACTATCACAAAGATCGATACGAGCAGGCCGTCGCCGAATTCACCAAAGCGATCGAGCTGAAGCCGGATTCCGCCGACATTTTTTACCGGCGCGCCACTGCCTATGCGGCCCAGAAAAAATATGACCCAGCGATCGCCGACTACGATATCGCGATCAGGCTCAAGCGCGACTTTGCCGAGGCCATCTTCAATCGCGGCGGAGCCTACTACGCCAAACGGTCGTTCAAGCCGGCAATCGCAGATTTCGACCAATACATCCGCTACAGGCCGTGGCTGGCCGATGGGTTTCAGGCCCGCGGCTATGTGAAGAGCGCACTCGGCGAGCCCGACGGCGCCATCACAGATTTCGATCGCGCCATTCGTTTGGATCCCCGCGCGTCCGGCAGCTTTTATGGCCGTGGGCTCGCGCGTATCGGCAAGCAGCAATACGATACGGCGATTTCGGATCTCGATCAGGCGCTTCGGATCAAGCCCGACTATGCCGAGGCTTACCGCTGGCGGGGTTACGCCTACGACCGCAAGGGCATGAGCGCGGAGGCCATCGAGGACTTCAACCAGGCGATAAAGCTTAATCCCGACTTCGGCACCGCGTTCGACAATCGCGCCTACGTATATCTAAAGCTCGGGCAGTATAACCAGGCGCTTGCCGATCTCGACCAAGCCATCCGATTGGAACCAGATTTGGCCGAGGCGTTCCATTATCGCGGCGTGATCCGTCACAACACCGACCAATACGAACTGGCGATCGCCGACTTCAACAAGGCGCTCAATCTCAATCCCAACAATGCCAATGCGCTGTTCGGGCGTGGCCTCGATCACTATTACAACGGTCATTTCGACGAGGCGATTGCCGACTACGACCGTGTCATTCGTCTTGAGCCGGCACCGAGTGCGCTGCTCAATCGAGGCAGCGCCCATTTCAACAAAGGTGAGTTCGACCAAGCGCTCGCCGACTACGCGCGCGCGATTCAGATGAAGCCGAACTATGCCGAGGCTTTTTTCAATCGCGCGACGGCCGCCGCCGCAATCGGCGAATACGACGAGGCGATTACCGATTTTGACCGCGCGATTGCGCTGAAGCCGGACTATGCCGACGCCTTCTACAGCCGCGCCGGAGTCTATGACGACAAGCGGGAATTCCGCCGCGCCCTTGCCGACTATGATGAAGCCATTAGGCTTCAGCCGAGCAATATTGCGGCGTTGATCAATCGCTGCTGGACGCGCGCGGTAATGGGTGAAGAACTGCAGATTGCGCTCACTGATTGCAATGCGGCCCTAAGATTGAATGCGGGGAGCGCGGTAACGCTGGATACACGCGCCCTGGTCCAACTGCGCATGGGCCGCTATCGCGAGGCCATCGAGGATTACGACTTTGCGCTCCAGCGCAGTCCCAAACTCGCAACCGCGCTGTTCGGACGCGGGGTCGCGCAAATTCGCACCGGCAATGCCGAAGGCGGTCATGCCGACCTCGCGGCTGCCGAGAAGGAAAAGCCGGGCGTCTCGGCACGTTTCGCGAGTTACGGGCTTACTCCTTAGCTTTCTCAGATCGAGGAACGCAATGCGGCGAATGGTGATTGCAACCGCTCTTTCGGCGGTTTGTGTGGTCGCGGTTGAAGCCGCGGAACAGGCCCAGCCCCTATCGCCGCAGGAAGTCGAGCGGCGATGCCACGATTACACGCAGCGCGCCGATGCGCAGATTCTGGCCTGCACACGGATCATCGGCCTCTATGCCAACGCTACCGGGAATCGTCCTTTGCAGGCCATCGCGCTGTTGGCCCGCGGCTCGACGTACTCCCGCACCGGCGATCGCGCTCGCGCGCTCGCCGATTTCCGCGAGGCGATCAGGCTCGATACGATTCCCATCGAGGCGGGCGAGAAGGACGTTGCTTTGTATAATGACCGCTGTTGGGCGCGCGCGGTTGCCGGGCTCGAACTCGACATGGCCTTGGCGGATTGCAATGAGGCGCTGCGGCTGAAGGCCGACTTCGTCGCGGCGCTCGACAGCCGGGCGTTTCTCCAGCTGCGCCAGAAGCGGTATCGAGACGCCGTCAGAGATTACGACGCAACGTTAAAACAGAACGGGATGGACCCGTATTCGCTTTACGGCCGAGGCGTCGCGAAAATGCGCATCGGCGATACCGAGGGTGCCAAGGCCGATATCGCCGCGGCAACCGCCGCTCAACAAGGAATTGGCGCTGAATTCCTATCCTACGGCATCACGCCGTAAAACTACGGCACCCGCGGCGACACTGGTTTCCGAGTGGATCGCGATAGCTCAAGCCGTGCCCACTCATCCAAGCGGTTACTTTGAAGACGTCTGGCAGCGTGTTAAGCACCACCGCTTTTCCGCAGCGGCGCAGCGGCCCAGGGTGTCATGTCATGACTGAATACCGCTCCGAGTTCCTCAAGCTTGCCGCTGCGCGCGGCCAGCTTCATCAGTGCACGGATGCGATGGCGCTGGATGCATTGATGGTGAAGGAGCGCGTCACCGCCTATATCGGCTTCGACTGTACCGCGCCGAGTTTCCATATCGGCAGCTTGATGCAAATCATGACGCTACGCCGGCTGCAGCAGACAGGGCACAAACCCATCGTCGTCATGGGAGGCGGCACGACCAAAGTCGGCGATCCGTCCGGCAAGGACGACATGAGACAATTGCTGATGCCGGACCAAATCGAAGCCAACAAGCGCAGCCTCTTCCGCGTCTTCGAGCGGTTCTTGACGTTCGGCGCGGGAGCCGGCGACGCGATCATGGTCGACAATGCCGAATGGCTCGATCAGCTCGAATATGTTTCATTTTTGCGCGACATTGGCAGGCACATGTCGGTCAATCGCATGCTGACGATGGACAGCGTGAAACTGCGCCTCGACCGCGATCAGCCGCTGAGCTTCCTCGAATTCAACTACATGATCCTCCAGGCCTATGACTTCCTCGAGCTGTGGCGCCGCGCCCGCTGCCAGCTGCAGCTCGGCGGTTCGGATCAATGGGGCAATATCGTCAACGGCATCGAGCTCGGCCGCCGGA
>Ga0134122_10000752_pt1 | contig 22567 bp, 17 predicted proteins | sample KB302_FD_96461 | JGI IMG/M metagenome (GOLD analysis project Ga0134122, IMG submission 96461) | Terrestrial soil microbial communities without Nitrogen fertilizer from Kellogg Biological Station, Michigan, USA - KB3-0-2 | ecosystem: Environmental > Terrestrial > Soil > Unclassified ...
GCACAAGTTGTCCTTCATCAGCCCGGAAATGTTCACGCTGCTGTTGTCCATCGAATTCGTGATGGTGATCATCATCGGCGGTGCCATCGGCCTGCACGGCGCCGTGCTGGGCGCCATCTTCATCGTCATGGTCGACCCGCTGCTGACCTGGGTGAAGGACGATGTGCCAACCTTCCTCGCCGGCATTGCCAGCAGCCTTGGCGTCGGCGCAGGCCGGGCGCAGGCGCTGGAACAGACCCTCAACAACCTTGCCTCGGCGGCCGGTCTCAAGGGCGCCATTTACGGCGTCATCATCATGCTCTTCATCCTGTTCGAGCCCATGGGCCTCTATGGACGTTGGCTGAAGATCAAGCTCTTTTTTCAGCTCTTTCCGCTCTACAAAAAGGCAAGTTTCAAGCGCCAGAAGACCTACGTGAAGACGGAGCGCAATCGGTGAGCTTCTTTAGGGTCGACGGCATCTCGTTGCAATTCGGCGGGCTGAAGGCCGTCGACAACGTCTCCTTCGAAATCAATAAGGGTGAGATCTTCACCATCATTGGCCCGAATGGCGCTGGCAAGACCTCGATCTTCAACCTGATTTCGCGCTTGTACGAGCCGAGCGCCGGACACCTTTACTTCGGCGATTGCGATATCACGGGGCTGCCACCACACACGATTGCCAAAATGGGCATTGCCCGCACTTTCCAGAACATCGAACTGTTCGAGAATGCCACCTTGCTGGCCAATCTCCTGGTGGGGCGCCACTGCCACTCGCGCACGCGGCTTTGGCAGGAGCTCATGTTTTTGCCCAGCGTCAAGCGCGCCGAGCGGCAGCATCGGGCCAAGGTCGAGGAGGTGATCGACTTGCTCGATCTGCAAGCCTATCGCGAAAAGATCATCGCCGGCCTGCCCTACGGCGTGCGCAAGGTAACCGAGCTTGCCCGAGCGCTGTGCTCGGAACCCCAGCTCATCTTGCTGGACGAGCCCTCCTCCGGTCTCAATGTCGAAGAAACCGACGACATGTCGTTTTGGATCCGCGACATCAAAAACGAGCTTGGTATCACGGTGCTGATGGTGGAGCACGACATGACCCTGGTGAACCGCGTCTCGGATCGCGTGCTGGCCCTCAACTACGGGCGCGTACTCGCCAGCGGGACGCCCGCGGAGGTCCAAAGCCATCCCGACGTCATCGCCGCCTATCTCGGAAGCTGACAGCATGGCCCGCGCCGACGCCCACAGCGACACCATTCTCAAGGTCGCCAACATCGAGAGCTACTACGGGCCAATCATGGCCATTCGCGGGGTCAGCCTCGAGGTGCCGCGCGGCAAGATCGTCACCGTGCTCGGCGCCAACGGCGCCGGCAAAACCACCGTGCTCAAGACCATCTCCGGCGTGCTCGACCCGCAAAAGGGTACCATCGAGTTGGAGGGAAAGCCGATCCAGCGCCTGAGCCCGGACCGCATCGTCCGTATGGGTTTGGGGCATGTGCCGGAGGGACGCGAGGTATTTCCCTTTCTCACGGTTGCCGAAAACCTGAGCATGGGCGCCTACTTGCGCCGCGATCGCGAGGGCATCGCCAAGGACCTGGAACGCATCTACGATTACTTCCCGGTCCTGAAGGCGCGGCTCAATCAGGCGGCCGGACACCTGTCGGGAGGCGAGCAGCAAATGCTGGCCATCTCGCGGGCGTTGATGAACCGGCCGCGGCTCTTGCTACTGGACGAGCCCTCGCTTGGGCTGTCACCGCTGCTGGTGAAGGAAATCTTTGCCATCATCCGGCGCATCAATGAGGCTGAAGGCGTCTCGATCTTGCTGGTCGAGCAGAATGCGAAAATGGCCCTCGAGATTGCCTACTACGGCTATGTATTGGAGGTTGGCCGCATCGTCATGGCCGATACCTGCGAGCGGCTGATGCAATCGAAGGACGTGCAGGAATTCTACCTTGGTGCCAAGGAAGAAAGCGCCCGCGGTGAACGGCGCTGGAAGCGAAAAAAGACGTGGCGATAGCAGGGCAAATGCAATGGCCGAGCGTGAGAAACTGAGCATCGGCGACACCATCGCCAAGAGCTTCCTGATCGCGGTCGAGCAGCGCGGTACGCGCACCGCGCTGCGCGAAAAGGAGCTGGGTATCTGGAAGTCCGTGTCGTGGCGCGAGTGGGGGGACAAATCCAAGGCGATCGCCTACGCCCTGTATGCCTGCGGCTTTCGACCGGGCGATGTCGCCTCGATCCTGTCGAACACCAAACCCCAATGGATCTACGCCGATATGGGGGTGTTGTGCGCCGGCGGCGTCTCCTCTGGAATTTATCCGACCGACGCCGCCAAGCAGGTTGAATATTTGCTGGTCGACAGCGGCAGCAAGGTCATCTTTGTCGAAGACGATGAACAGCTCGACAAGGTCCTGACGGTGCGCGCGCGCTGCCCGCAACTCGAGCTGATCGTCATCGACGACATGGAAGGCCTTGCCGGCTTCACGGATCCGATGGCGGTGTCCTTGGATGACTTCATCGCCCGCGGCAGAGACTACCTGAAGGGCCGCGAGGGGCTCTGGCAGGAGATGCTAAATTCGCGCCGCACCGAGGATCTCGCCGTCCTGGTCTACACCTCGGGCACCACCGGACCGCCGAAGGGCGCAATGCACGCCAACAAAAGCGTGCTGGCCCAGATGCGGCATGCCGATACGCTGTTTCCCGTTGCGGTTCATGAGGAGCGGCTGCTGTTTCTGCCGCTGTGCCATGTCGCCGAGCGTATCGGTGGCTACTACTATTCGGTCGCCACGGGATCGACCATGAATTTCGCGGAAAGTCCCGAGACGGTCCCCGACAACATCCGCGAGGTGCAGCCGACCGCGTTCCTGGCGGTACCGCGGGTATGGGAAAAGTTCTACTCAGCCATCATGATCGCGCTGAAGGACGCAACACCGCTAGAGAAATGGGCCTATCAATGCGCGATCGGCATCGGCTACCGCATGGCCGAGCACCGGCTGCGGGGGACCACGCCGTCGTCGCTGTTGCGGCTCGCCAACGCGGCCGGCTACTGGCTTGTTCTGCGCAACATCCGCAAGATCTTAGGTGTGGACCGCTGCCGGTTGCTCTACACCGGCGCGGCACCGATCTCTCCCGACCTCATCAAGTGGTATCTGGCGCTCGGCTTGAACATGTATGAGGTCTACGGTCAAACCGAGAACTGCGGGGTCGCGACCTCGATGCGGGCAGAAAAAATCAAGCTCGGCACCGTCGGCCAGTCGGTTCCTTGGGGAGAGGTAAAGGTCTCGCCGGAAGGGGAAATCCTGATCAAGGGCGATTTTCTGTTCATGGGCTATCTCAACAAGCCGGAAAGGACGGCGGAGACCATCGACCAGGACGGCTGGCTGCATACGGGCGACGTCGGAACGCTGGATGCGGAGGGCTTTGTTCGCATCACGGACCGCATGAAGGACATCATCATCACGGCCGGTGGCAAGAATATCACGCCCTCGGAAATCGAGAACCAGCTGAAGTTTTCGCCCTATATTTCCGACGCGATCGTTATCGGCGACAAGCGCCCATACCTGACCTGCCTGGTGATGATCGACCAGGAGAATGTCGAAAAATTTGCCCAGGATCAGAGCGTCCCGTTCACCAACTATGCCAGTCTCACCCGCGCTAAGCAGGTGCAAGACTTGATTTGGGGCGAAATCGACAAGGTGAATGCCAACTTCGCTCGCGTCGAAGCGATCAAAAAATTCTACCTCATCGAGCAGCAGCTGACGCCCGAAGATGAAGAACTGACGCCTACCATGAAACTGAAACGCGCGTTCGTGAACCAGAAGTACGCAAGCGAGATCGAGAGCATGTACCGCAATCGCGCCGCGGCGTAGGCCGTGGCGCGGTGCGACCGTCGCTTTGGTTTAGAGCAACCAAAATCGGCTCAGGCGAGAGCCGCCGAGGAGAGTGAGAAGGAGGAAACGCATGCCCAATGCACTATGGAAGGCAAGTCTCGCGGGAGTCGTGCTGACGCTGGCCGTCGGCCCGACGTTCGCGCAGACTAAGGTGACCAATCAGGGGATCTCGGCCGACGAGATCGTGATCGGGACGCATCAGGACCTATCGGGACCGATCAAAGGTTGGGGGGTTCCCGTCAGCAACGGCATGAAGCTCGCCGTCGACGAGATCAACGCCGCCGGCGGCGTCCACGGTCGCAAGCTGAAGCTGATCTTGGAAGACAGCGGCTATGACCCGAAGAAAGCCGTGCTGGCCACGCAAAAGATGATCGAGAAGGACAAGATCTTCGTCAATCTTGGCTCGATGGGATCGCCGACGGTGCTCGCCGCACAAGACATCACGCTCGATGCCGGCGTGCTGCAGCTCTTTCCACTGACCGCGGCCGAATTCACCTTCAAGGTCGATCCGGCCAAACCCCAGGAGCGCTTGAAGTTCAATAACCTCTTGCCCTACGTGGAAAGCACGCGGGCAGCGGTCAAGTACATGATCGAATCGAGTGGCTTCAAGAAACCCTGCATCCTGCATCAGGATGACGAGTACGGTAAGAACGTCCTCGATGGCTTCACGCAGCAGCTCACCGCCATGAAGATGCAGCCGGCGTCCGTGACAAGCTATAAGCGCGGCGCATCGGACTTCAGCGCGCAGGTGGCCAAAATGAAGGCCGACGGCTGCGACCTGGTGCTGCTGGGCGCGATCATTCGCGAACCCATCGGCGCCATGGGTGAAGCCAAGAAACTGGGCTGGGATGTGACCTTCCTCGGAGCCACCCCCGTGAACGTGCTGGAGGTCCCCGCACTCGGCAAAGACGTGGTGGAGGGGCTCTACTCGGCGGGCGCCTTCGAAATCCCCTACGAGGACACAGCCAAGGGTAAGGTCAAGGATTGGCTCGACAGCTATCGCAAGGCTTACAATGCGGCCGCCAACACGCAAGCGATCATCGGCTATAACGCCGTCATGACGCTCGCGCACTATCTCAAGCTCGCGGGCAAGGACCTATCGGGGGACAAGTTGTTGGCCGCCCTGGAAAGCGGTGACGTCTACCAGGATCTCTTTGGTTCGCCGCCGACCAAGTTCTCAAAGAGCGACCATCTGGCCACGACCATCACCAGCGTGCAGCAGGTGAAGAACGGTCGCTGGGTGGTCGTCAAGGATGGCCTGTCCTATTGAAGCCTGTCGTCGACCCGCGGCGGCGGCCGCCGCCGCGGGCCCCCAAAGACCTCGGACGGCCGCGCCCTCTGACGGCCAGGGCATGCCCCAGCAAGGACAACCGCCCTGCCCGCATCGCCGTCGGCGCGACGATGTACCCATGGTTTTGGCGCGCCATTTATTGCGGCGCCGGCATCGCTGTGCACCTGAGAACCAACGCCCCCGTCCAATGTGTCGGTTGCATGGGCGTCTGGTGCAGCCAGCAACCCTTGACGTATAGTTGCGGGGTATGCGTACGCGTGGATCCCCGTATCGCCGAGAAGGGTAGGCGCGATGAGGCTCGGGACGAACCAGAGCCACTGGCGGGCAAAGCCTTGTGAACGCACGCCCGCCTTTGGCGCGGGCCAAATGAGATTGCCTGCCCGGTCGCTTGCAGACGCGGCGTCGAGGCGCCGGGGGCTTATGCCGCGAGGCGCTTGGGTCGGAGGTAGCGCGCGGGCCGACGACCGCAAGCACCTTTGCGGGCACTGCGGCCAACATGCTGGCGAACCTCGGGGTAACCACGCCGGCAGGCCCTTGCGAGCTGAGGACCGGCCCCGCCTGAAGCAGGAGCCGTGTTGCGCTATGGCGCGCAACGACAATTGGTGAGAATTGAACATGCGATGGGTTTACCTGGCGGTGATAGCGGCTATTGCCGCGGCGACCTTGATCTTCGCGGTGCAAAATCTGCAGCGCGTCACCATCTCCTTTCTCGGCTTGTCGATGAGCGCGCCGTTGGCATTCCTGGTTTTGGTGATCTATCTCCTGGGCATGGCCACTGGCGGCGGCGCCTGGGCGCTGATGCGCTGGGCCGTCGAAGGATCAAAGCGAGGCTAAGTCCCAAGCTTCCGTGCCGTCACCGGCGCACCCTCGCGCGTCGGCAACCAGGGCCCGCGCGCGGCCTCGGCGGAGCAAACGGGTAGCGGCGGCGCGATCGGGCCCACGGCCGTCAGGTCCTGGGGCGTGCCAAGGGCTGGCAACGGCCCCTTGGCGCAGCTCAGTAATGGATCACGCCCGGTACGCCGCCGCCGGCAGCGATCGCATCGCCATTGATGGCGACGGCCTTGGGCGAGGCAAGGAAGGTCACAACGTCGGCGACCTCCTCGGCCGTGATGATCTTTCGGACGAGGTTGCGGCCGGCCATGCGGGTTTCGATTTCCTTTTCGGAGAGGTTCTGGGCTTTGGCCTGAGCGGCGATCACGCCCGGTGTTTTTTCGGTGCGCGTGAGGCCCGGGTGCACGCAAACCACGGAAATGCCGTGTGGACCGAGCTCATCGGCCATGTTCTTGGTCAACGCTGCAACCGACACGTTGCGCATCGAACCGATAGTGGTGCCGGTCGAGCGGGCGGCAAGCCCGCTGACATGAATAATGCGGCCCGAGCCGGCTTTGATCATGTGCGGGGCGACCTCGCGGGAGGTCCGCAAATACCCCATCACCTTGATGTTCATGTCGGCCCAGAAATGCTCGTTGGTGATCTCGCCCAGGGCGGGGGGCTTTCCCTGCCCACCGGGCTGGGCGGCGCAGTTGACCAGGATGTCGATACGGCCCAAGGCCGAAACGGCCTCGGCCACCATTCTCCTCACCGCGACGTCGTCGCCGGTGTCGCTGCTGTAGGCCTCGACCTTCACGCCGGTAGCGCCGACGATCTCGGCGCGCGCCGCATCGAGGGCGGCGCGGTCGCGGGCCACGATGGCGACGTTGGCTCCCTCCTTCGCCAGCCCCAGTGCGATCGCCTTACCGATGCCGCGGCTACCGCCCGTGACAATCGCCGCTTTGCCCTTGAGATCAAGATCCATCTGCGCGCCCACCCCTGTTGGTTTGCTATGCTGCAATACTCGGGAACGATCGGCCGCGCTGTCAACTGCGTAACCGGTATCAGCGGGCGCGCCCAGCGACCCCCAAGCTGGACGCTGCACGGGTGCAAGCGGCATAGCCGTGTGCCCACGCCGCTTCGCGGGCGCCCACCCCTCAAATGACCTGGTTGCGCAGGGTCGATTCACCGCGCCACAGGCGCTCGAGGTTGTCCAGCAGGATGTCGATGACGGCATCCTCGTAGCGCTGCGTCTCGCCCGCCGTATGGGGCGTAATGAGCACGTTCGGCATGCTCCAAAGCGGCGAAGCGGCCGGCAGCGGCTCCTCGCGGGTCACGTCGAGCCCGGCGGCGGCAAGGCGCTTTTGCTTGAGCGCCTTGAGCAACGCCTCCTCGTCGACCACCCGGCCGCGTGCGACATTGATCAGGGTTGCGGACGGCTTCATCAATCTGATCGCGTTGGCATCGATCAGGTTCTCCGTTTGTGGCGTGAGTGGACAGGTGAGCGCGACGATATCGGCCTGCGGCAGAAGCTCGGGCAACCGATCATGCGCATAGACGGCGTGCGCACCCTGCGCGCCGGCGCTCGGATCGCGCCGGGTAGCGATGACGCGCATCTCGAAAGCCTGAGCCAGCCGCGCCAGCCCCGAACCAATGCGGCCAATGCCGACGATCAATAGGGTTTTGCCATTGAGCTGATCCTCGCGCGCGCCGATGTCGGAAATCATGCCGCGCCACACTTTGGCGGCCTGGTTGTCACGGCCGGTATGCAGCTGCCGCTTCAGCGCCAGGATCAGCGCCATCGCGTGCTGGGCGACCGCCTCAGCATTGACCCCGGCCGCGCTTGCCAAGCGAATGCCGCGGCGGCCGAGCAAATCGCGATCGTACTGGTCGAGACCGGCGCTGATCGACTGGATGAATTGCAACTTGCTTGCGATTTCGGCGAATTCGTTGCGCCACATCATGGAGACAACCACCACGTCCGCCTCTGGAATGCGTGCCTTGAACTCGTCGAGGGAGCGCACCTGGAAGTGGGCGATATCCGTATTGCGCCGGGCGAACTGCTCGGCCATGCGATAGGCGGCGTGGGCAAAACAGATGGTGAGTTTGTCCCGAGGGGCAAGCATGCGCTGAGGTCCCGATGGTTGCGAAGGCCGAAGTTCCCTATTGAGCATGCAACAGAAGGCCGCCGAAGACCACCGTCTCCCCGGCCAGGGCGGGCCCCCACGCCGGCGAGCCGCGACCGCAGGCGAGCGACCGGCGCGCCCCGCGCCCGTCGAAAAAACCGGGTCATGCGCAAGCAGGGGCGGCTAACGGCGGCTGACGGTGGCGTGGCCGGAAAGCCGGTCCAGCATGCGCCGCACCGTCTCGATCTGCGGCCCATTGCGCGTCAGATAATCGCGTCCGGTGTATCCCCACCAATCCCAGCAGGCCTGGGGATTGACCGTGGTGGTCGTGACCTGCGGGTAGAGCAGCACCAGCCGGTTGGCATCGGCCCAAGCGGGAAAGCCGGCCTCCTTGATAAAGACGTCGCCAACCTTTTCGCGATGTTGGTTGCAACCATGGAAGATGACGTGCACCCGGCAACCGTGGCTCGCGCGGCAATCGGGTGGCACATAGACAACACCACTGCTGCCGAGACCGTGGCTCGGCAGGTCTCGCGTGAACTCGCGCTGGTCGAAGACGATGAACTCGCCTGCGGGCGCAGCCACCCTCGGCCGCAAAGGGCCGTAGATCTGCTGCAGCAGTTCGCCGGCCTGGTCGTAATTGCAGTTGCTGATATAGGGATCGCCGGTGCGCCCGCAGGCGATGCCGCTGCCCTTGGTCAGGAAGGCGTGGCCGGCTGGAAGATCGGCGACCAACTTGATGTTGGCCGGCGGAATACCGAGCTGCTCGTAGAGTTGAGCGGCCGCGCGCACGATCGACGGCAGCACGGTACGGTCATTGGTACCGCTGAACAGATAAACGCGATCCTGCGCCAGCCCGTCGATGGCGTCGATGCGTTCCTTCAGGGCGAGGGTGCGGGCCCGCTCCGCCAACCGCGCCGGGTCCGGCACGCCCCACGATTGCAATGCATCGAGCATGCAGCCGTTGATGGCTTTCGACAGGTTGATGAAGGCCGCGCCCGGACCTGGCATGGCATCGGCGTAGGCGCTCTCGGCGCAGCCGTAGGGGCCGCCGGCAACGATACCGGCGCCGACCACCATGCGCGAGTGCGCAATCTGGAACTGGCCCGCCATGTAGGCACCGGCAGATAGGCCAGACACGGAGGTCGCGTTAAGGTCAACGCCGAGGTTCGGCAGCGCTGCATCCTCGGAATTGCAGGCAAGCAGGAAGGGCATCGCCGCAAGGGCGACTGCGCAGAGCCAAGGAGCGCCGCGGGATGCCATGCCGCATCAACCCTCACCGGTGCGGCCGATGTTGGGCGGCCGTGACCGGCAAGCTCACTTTACGCGTATGGTAACACGATCGTCACGCCCCTTGGCGTCGATCACGGTGAGTGTGAAGAACCCCCGGCCGTTGACGGCAAGCTCGGCATCGCGTTTGCCGGCCGCCGCATCGACCGGTACGCCGTCGAGCAGCCAAACCAAGGGCAGCGCCCCCCCCTGGGCCTTGACCGTGACAGCGCCGTTATCGATGTCGTCAACAGCAAGTTCAGCCCGATCCGGGGGGAAGGCGATCTGGACCGGCGGATCGAGGTAGGCTCCTGTGGCCAAATCCTCCGCGCCCCGAAAGCGCTGCAGCGGCGGCGGCAGCTCGGCGCCGGCCAGCCGCAGCGCTCCGGGCGGCGCCGACGGCAGCGGGGCCCGGCGCGGCGACAAGCGGGCGAAGGCGTCGAACAACAGGGGGGCGGCGGCGATGCGTCCGGCCAGGCCGGGGGTGGCGTTGCCGTCGGGCCGGCCGACCCAAACCGCGATGGTATGGCGGCCGTCGTAGCCCACCGCCCAGGCGTCGCGAAATCCGTAGGAGGTTCCAGTCTTGTAGGCAATCTGTCCCGCCCTGGCGTTGGCCGGCGCGGGGGCATGCCGCAGAATATCGGTGACGTACCAGGCAGCGACCGGCGACAACAGCCGCGGCGGCGGCGCCTCGGACTGCGGGGCGGGCGCTTCGCGCCGCCAGCGCAGGGGCACCTGCTCGCCCCCGCGGGCAAGGCCGGTGTAGAGCATGGCCAAGTCCGAAAGCCGCAACCCCAGGCCCCCTAGAGCAATGGCGAGCGTTGGCTCGGCGCCCTTGGGCAGAACGGGGATGGCTCCCACCTGCTGGAGGCGGCCATAAAGCTTGCCCGGCCCAAGCGCATCGAGGACCTTGACCGCCGGGATGTTCAGGGACTGCGCCAGGGCCATGCGAACGCTGACGGTTCCGTGCCAATCCTGGTCGAAGTTTTTCGGCACATAGGCGCCGAATCTGGCCGGCCGGTCTTCGATCAGCGTCTCGGGATGCGCGAGGCCCGCCTCGAATGCCAAGCCATAAATCAGCGGCTTGAGCGTCGAGCCCGGCGAGCGCAAGGCGTTCGTCATATCGAGCGCACCGAAACGGCCCGCGTCGAGATAGCCGGGCGAGCCGACCTGGGCGATCACCTCGCCGGTCGTGTGGTCGACGGCAATTAAGGCGGCCGATAGGCGTCCGGACTGGGCGTCGAGGTGCTCCTGCAGCAGCCGTTCCAGGTTGGCTTGCGCGGTCGCCTCGAGGGTCAGCAAGTGCACCAGGCGCGCCTTATCTTGTTGGACCTCCGCATCGGCCAGATGCGCCGCCAGGAGGGGAAATTCGCGGCGGCTGGCCGGGATGGGCTCGGCCATGGCGCGGCCTGCTTCCTCGAGCGCAACGATGTGGCTGGCGGCGGCATGGACGAGCACGCGGTTGCGCGCCCGCTTCGCGGCCGCCGGAAATCGATCCGGGCGACGCAACTCTGGCGCTTGCGGCAGGGCGACCAGCAGGGCGGCCTCGGCGAGCGACAACCGTTGCGGTTCCTTGCCGAAATAGGCGAGTGAGGCGGCGCGTACCCCTTCGAGGTTGCCGCCGAACGGTGCCAAGCGGAGGTAGAGGCGGATGATCTCGTCTTTGGAGAAGCGACGCTCAAGATTGAGCGCGCACAAGGCCTGCTGGAGCTTGCCCGCCGCGGTACGGCGGTGCGCGCCCAGGAGCAGACGCGCGACTTGCATGGTCAGCGTCGAGCCGCCCGAAACGATGCGGCGATGGCGCGCAAGCTGCCAGGCGGCGCGGCCGATCGCCCAGGGATCGACGCCGCGGTGTGAGTGGAAGCGTCTGTCCTCGAAGTCGATCAGCATGGCGAGATAGCGCCGATCGACCTGCGCCGGCGCGACGGGCAGGCGCCAGCGACCATCGGCGGTGGTGTAGGCGCGCAAGAGGCGATTGTTGCGATCGAGCACCGTGACGGAAAGGTCGTCGGCAACCTCGACCGGTGGAACCGCAAACGACGGCCAACTCGCCGCTTTTGCGATAAAGGCAAACGCGAGAAGGGCGGCGCCGAGGAGCCCCACGCCTCGCGATGCTGAGCGCAGGTGCCCTGAGCGCGCAGCCCGAGGGGTTGAAGCTTGCACTTCGAGGCTCCGCTGGCGGCGCATGCAGAATCGACTACGATGCCAGACTGCCGTCAGCCAAGGGAGCGGATCATGCCTGCCAAAAGGACGACGCATCGCAGCTCAACGGGAACGAAGCTTTATGCCGTGCGCGACAACAAGGGACAATTCGAGGACATCCAGACCTACAAGCGCGCGCACGGGCAAGATATCAAGCGCAAGAGCAAGGCCGAAACCAAGCGCAAGCCCCGATAGCCGGCTGGATCGCCGGGCAACCAGTGAGCCGGGTACGGCCGGCATGCCGATGCGCTGGGATCGCATTGTTGCCGCTAGTCCTTGGCCGTCACCACCAGCTGACCGCTTGCGGTGCGCGCGAAGCGATCCGGGCGGTACATGTCTTCGACGGTAGCGGCCGGATGCACGAAGGCGCCAGGCGTCACCGCGCGCACGAGATAGGCTACGCTCGCGGCCGAGACCGGCGCGGCGTTGCCGTCCTCGCCGTCGTCCTGACCGCCGCGGCGTCCGCTGCCCGAGCCGAAGAAATCGAAGGCGGCAACGAAACGGTCGTCGCGAAAATCGAGGTGGTTAGGCCTGACGGTGGTTTTGAGCCAGCCGAGGGTTTTGACGTCGCCTGAGTCGACGAGGCGCGGGTTTTCGATTTCCAGGCCCGCGGGCAGCCGGTCGACCAGCAGGATGCGGCCTCCCTTTTGTTCCGCCTCAACCTTGAGAACCACGACCAGGCGGTCATTCTGCTTGAGCTCGCTCGTGCCGCCGGCCGCGCTCTTGAGATCGACCTTACGGCCGTCGAGCGTGTAGTAGCTGCGTTCGATGCTGAAGCCCTTGGCGACGGCAGGCTCTGGCGTCAGCGCCGCCCCAACCACCGAGACGACGGCTTCGACGCTGCTATCGCTGGTGTTACTGACGACAATACCGTCGCCTTCAAGCTCCGCGGCCGTGAGCCCGCGCAGGAGCGACCCCTGGTGCGGCTTGGCATTGACGGCAAGCGTCATGCTCTTGGCTTCTTCGCCGAGCGCGTGCGCCGCCAAGAGCATCCAGGCCTGTTCCTGGGTAGAGGTATAGGTCTTTTTGCCGTAGGCCTTGGCGAGGACGTCGAGGAGGCGCGGCAGCACCGGCTTGGCGACGCCCGACTCCGCCACCAGGGTCAGCACCGCGGCGCCATCGCGCACCCCCGTGCCGTAGTCGCGACGGCCCTCAGCCTCGTCCTGCTCGTCGATCAGCTTGAGGGCGGCTGCCATGGCGCGCTCCGCCCGCGGCCGGTCGCCCAGCATCGACAGCGCCGCAGCGAGCTGCGCCTGGGCCAGCGGCGTGGCAAAGGCGTCGAGCTTGGTGTCGACATAGTACCTGAGCTCGCCGATCGGCGCGCGGCCGTTGCGGGCCAAGACATAAAGAGCGTAGGCACGGCCTTCGCCGCCCTTTTCGAAGTCCTGGGCGTAGCTGACGAAATTCTGGAGACGCTCGAGCGCCCGGTTGAAGGGCTGTTGGGGCACCGCGTAGCCCGCCTGCTTGGCGCGCGTGAGGAAGTCGGTGACGTAACTGGTAAGCCACATGTCGCCATCGGACGGCCCCCAGATGCCGAAGGCGCCGGCGCTGTCCTGCATTTCAAACACCCGGGCAATGGCCCCGTCGATGCGGGCGCGGATTTCGGCATCATTGTTCAAGCCGATGCGCTTCGAGACCTCGTTGACATAGAGTAGTGGCAATGCCCGACTGGTGGTCTGCTCGGCGCAGCCGTAGGGGTAACGATCGAGCGACGCGAGCAGGCCGGGGACGTCGAAGCCAGCGAGTGGCCCGACCGCGAGGCTGATCTTGCTGCGCGCGGGGATTAGGTCCTGCAGCAACGCCGGGGACAAGGTGAGCTTACCGCCGTTGGGGGCGAGCGAGGCCACCGTCAGGCGTTTGACGTCACCGGCTGGCACCTTGACGTCAAGGCTGAGACGGCGACGCACCTCGATGCCGTTGGGGCCGGTGATGCGCAGGGCCAGTTTGATGAGCCCGACCTCCGAAGGCTTGAGCTCGAAGGCCTCGCGCTTGCGCTCGCCGACAGCCAACGCAACGGTGCGCTCGAAGCCGATCGCCGTTTGGCCCGCGCCGGCGGTGGCGGCCTCCTGCTGGCCGACGATGCTGTAGCTGCCGGCCCCGCCTTCGACGTTGTGCACGGCGAGTTCGAGGCGTGCCCGGTCGCCAAGGGTCAAAAACCGGGGTGCCGACGCCGTTATGGTCACCGGGTCGCGGACGATCAGCTCCTTGGCGGCCGAGCCGATCTTGCCGGCACTCCAGGCGACGGCCGAAACGCGTACGCTACCGTTGAAATCGGGGAGCTGGAAGTCGACCCTGGCGCTGCCATTGGCGTCGAGTTTGACGATGCCTGAGAACAAGGCCAAGGTTTCTTCCACCGGCGGCGAGCCCTGCATGGACATGCCGTCGGAGCCGCCGTCGCCGCCCGAGCGCAGCTTGCCGCCTTCGGCGCGCATGCCATCGATCAATCGGCCGTAAAGATCGCGGATCTCGGCACCGAGCCGGCGTTGACCGAAAAACCAGGCTTCGGGTTTGGGGGTCTCGAACCGCGTCAGGTTGAGGACGCCCACATCGACGGCGGCGAGCGTGACAAAGGCTTCCTCTGCGGCCGCCAGCCCGCCGACCTTCACAGGCACCGACAAGGTGGTGCCCGACTTGATCTGCGACGGCAGGTCAAGGCCGATACTGAGCAATCGCGACGCCTGATCGACGGGGAGCCAGCGCAACCCCAGCGCGCGGCTCGGCATGCGCTTGGCCGTCGCGTCCATTGGGCGATAGAGCATGACGGTAACGTAGGCACCCGGCCCCCAGTCCTCGCCGACGCGAAGGGCCACTTCGCCGCCACCGGCCGGAAGGTCGACGTCCTGGGTGCTGGCTAGCCCCGCGTTGAGCACCGCGATCATGGCGCGGCCCGGCAGGCGCGAAGCAATTTTGAGACGGGCCCAATCGCCAATGCGGTAGGCGGGCTTGTCGAGGGCAACGTCGAGTATTTCCGGACTATCTGCGGCTTCATCCGCCCAGTAGCCCCCGTTGAAAACGAGGCTCGAGAATGTGCCATCCGGGCTCGCCACCTCCAGCCGATAGCGGCCCCAGTCGATGCGCGCCTCGATCTTGGCCACCGTGCCCGAGGCTTCGCCCGTGCCGGCAGCAATTCGGCGCGCATTGACGATCGGTTCGTAGTTCCAGGCGCCGTCGCGGCTGTACCATTGCCAGCGCTGATCGAGGCGCAGGAGCTCCCACTTGAGGCCCCGAGCTTCCATCGGCCGGCCATCACTGCCGAGCAGGACCGCCTCAAAGCGCGCCATCTCGCCTTCGCCGACCTGTCCGCCGATGAAGAGCGGTTTAATGCCGATACGCGGCTGCGCCATGTCCACGGGCAGCGTCACGGTGCGCTCGATGGTGCGGCCGCCCCCCTCGCGCAGCTTCACGATGACGTCGGCTTCGAGCTGCCGGCCGGTGCGGGGCAACGCCGGCAGCCGCAGCCCGATGGCGGCCCGTCCTTGCGCATCGGTGACGGGAAGCTGCTCCAGGGTCTTGCGAATGGGGCTGATCTGCTCGTCGGCCGCACCGAACTTGAAGCCGGCAAACCCCGGCACCTCGCGATTGGAGGGCTTCACGACGACGTCGCCCTCGATGGCGAGGCCTGCCGCGGGCGGCCCGTAAAGATAGCGGCTAGCCAAATTGATGCTGCTTTCCCGGTCGGGGGAGACCGTGCTGTCCGCGGGGTCGAGCTTCAGTTCGAGCCGTTCGGGAACGAAGTCTTCAACCAGGAAGGCGGCTTGCGCGATGGCACTCGCTTTCGGTTCAACGTGCACGCGCACGCGCCAGGTTCCGGTCATGGCGGAGGGCGGCAGCCCCAGCTCGCTGGTACGGGCACCGAGGCCCTGATCGGCCAGGGTGACGCGCTTGTGCTCGACGCCATCCGGGCGCGAGACGATAAGGGTAAGCGGGATGGAGGCCGCATTGCCTTGGCGATTGCGCGCCAATGCCGCCAGGTGGACCGTCTCGCCGGGGCGGTAAACCCCGCGGTCGGTGTAGGCAAAGGCATCGAGCGGTCCCGGCGCGCTGCGGCCCTTGACGCCGCGATCGGTCAGATCGAAGGCAGCAGCCGACACATCGATAAAGGCGTAATCGCCATCGACGCCGTCGGCGGCAAGCACGGCAGGGGCAAGGCCACCCTCGCCGCGCTGCAGACCGGCATCGAAGCGGGCATAGCCGCGACTGTCGGTCTTGGCGGTGGCCAGCACCTCGTTGTTGCGGGCGATCAGACGAAGATTGACGTTGACAACCGGAGTGGCCGTCGCCAGCGAACGGACGAACACGTGTACACCGTCATCGCCATTGATGCTGGTGAGACCAAGATCGGAAACGATGAACCACTGGGTGGCCGCAGCGGCGCGGCCAGCATCCTCCTTGGTGCCGACGGCGTGGGCTACCAGCACGTAGACGCCGGGCTGCAGCTTGGGCACCGCCTCGGCGATCGGAAAGGCCGTGATGACATCCTCGTTGGGACGGGCGGCGACCGCAAGCTCGCCCGCATAGACGCGCGCCCCGGTCCGCTCTTTCAGCGTGTCGATCTCGTAGGCGGAAATCTGCTTCTGGAAATCGCCGCTTTGCAGGGTCTGGGCCAGGCTGCGATCACCGATGCGGTAGAGCTCGACCTTGATGCTCTCGGTATTGACGCTGACCAGCGGAATTCCCTGCTGGCCGCGATTGGGCAGAACATAGCCACGACCGCTGGCGCGCACCGCTGGCGCACGGTCCCTGACGTAGACGGCCAATTCAGCGGTCTGGCGCAGGTTCTCGCCGATGGCCGAGGGAAGCCCGGTCCTCACCTGCACCTCGTAACGTCTACCGTGGGCGAGGCCATCGACACAGATCTGGCGCGCGTCCGCCGTAACGGTCTGCGGATCCTTGCCGTCAACCTTGATGAACTCGGCCCAATCGGTGCGGCCAGCCGCCAGGCGCTCGGAAAACTGCACGCACAGGCGCGGCTGGCTGGCATCCGCATCGACCTTGTACTCAAGGATGCGAAAGCCGTGCTCGGCCAGGAGTTTCTCGTACGCCTCGCGAATATCCGGGTTGTCGACGAGCGCCAGGCTGGCACTGAGGGCGTCGAGCGCGGGACGGAAAAACGAGCGGCGCTTGAGCGCATCGGCAAGCACCGCCAGGGCCGTGGCCTTGGGCGCCGGCAGCGTGGCGCGCACATAGGCATTGAAGGCAGCGCCGGAGGCATTGACGGGGAGATCGTAGCGCTCGCTGCCACGCTCGGCGTTGATCGCCAGAAGCGCCCTGGCGAGGCCAAGCCAAGAGGCGGCATCGTTGGGATCGGCCAACACTGCCTGCCCATAGCTGAGCGAGGCGGCGCGCGGGTCTTTGGCGTTGAGCAGGCGATCGCCGTCCCCCCTCGGCTCGGGGGCAAGTCGGGCGCCCGAGGGCGAGCCGGTCTTAAGCGAGGTCTCATAGCGCTTGGCGTCGGCCTCAACACCGGCGTGACTGAAGCGCCTCTCCTGGGCTTGGGCGGAGGGTAGCAAGAGAAGTATGAGACCTGCAAAGAGCAGACGCAGTGCGAACGACATGGCGTAAATCCCCGCACGTAATCCAGGCAGCTTTGCTGCCGATCGACCCGACGGCCGAGCACGGGAAATGCAGCATTAAGCGGTGGCTGAACAGTGGCGGAGCCGCCCTTGTTCTCCTGTGTTGCAAGGGCTTGCGCCTATTTTCGGGTAAATACCGCCGGCGGCTTGCCTGCTACGGTTGACCGCTCCGGGGAAACTGCCCGCACACCCGGCGGCGGTGGTGGCGGGCCTAGCCGCCGCAGATAGCGGCAGCCATGTACTGGCCACCATGTACTGGCCACCGTGCGTGAATGCACTACTGTCGGGTCGGCTGACTGGGCTCAGCCGCAGAGCCCTTGGCCGCCACCGCAGCGGCAGCGACCACCGGCGCATCGGCACCTTTCAGGGGCGCGCTCGCAAACCAAAGACGCTCAAACGAGACGGCGGCGCATCCGGCGGCCTCACCGCAATCTTCCACATAGTTTTCGAAGGCATCGCATTTGGCCGGATCGCGTCGCATGCAGTCGCCAATCCAACAGGTAGTGGGGCCCAATACGAGTTGCTCGTGCGCCTCGATCAACCGCGGATGCCGCGCCCAGCGGATCTCGTGCGTGCAGCTCAGGGCGGTGCCGGCGAGGCACTGTGCCTCATCGTCGACCTGCGCCAGGATCAGGCGCACGACCCCTCCGGCCGCGGCAATGGTCTGATCAAGACCCGCGATTGCCTTCACCACGGGGCTGTCGAGTGAGCGCGCAACCACCAGCAACGGATACGGGCGATCGGCGCAGATATGCTGCCCGACAAATTGCCTGAGCCTTTGCTCCTTTTCCTCGTACCGTGAAATGCTAACGCGAAGCGGAGGCCGGAAAGGCATGAACGTTCTCTCTTGGCTCTGAATACGGTGGCAGTAGCGGCCCGGCGCTCGTCCCGTGCAGGACTATTTGCGGCCATTACGGTTAAATAATGATTGACCTGCATCCCAGAATCACCAGCAGACACAATCACTTCTTAATAGTTGTTGCCGCAACGCGGTCGAAATATGTTTGTTTTCAGGTATTTCACGCAATTCTTTCGTCGCACGGTCCAGGCCGCCGCCCCCGGATCGCCAGCACCCCGCACCAGAGCGCCCGGGCACCCAAGAGGAAAGTCTTTTAACTGATGATCAGATAACAGAACAATATACACGCCACGAACCGCAGCGCCAACCAGTCAGACCGCAGCGCCAACCAGTCAGGACGGGCCGCCCGATGCGCCTGCCGGTGGCCTGCCCGGCGTCGCAACTATACGATGCTGGCAAGGCGCGTATCGAGCGACAACACCAAGCACCAATGCGGCTCGAAGTCTGCGCCGAGCGGCCAGACATTGGCACGGTAGGCTTCGAGCAGGCCTTCTTCGTAGCGCTTGAACCAATCTGCCTGGCAAAGCACGAACTTGCTCGCCGCCACCACGCTCTCCCGATCAATGATGCACAACACGCACATCTCGGGATGACGACCGAGATACTCGTGTACGGCCACCATCAGGGTCGGATAACCGGGGTGCAGCATGTCGTCGAGCACGATCACGCCGCCGGGCGCGAGCACCGCCGTCGCGAGTTCGAGATCCTTGCCCAGCGCCGCGCGGGAATGCTCCCCGTCGATGTGGAAGAAGCGCACCCGCCTGTTGTCGAGCTTGCCCAACAGTTCGGCGGGCTCAAGCACACGACTATCGGCCCTCCAGGCGATACGCCGCTCGGCGGGAACACCATACCTGGCACAGTTGGCCTCGAACCGGTCGGCAACCTCCGGGTTTGGCCAGTCGAACAGATCGATGCCGAGCGCGGTCTCACCGGGCGCCAGGGCATGCGCCATAGCGATAAAAAAGCGACCCTCGAAGGGGCCGATCTCCGCGATCGGACCGGCAACGCCCAGCTGCGTCTGGATGCGCAGCAGCCCGCAGCAAACCGCGGCGGCAAAGCGCGACGACATGCCAGGAACCTTTGCGTAGCCGAAATCGAGGTATTGGTCGACGGGGGCGATGCCCGAGCGGATCTGGTCGCTCGTCAGCGGGGAGGTGTGCGGCTGTTGAGACATGGTCCTTCCAGTGTGCGCCGGGGCCTGCGAGGAGACCATGTCGGAGGCGTTTGGCTTGCGCAAGGGCAATGGACGAGATGGTAAGTGGTGTGATCTTGAGTTTGCAGGTAGTGAAGGGCTGAACAGCCGGCCGCTTCACCACTCAAGCCTCGCACCCACGGCACCCCAATGCGCATTGAATATCATCGCACCCTGCTGGCCGACCGTGTGCGCAACAGTGCCTTCTACGCGGCGTTGAGGAGCGTGATCGTGCCCGGCAAGACTACGGTTGCAGACATCGGTGCCGGCACGGGCTTTCTCGGCTTTCTCGCCGCCAAGCTCGGCGCTGCCCGGGTCGATCTTTATGAGACCGGCGACATCGCCGAGCTGGCGCGGCGGCTCTTGAAGCATAACCGCCTGCCCCAAGCCCGCATCGCCCAAGTGCACTCGACCGAAGTCGCAAGGCCCGACCGAGTCGACGTGATCGTATCGGAGACGCTCGGCAACTATCCTTTCGAGGAGAATATCATCGCCACGCTCAATCATGCGCGGACCCACTTCCTTGCACCCGGCGGCCTGCTTATTCCGCGCCGGGTCGAACAGTTTGCCTGCCCCGTGATCAGCGAGCGCTTCCACCGCGAACTCACCATCTGGGACGAGGTCGGCTATGGCCTCGAGTTTACGGCGGCCAAGACCATGGGCCTCAACAACATCTATGTACGCTGGTTCACGCCCGATGATCTGCTCGATCGGGCCGCTGCCGCGGTCGCCTGGGACGAAGTTAGCTTCGACAAGCACAACAAGACGACCCGCAGCGGCGAGGCGCAGTGGCACATCACCCGGCCGATCACCATCTATGGTTTGGCCCTGTGGTGGGCGGCCGAGCTCGTGCCGGGCCTCATGCTGGCCACCGGTCCGCTCGATGCGCGCACACACTGGGAGCAGCTCTACCTGCCGGCCCTGTCCCCGATCGCGCTTTCACCTGGACAAATTTGCGTGGCGCGCTTGCGCTCAACCACCTCCTTCGAGCGCGGCACGAATGTGACTTGGACGCTGCTGGTGTGCGACGGGGCGGGCCGCCAGATCGCCAAACAGGCACTCGATCTGGAAAAGGGCTTCCTGCCGTAGCGGGCAGGCAGCCGTCGCCGCCCCGCCGCCCTGCCAACGGCCAGAAGCACCCGGCCCCGATGAGCCCTGCCTCGAAGCGCACCGCCGCGATCGGATCGGCGAGCCGCCGCGCCAAGCGCGTCTTTAATCGTGGATGCGCATGATGGCCTCGATCTCGACCGTGATCTGCATTGGCAGCGATCCCATGCCGACGGCGGAGCGGGCATGGCGCCCACGCTCGCCAAGCACAGCAACGAACAAATCGGAGCAGCCGTTGATCACCTTGGGTTGATCGGTAAATTCCGGCACGGCATTGACCATGCCCAAGACCTTGAGCACCTCTATCTTGGAGAGCTCCGCGGTGGCGGCTTTGGCCGCTGCCAGCAGGCCGAGCCCGACCAGCTTGGCGTGCTCGTAGGCCTGTTCGACGCTGACATCGCGGCCCACCTTGCCGACCATCATGGTGCCGTCGTTGCGGCGCGGGCCCTGGCCCGAAAGATAGAGCACATTCCCGCAAATCTTGAACGGCAGATAGTTGGCAATGGGGCTTGGGATGTCGGGCAGCGTCAGTCCCATCGAGACGAGCTTGGCTTCTGGTGTCATGGAGGCTCTCCTCGGTCGCGTTGCAATCACATGATTTTCATAGGGAGGAAAGGTCGCACGTCCTTGGTGACGCAACCAAGGCCACAATAATAGCGAACAAGCCTTCAGCCCGGCAGAATGGCCACCACCTTCAAACCCAATTGCGAGGCTTTCCCCATGACCCTCAAAGGCAAGACCGCCGTGGTGACCGGCTCAACCTCTGGCATCGGCCTCGGCATTGCCCATGCGCTTGCCGGGGAAGGCGCCAACGTCGTGATGAACGGCCTCGGCAGCGAAACGGACAATGCGAAGGCGATCCGCGAGGTAGCCGCGCACGGCGCGCGCGTGGCCTTCGATCCGGCCAACATGCTCCGTCATAACCAAATCGCCGACATGATCGCCAAGGCGGAGCGCGAATTTGGTTCGGTCGACATCCTCGTCAACAATGCCGGCATCCAACACGTTGCGCCGGTTGACGAGTTTCCGATCGAGCAATGGGACGCCATCATCGCCGTCAACTTGAGCTCGGCATTCCATACGGTGCGTGCGGCGGTGCCGGGCATGAAGAAGCGCAAATGGGGACGCATCATCAATATCTGCTCGGCGCACTCGCTGCGTGCCTCACCCTTCAAGTGCGCCTACGTCTCGGCCAAGCACGGGCTCGCCGGCTTCACCAAGACGGTGGCGCTGGAGCTCGCTGAAGCGGGCATCACCTGCAATGCCATCTCCCCAGGCTTTGTCTGGACACCCCTCGTGGAACACCAGATTCCCGACCTGGCGAAGTCGGAGAACATCTCGCTGGAAGAGGCCAAGCGCCAGACGCTGGCGCGTCAACCCACCAATCGCTTTGTCATGGTCGAGGAGGTAGCGGCCCTCGCCGCCTTTCTTGCCGGCGAGACCGCAGCCTCGATCACGGGCGCCAATTATTCTATCGACGGCGGTTGGACGGCCCAGTAGCTGTTTAAGGAGACAACAAGACGCGCCACTGCAGGCGAGCGTGGCAAGGAATTAGCGCGCTCCTAAATTGACGGCCGGCCGCTTTCCTAGCCCTGCCCCGCCCATCTTCGCTGACGCCTAGCTGCGCCTTTGCTGCTTTGCAACGCCGACGACCGGGGAATCGCAAGGGGGCGCGGCGGCCAGCGCCAAGGCCGTGGCGGCCAGCGCCGCCTTTGCCGCGGGCGCCATCGCAGGTTCCTTCGGGCGCCAGCGATCCCCTCGGTGCTTGAGCGCCAACGCCACCTTCACGGCTTGCGCGCCAATGGCACTTATTGCTTGCGCGCCAATGGCACTTATTGCTTGCGCGCCAATGGCACGACGCCTTGGTTGGCGCCATCGCCTCGCCACAAAGCGACCGCGATCACCGATGCCGCGGCGACGGTCAACAGGATGGCCAACAGGATTTCCCGCATCCACCTGCGCAGGTTAGGATGGAAGGTGTGTTGGCGCCGCTCGGAAAGCTTCTCCATTGCCGAAAGAAGCGCATAGCGGCGCGGTTATTCCAGGGCACCAAAAGCCGCGCGACAGATCGGCACAGCCGTAAGGCCGCCGGCCGCAAACGCGATCGTCACAACCCACGCATAATGCAACCAAGCAGCAACACGAGGTAGGCCGCCCACATCGCATAAAATTGCGTGGTATCGCCCGTGAGGTAGGGGATGGTGGCGCCGAAAAAACGCGAAAACAGAACTGCCAAAGCAAGAACGATCGACAACGTGAACACCAGGATGCCCGGAGC
>Ga0134122_10000753_pt1 | contig 22557 bp, 20 predicted proteins | sample KB302_FD_96461 | JGI IMG/M metagenome (GOLD analysis project Ga0134122, IMG submission 96461) | Terrestrial soil microbial communities without Nitrogen fertilizer from Kellogg Biological Station, Michigan, USA - KB3-0-2 | ecosystem: Environmental > Terrestrial > Soil > Unclassified ...
GAGCTCGGGCATTTCGTCGTCGCCCGTTGGTGCGCCGTCAAAGTGGATGTGTTCTCTATCGGCTTCGGTCGGGAGATCATCGGCTTCCATGACCGCAAGGGCACACGCTGGAAGATTTCCTGGCTGCCCTTCGGCGGCTACGTGAAATTTTCGGGCGACGCCGATCCCTCCAGCCGCAGCGATCCCGAAGAATTGAAAAAGATGGATCCCGAGGCGCGGGCCGGCTCGCTGCACTTCAAGCCGCTTTATCAGCGGGCGATGGTTGCCGCGGCGGGACCTGTCGCGAATTTCATCTTGGCCATTGTCATCTTCACGATCGCGATGATGTTCAGCACGCGTCAGATGACCGAAGACCAAAAGCCCATCGAGCCTCCGGTCGTCGCTGCGATCACCAAGGATTCCGCAGCCGAAGCCGCGGGCATCCGTGTGGGCGACGTCATTCGCTCCATCGATGGTCAGCCCATCAATCGGTTCACCGACTTGCTGAACATCGTGACGGGCAGCAATGGCCGTCAGCTCAATATCGGAGTGGAACGCAACGGCCAGGCCCTGGAAATTCTCGCAACGCCCCGACCTACTGAGTCCACGGACGAAACCGGCAAGAAGACCACCCCGTTCCGCCTGGGACTGGCGCCAAAGTTTCAGCCGCTCTCTTTCCCAGCGGCCTTTGTCAACGCTGTCAAACAAACCGGGTTCATTCTGGCGCGAACGGTTGGATACCTCGGCAGCTTGGTCATTGGACACACGAGTTCTGACGTCTTGATGGGCCCGTTGGGAATTGCGAAAACTGCTGGTGACTTTGCAGCAGTAGGGTTCATCGCGCTCCTCAATCTTACCGCGTATATCTCCGTGGCCGTTGGATTCGCTAATCTTTTGCCGATTCCAGTGCTCGACGGCGGCCACCTTCTGTACTATGGATTTGAGGCGATCCTGGGGAGGCCGTTGGGCGAGCGTGCACAGGAGGTAGGATTCCGGCTCGGCTTGGCATTCGTGCTTTGCCTGATGCTGCTGGCGACCTTCAACGACCTCGTCCGCTTTAACCTGTTTTAACGGCATACCCGTGCCCCTCTTGTAGGGGGCGGCACGATTCTAGAAGGCGAGTTGATGACCTTAAACGGCCACGCTTTCGCCCGTAGCGTTCGGCTTGTTGCCTGGACGATGGTGGCGCTGATCTTAGTCTTCGTGTTTCAGCCAGTGGCTGTGAACGCGCAGGCTCCCGTTCCGCCACCCCCTGATGCTCAAGCGCCGCTGCCCGCGGCGCCCGCGCCAACACCAGCTCCGACGCCTGCACCAGTGCCCGCGCCGCCACCTATGGATGCGCAGGGACCGCCGGCAACGCCTATGACGCTCGATCAGGTCGCCCCGCCGGTGATGCTTGCACCCGCGCCTCCAGGGCAGGGGGTTATTCAGCGCATCCTCGTTGAGGGGACTCAACGCATCGAGCCGGACAGCGTGCTCTCCTATCTCTTGCTCCGACAGGGACAGCAGTACGACCCCGCGACCGCGGACCGCTCGCTGAAGACCCTCTTCGACACCGGGTTGTTCGCGGACGTGCGGCTCGACTTCGACGGCATGGTTTTGACCGTGCGCGTTGTCGAAAATCCCATCCTCAATCAGGTCGTCTACGAGGGCAATTCGACCCTTTCCAATGCAGACTTGAATCGTGAAGTGCAGGTGCGCCCGCGCATGGTCTTCACCCGTGCCCGCGTGCAGGCCGACGTGCAGCGCATGATTGAACTGTATCGGCGCTCCGGACATTTTGCGGCGACCGTCGAACCCAAGATCATTCAGCGGCCGCAGAACCGCGTCGATCTCGTCTTCGAAATCGCCGAGGGCCCGACGACCGGCGTCTCGGCGATCAACTTCATCGGCAACCGCATATTCTCGGACGCCGATTTGCGCGATCAGGTCGTCACCACGACAAGCGCCTGGTGGAAATTCCTCACCACCAACGACAACTACGATCCCGACCGCTTGACGTTCGACCGCGAACAGCTTCGCCGCTTCTATCTCGCGCGCGGCTACGCCGACTTCCGCGTCGTGTCCGCAGTTGCCGAACTCACGCCGGATCGGCAGAATTTCTACATCACCTTCACCGTCGATGAGGGAGAGCTGTACCGGTTCGGCAAGATTACCGTTCAGTCGCAAATTCGCGACCTCAATCCCGATCAGTTGCGTCCGCTACTGTTGACGCTCGAAAATGAAACATACGACGCAACGTTGATCGATCGCTCGGTCGAGGCGCTAACCTACGCCGCCGGAACCCGTGGCTTCGTCTTCATCGACATCCGGCCGCAAGTCACGCGCAATCCGACAACCCGGACTATCGACCTCCAATATGTCATCGAGCAGGGGCCGCGCGTCTACATCGAACGGATCAACATTGTCGGCAACGCGCGCACGCGTGACCAGGTGATCCGGCGCGAATTTCGTTTGGCGGAAGGCGATGCATTCAACCGCGTGCTTGCGGACCGGTCGCGCACGCGCGTCCGCGCCCTCGGTTTCTTCAGCGATGTGACGATACGCGAGGATCCGGGCACGGCGCCCGATCGCACTGCCCTAACTGTTACAGTAACCGAACAGCCGACCGGTGAACTCGCGCTCGGCGCCGGCTACTCGTCTCAGCAAGGTCTGCTTTTGGATTTTAGCTATACCGAACGCAACCTCTTTGGACGCGGCCAGTTCGTCCGCGCGAGCGTGTCGATTGGCACCTTCCAGAAGAACTACGACTTCCGATTTACCGAGCCTTACTTCCTGGGCCGTCCGCTTGCCGCCGGCTTTATCGTCTACAAGATCATCACCGACTTCTCCGACCAGGTCGGTTATCTTTCCGACGTCAGTGCGATTGGTCTCCAGTTCGGCTTCCCAGTCTCGGAATTCGGGCGCCTCTCGCCGCACTACAATTATCAGTATACCGACATCACGCCGTTTGGCACTTCGGCCATCGTCGCCTTTGCAGCCGGCCGCTATACCGCCTCGTCCATTGGATACACTTATACGTACGACACCCGCGACGATGTCATTCGTCCGACCAAAGGGTGGAACTTGGCTGTCAGTCAGGACATAGCGGGCTTGGGCGGCCAGCTCAAATATTTGCGCACCGCACTCGGTGTCGAATACTACCACCCGTTCTTCTTCAATTTGGTGGCCGACTTGGCACTCAATATGGGCTATGTCACCGCTTATGGTGGACAGACCGTACCGATCAACGAGCGCTTCTTTAAGGGCGGCCCTTCATTTCGCGGCTTTCAAATCGCAGGTATCGGACCCCGCGACACCGTCGCCGAAGTGGCTTTGGGCGGTCAATTGTACGCTATCGGCACCTACCAAGTTCGCTTGCCGCAGATATTGCCGGAAGATTACGGTATCAATCTTTCGGCCTTCGCCGATTTCGGAACTTTGGGAATCATAACCGGGGTTGATAAATCGTGCATTCCTGGTTCGAGGTGTGTGCGGGATGATCTGGCGCCGCGTTTGGCCGCGGGTATCGCGATCAATTGGAGATCGCCGTTTGGTCCGGTGGAAATCGATGTCGGTTATCCCATCATTAAACAAGGATACGACAAACCGCAGGCCATTCGCTTCTCCGCCGGTACGCAATTCTGATTGAATGGAAGGAACGACATTCATGAGCAACAAACATTCCATGCGTCCCTCTTATTTCGCGACGGCTCTGTCTCTGATTCTGCTTGCCGGAGTCTTCAGCAGCGAATCCTTCTCAGCACCGGCTCCAGCTCCGGCGCCCACTCAGTCGCCGTTTGGAAGGCTGGTTCCCGTCGCCCCAACTGCGTCGCCGGCGGGTGTGCCTGGTGCAACTGTTGCTCCGATCCCGGCCACCAGCACCGCCCCAGCTGCTGCTGTGGCGCCAGCGGCCGGAGCGCCGCCTCCGGGGGCGGCCAACCCAGGCGTCGCTCAGCCACGCATCGTCGTCATCGATCGCCAATTGATCTTGCAGCGTTCTTCCGCCGGCAAGGAAATGGTCACGCAGACGCAAAACCTATCAAAGCAGGCCGAGACTCAGTTCCGGACCGAGGAGGCGGCCTTGCAGGGTGAAGCCGTGCAGCTCCAGCAGCAGATGGCCATCCTCGCCGCTGATGTCCGAGCACAGAAAGAAAAGGATTTCACAGCCAAGCAGCAGGCCTTCCAGACTCGGGTCCAGCAACGTCAAGCGCAAATCCAAGCCGGTTTCAACAACGCTGCACGCCAGTTGGAAGTGGCCCTGGACCCCATTCTTCAAACCATCATGCGCGAACGCGGTGCGAACATGGTGCTTGACCGTAGCGCCGTTATCGTCGCTGCCGTCGATGTCGACGTGACGGGGTTGGCTGTCCAAAGGCTCGACCGCGCGTTGCCGCACATCAAAGTGGAACTAGGGCAAGCGCCTGCTGCGCCGGCCGCTGGGGCGGCACCCGCTGTAGCAGCTGCCCCGCCGGCACCCGCTGCTCCAGCTCCTGCGGCGCCGCGACCCGCAGCTCCGGCAGGCAAGTAACGAGCCCGACCCTCCAGAGGAAGCCGTAATGGCGGATCCGCGGTTCTACGACAATCGCGGTCCGCTCGCGCTGAGTGAGCTCTGCCTCATCGCGGGCGTGGATTGCCCCGCGCAGGCCGACCGCAACGCGCTGGTCCATGACATCGCGGCACTGGCGCAAGCGGGTCCGATGCATCTATCGTTCTTCGACCGGGCTCGCGCCAAGGCGGAATTCGTCGCCACGAAGGCCGGCTGGTGCCTCATCGGCAATGGGTCGCCTCCCGAAATCGTTCCGCCGCAAACGATATTGCTGCCGGTTCCATCCGTCGGCCGTGCGTTGCGCGCTGTGGCAACGGCGTTCTATCCCGACCACGAACTGGACATCCGTGCGCAAAGTCTCGCGCTTCATCCGACGGCTCGCGTTGCCGAAAACGTGGTTCTGGGACCGGGGGTCATCGTCGGCCCCCATGCTCAAATTGGCGAAGGGTCGTGCATCGGTGCGCATACCATTTTGGGACGTGGAGTCAGCATCGGGCGCAACTGCCAGATCGGTTCGAACGTTTTTGTTCAGTTCACTCTCGTGGGTGATGAGGTTGTGATTCAGTCCGGTGCCGTCATTGGGGGCTCGGGCTTCGGCTTTGCTACCGGGGCGGACGGGCATGTAAAGACTCCTCAGCTCGGTCGCGTCATCATCCAGGATCACGTTGAGGTTGGCGCAAATTCGACGATCGACCGCGGTGCAATCGCGGACACTGTCATCGGCGAAGGCAGCAAAATTGATAATCTCGTTCAGATCGGCCACAACTCGATCATTGGGCGGCACTGCGTTCTCGCCGGCCAGGTTGGCATTTCCGGCAGCGTGGTGCTCGGCGATTTTGTCATTCTGGGTGGAAAGGTCGGGGTCGCCGATCATGTTACCATCGGCGACCGCGCGCGTGTCGCGGCGCTTTCTGGAATCGCCGCTGATTTGGAAGCCGGCCACGATTATGCCGGTATCCCGGCGCGTCCAGCGGGACAGTGGAGGAGGGAAGTTGCACTCTTGGCCAGTCAGGTGAAGCGGGGCAAGAAAAAACGCGATGAATAAGCGGAGCGATCTCATTCACGCCACGGAACTCGACCTCGACCATATCAAGAGGCTGCTTCCGCATCGTCCCCCGTTTCTGATGATCGACCGCTTGACCGACATCCATCCTGGTCAGTCGGCGGTGGCGTGGAAAGACGTCAAACCGAATGAGGCGCATTTTGCCGGTCATTTTCCGGACTACCCTGTCATGCCCGGAGTGCTGATTGTCGAAGCCATGGCGCAGGCCGCGGGAGCGTTGGTCGTACACACGCTCGGTCTCGAGGACGAACGACGCATTGTCTATTTCATGACCATTGACCGCGCGCGGTTTCGGCGCGTGGTACAGCCCGGAGTGACCTTGCGCATTCCGGTACATGTGAAGCGTCATCGCGGCGCCGTCTGGCGCTTTGAAGGCAAGGCTTATGTGGGCGATGAATTGTGCGCCGAGGCGGAATACAGCGCCATGCTCACCGATCTTACCCTCGGCGCTGCCGCCGCGGCGTGGAGTGGCAAGGAATAATGTCAACGGTCCATCCCAGCGCAATCATCGAGCAGGGCGCTAGACTGGGTCCGAACGTCTCCGTCGGTCCGTTTTCGCTGATCGGAGCACGCGTCAATATCGGCGAAGGCGCGAGGCTCGCGTCCCACGTGACTGTCTTGGGAGATACCGAGATCGGGTCGGGGACCATTGTCCACGCTCACGCGGTATTGGGAGGCGGCCCCCAGTTTCGTGGTGACGACGGCACGGGCGCGCGTCTTGTCATCGGTCCCAACTGTGTGATCCGAGAGCACGTCACGATGAACGGCGGCTCGCGGAAGGGCGGCGGAGTTACGCAGGTCGGCGCGAACGGCTACTTCATGGCGTACAGCCACGTTGCGCATGATTGCCATATCGGCAATGACGTGACGTTTGCCAACGGCGTTGCGCTTGGCGGCCATGTGACGATTGGGGACGGTGTCAACATCGGCGGCCTTTCGGCCATCCAGCAATATGGCCGCATCGGACGCGCCGCCTTCGTGGGGGGCGTCACGGGCGTGCCTGATGATGTGATCCCCTACGGCATGGTGTGGGGTGACCACGCCCGGCTCGGTGGTCTCAACCTTATCGGACTCAAGCGCAGGGGCGTGCCGCGGGCCCGCATCCACGATCTGCGAGCCGCGTTCCGCTTCATCTTTTTCGGCGCTGGGCGTCTTGCCGACCGGGCGCAGCAGGCCGCGGAGCGGTGGAAGGATTCGCCCGAAGTGGCCGAGATTGTTGCTTTCATCCTTGCCGATGCGAAGCGGCCAATTTGCATGCCGCGGACCCGAGCGGCAGCTGCCGAAAGCGATTGACTATGGCACAAGGCAACACGCTCGGAATCATTGCCGGCAGCGGCAAGCTTCCGTTGGCGGTTGCGGAAGCAGCGCGGAATGGTGGGCGGAATGTCTTCGTGCTTGCTCTTGAAGGCATGGCAAACCCCGACGAGGTGTCGCCGTTCCCGCATGGCTGGGCGTCCTTGGGTGAAATCGGCAAAGCGATAAAGCTCCTAAAGCAGGCCGGCTGCTCCGAACTGACGATGGCGGGGAAGGTCCCGCGGCCGGAGTTCACCAAATTGAAGCTTGACGCGCGTGGTGCGCTCGCCCTTCCCCGCGTCATTGCCGCGGCCATGAAGGGCGACGACGCCTTGCATCGCACGATGATGCTGATTTTCGAAAGGGAAGGCTTGCGCGTCATTGGTCCGGACGAAGCGGCGCGCGATCTGTTGGCGCCTTCGGGGCCGATTGGCCGGCTCGAACCAACCCGGGATGAAGACGCCGACATCCTTCAGGGGATTCGTGTCGCGCTTGGCCTGGGCGCACTCGATGTGGGTCAGGCTGCGGTGGTTTGCCAAGGTCTGGTGTTGGCCGTGGAAGCGGCGGAGGGGACCGATGCCATGCTCGGTCGAGTTGCCTCCCTGCCTGAAGCGCTTCGTGGGACCGTCGAAAACCGCCGCGGCGTTCTCGTCAAGGCGGCGAAGCCGCATCAGGAGCGCCGCATGGACTTGCCTGCAATCGGCGTGCGCACGGTCGAGCTCGCCGCCGAAGCGCATCTCTCGGGTATTGCCGTCGAAGGCGGCGGCGCGCTGATCGTCAATCGTGCCGCTGTCGCCGACACGGCGGATCGTCTCGGCGTATTTGTCTATGGTTTTGCGCCCGAGGATTATCCCCGTGATTGACGCGCGCACTGGCCGTGCCGGCGGCAAGCGCTATCCGTGAGCCGGATGGACGAGGGGATGCATGCGAAAGTTGAAACCGGCAGGGCAAATGCCGCAAAGCCGAAACTGACGATTATGCTGGTTGCTGGCGAGCCATCCGGCGACCAACTGGGCGCCCAATTAATGGCCGGGTTGAAAACTCTGGCGGGTGACACCGTTCATATTGTCGGCGTCGGCGGAGAGGCCATGACGAAAGAGGGTCTCGACAGTCTTTTTCCGCTCGATGCGACCGCGGTCATGGGGCTGCGGGAAGTGGTGCCGCGCATTCCTGCCATCCTGCGGCGCGTACGCAAGGCGACCGATTTCGCTTTGCGGACGCGGCCCGATCTTGTTGTGCTGATCGACTCACCTGACTTTACGCACCGCATCGCCCGGCGCTTGAAACGCGTCGACCGCACCATTCGCACCGCGAACTATGCGCCGCCTCAAGTGTGGGCCTCTCGGTCTTACCGCGCCAAGGCCATGGCGCACTATTTCGATGCCGTTCTCACGCTGCTTCCTTTCGAGGCGCCCTTTTTCGAGCGTAACGGACTGAAGGCTTACTTCGTCGGCTATCCAATTCTGGAGCGCAGCAAGCTGATCAAAGGCGGCTCGGCATTCCGGCGCCGATACAATATTGCACCCGATGCGCCCCTGTTGGCTGTCTTGCCGGGAAGCAGACGCAACGAGATTCGCTTTATTTTGCCGCCGTTCAAGAAAACGGTTGAGTCACTCGCACCGGAGTTTCCCGGACTCGTTTGCGTGATTCCGACGGTCGGCCATGTTGCCGAGCATGTGCGTCGCTCCGCTCGCGATTGGCCAACGCCCGTACACGTGATCGACAACGAAGAAGAGAAATTTGCCGCTTTCGACGCGGCCGACGCAGCCCTGGCCGCGTCCGGCACTGTCACTTCCGAACTGGCGCTAGCAAAAACACCGATGGTGGTCGGCTATCGGCTGGGGCGTGTCACCTACGCGCTTGCCCACCGATTGCTTCGCGTTCCCTATATTGTGTTGATCAACCTGATCTTGAATCGCTTGGCGGTACCGGAATTCCTGCAGTCGAAGTGTGAACCGAAAACTCTGGCGCGCGCCTTGAAACCTCTGCTCACACCATCGCCTGAGCGCGCCGCACAGCTTCATGACCTGGAAGAAGCCGTGCGCGCATTCTCGGCAGGCGGGGAATCACCCAGTTTGCAGGCGGCGCGCGCGGTGCTGGAACTGGCCCGACGCTGAAAATTTGCCTCTTTTTAACGATGATCGCATCCCGCAACGGAAGAAATCGCATTCCCGCACGTTAGCTAGGTATCAGCAGGCAGCCGGTAGCTCCGCTGCCTTTGGCACCTGTTTATCGGGGGAATCCCATGGTTGTGTACGGCAATGGTTTCAATCGCTTCAAGGAAAATCTCTTCCTGACATCGCTGTGTGCGGTGTTAGCCACTTGCGTGGTCTCCTCAGAGCCGGCGGTAGCCCAGGAAGTGGTTGCCGCGTGGGAAGGAAACTCCTTCTCCGGCAATGGCGTCCTTGGTACGGCTTTCCAGATTCCCATGTCTACGACCAGCGCCATCATGGTGCGGCCAACAGCCAGTTATCTCTACTATGACGTCCGCCAATTGGGAGTCGTCAGCACTCACGTAACCGCGCCGTCCGTTTCGCTCGGGCTGGGCTATCGCTACAGCGACGGCCGCGTGACCTTCGACATTGGACCCTCTGTCCAGGTGTTGTGGGAACGCCGCAAAACCGTTGCGGGATTTTCAACCGAAAAAACGCATGTCGGTGCGGGTATTGCCAGCGCCGTATCCCTCCAGTTCACGCCGCTGACCAGCGTCAGCCTGTTGGCCGGTTACGATACCGCGAATAAATATTTTGCCTCCCGCGCCGGCATCAAGCAGCGCGTCACCGATTTTCAATTGCAGAAACCATGGTGGCTGCTCGTCGGCGCGGAAGTGATCGGGCAGGGCAACGACGAAGCACATCAAATCAGCGCGGGAGGCCTGACCGAGCTTGCCTTCGATCAAGGCCGCAGCGCGTTACAGCTTCGCGCGGGCTATTCCTGGTTCAATTATCCCGATCACAGCAAGATCGAACGGCCCTATGTCGGCGCCGGCCTCTATCACCGGTTCTAAAAAGCTGCCTCAGTACTGGCGACTGTCATAAGCCCAATGGAGCAGCGCTTGGCGCTGGCGCTTGCGGCAGGTGCAATCGCGGGGCTCGCAATTGCGCTGGATCTGCCGGATGTGCCGGCGCATCGCTTTCCAGCGTTTGATCTGGCGCGCATCTTCCTCCGGGTTGCGCCGGCCCAAATAGTAGCGGCAGTACCATTGGAACCATCCGCGCGGATCCTCATCATGGATCCAACCTTTTTTGCGCCACGCCGATAGCGGGAGGCTCGCGTCGACGCCGAAATAATTTAATGAGCAATCGCGGGCTTTGGCCCCCAGCTTTGCACGCTTGAACCAGTCGGCCGGGAATTCTTCGCGGCAATCGGTCAAGTATTTGCCGCAGAACACGCCAAGCCGCAGCATTTGTTTCGGCGTTAGCTCAGGCTTGAACTCCGGGTCGAAATGCTGCCCTTCGGGCCCGGCAAGCCGATAGCGGTAGCCCCTTTGCATTCTGTCGTTTACGACGACGATTGTGTTCTTCACCGGCAGCGCATCACAATTATCCGCTAGGCCAGAAGGCAGCTATTTGCCCTGCAATTCCCGTTTCAGGAAGGCCACCGTGCGTTGCAATGCGTCGGCGCCGTTCTTCTTCGATGTATCGGCGCCGAAGCCGTGCGCCTCGCCGGGATACACGACGAAGTCGACCTTGGTACCAAGCTTCTTTGCCAGTGCGGTGAGCTGGCGTCCATTCTCGATTGGGATGATCTGATCGGCGTCGCCGTGAAGGACGAGCAGCGGCGGGAAACGCTTCGCTGGCTCGCCCAGCGGCCACGGCTCGGTCCCGTAGTAGATCACCGCGGCGGTGATCCTCGGATCGAGTGTCGAAGCGCCGGTTGCCAAGATGCCGCCGTTGGAGAACCCGACCAGACCGACCTTTCCGTTGGAATCCTTCTGTTTGATGAGATAGTCGGCGACGTCGTCGACCTGCTTTGCCCATGACGGATAGCGCGTCGTGAACACATCCGCGCCGCCGCGCGACATCAGCTTCTCATCGAGATCGCTGTAGTAATAGAAGAGATAGGCATCGAAGCCTTCATTCGCGAGCACCGAAGCATAGTGATTGTAGTCGCCGATCCGCCGGTCAAAACCGCCGCCGCCGTGCAGCAGCAACACGGCCGGCCGCTTAGCATCGCCGGGCGCGCGGAAATACGTCACCTTGACCTGCCGCTCCGCCGCCGGCAGCGTCATACTCTTCCCGGAAATCTCCGCCGCCAAAACCGTCGTCGCAAACGGCGCGAGCATGAGCAACGCCGCTGCCGCGAGACTCTTCACCAAGTTCATCGTCTGATTCCCTTAAATGGACTACTTCGCTTCCAATTCCCGCTTCATGAAGGTCACGGTGCGTTGCAGGGCATCGGCGCCATTCTTCTTCGCTGTGTCCGAGCCGAAGCCGTGCATCTCGTTCGGATAGATCACCAGATCGACTTTCGCCCCGGTCAATTTTGCCTCGGCGGCAAGCAGCTTGCCTTCTTCGACCGGTATGACCTGATCGGCGTCGCCGTGCAGAATAAGAAGCGGCGGATAGTGCGTGGGCTCGGCGTTCAACGGCCAGGGATTCGTGCCGTAATAGATGACCGCAGCGTTGATATTCGTATCCAGCGATGAGGCGCCGCTCGCCAAGATGCCGCCGTTGGAAAATCCGACCAGGCCGACCTTTCCGTTGGAATCCTTCTGTTTGACTAGATAATCGGCAACGTCGTCGACTTGTTTCGCCCATGCCTCATAGCGCTGCGCGAAGATGTCCACGCCGAATGACATCATCTTGTCGTCTTGATCGTTGTAATAATAGAAGAGATACGCATCGATGCCCGCATTGGCGAGGACCGAGGCGTAGTGGTTGTATTCGGCGATCCGCCGGTCAAAACCGCCCGCCCCATGGAGCAGCAATATCGCGGGGCGCTTCGCGTCGCCGGGCGCGCGGAAATACGTCACTTTCACCTGCCGCTCGGTCGACGGCAGCGTTATCGATTTGCCCGCTATCTCGGCCGCTGGTGCGGGGCTGAGGAAAGCGAACAGGGCCAACGGTGCAAGAACTGCGCGTACGAGCCGGTTCATGATACTCAGTCCGCTCCCTTCAGGTTCTGGTTCAGAAACGCGACCGTCCGCTTGAACGCGTCCGCTGCGGCGGGACGATTCAAGTCGGAGGCAAAACCGTGATTCTCACCAGGGAACGTCACCCATTCGACGTGGGCCCCGACTTTTGTCGCCGCATCCACAAGCGCTTTCCCAAGAGCCATCGGCTGCCGCGTATCCGCTTCGCCATGCATCACCAGGAGCGGGGGAAACCGGTTCGCTACATAGCCCGGAACCCGTGAAACGCCGCCATATTGGACGACGGCCGCGTCGATGTTGGTATCGAGCGGGGTCGCGTGCGCCGAAAGATTTCCGCCATTCGAGAATCCGACAAGACCAACCTTGCCGTTAGAATCCCGCATCTTCTTCACGTCCGCTGTTAGATCGCTGACCAGTTGAGTCCAGGCCGGAAATCTTTTGGCCGTATAGCCGCGACGCGTGTCGTTGTTTGCCATCACCTTGGCGTCGGCATCGCTATAGTAATAGACCATGTAGGCATCGAAGCCGCGGTTCGCGAGCTCGCTGCCGTAATGACGGAAGTTCTCGATGCGGCCGCCGGCATCGCCCCAGCCGCCGCCGCCATGAAGCATCAGAACTGTCGGCCGTTTCGCGGTTCCAGGCGCGCGGAAAAATTCGACCTTCACGGCGCGCTCGCTGGACGGCAAGGTCATCTCCTTACCGGAAATTTCAGCCGCGGATACCGGCGCGGCAAACCACGCGACGGCAAGCAATGCCGCCGGCGCGAGACTTTTCCAGAGGCTCATTGCTTATTTCCCTTTCAGGGTCTTGTTCAGGAAGGCCAGCGTGTGTTGGAACGCGTCGTCCGCGGCATGCGTGCCGAGATTTTGCGCGAAGCCGTGATTGGTGTCGGGGTAGGAGACGAACTGAACCTCGCCGCCGAGCGCCTTGGCGACTTCATAAAGCTTCTTGCCACGTTCGATCGGTTCACGCGTATCGGCCTCGCCGTGCATGATCAGCAGCGGCGGGAAGCGTTTCGCCTGGAAGCCTGGCACGCGCGAAACGCCACCATAATGAATCACCGCGGCATCGATCTTGGTATCGAGCGGAGTCGCGTGCGCCGAAAGATTGCCGCCATTGGAGAAGCCAACCAGTGCAACCTTGCCGTTGGAGTCGCTCATCTTCTTGAGATCCGCGGTCAAGTCGCTGACCAGCTTTGCCCACGCGGGAAAGCGTTTGACGCTGATCCCCGGCGCGTTGGCTTTGCGATCGGCTACGTCCTGATCGCTGTAGTAATAGACCATGTAGGCGTCGAAGCCGCGGTTGGCGAGCTCGCTCGCGTAATGCCGGAAGTTCTCGATGCGGCCTTCCGCGCCGCCCCAGCCTTGACCGCCGTGCAGCAGCAGCACTCCAGGCCGCTTCGCGTTGCCGGGGGTGCGATAGAATTCCACCTTCACAGCCCGTTCTGTCGCCGGCAGCGTCATCTCCTTGCCTTGAATGTCCGCGGCGTGCACGGCTTGGGGCAGGTTGGTGAAGGTGCAAAGAGCGAGAGAGGCAAGCAGACTCAGCACAAGGCGTTTCATGGGGTCCTCTAGTTCTTACTGCTGGTGGTGGTGGAAAGTTCCGCGGCGCGTGTCACGCACACAAGGCCCACGAGGATGAGGCTGGCGGCAAAAAGAGCAGCCATGCCGCCGGCAACAACGCGCCGCCATGCACTGTGGGTGCGATAATTATCGTTGGCGGCTGGTGCAGCGCTCAAGCGGACTGGCGGACTGGCGGCCCGCGCCGACCGGATGCGTTCAGATGAAGTCAGATGCGGATCTCCTGCCAACCGCATCCTGGTCCTCTTAGCTGCCGCGCTTCTCCGGCGGAACATAGTCCCGGCGATGGGGGCCCGTATAGATCTGGCGCGGGCGTCCGATCTTCTGCTGGGGGTCTTCGATCATCTCCTGCCACTGCGCGACCCAGCCGACGGTGCGCGCCAGGGCAAACAGAGCGGTGAACATATCTGTCGGAAAACCCAATGCTTTCAGTGTGATACCAGAATAGAAGTCGATATTGGGATAGAGCTTCTTTTCGATGAAATACTCGTCCTGCAGCGCAATGCGCTCGAGCTCAAGCGCGGTTTTCAACAACGGATCGTCGTGTTTACCGAGTTCGTCGAGCACTGCATAGCACTGCTCGCGCATCACCTTGGCCCGCGGATCGTAGTTCTTATAAACGCGATGGCCGAATCCCATCAGCCGAAACGAATCGTTCTTGTCCTTCGCCCGCTTTACATACTCTGGGACGCGCTCGACCGCCCCGATCTCCTGCAGCATCTTAAGCGCGGCTTCGTTGGCGCCGCCATGTGCCGGTCCCCATAGGCACGCAATACCGGCGGCGATGCAGGCAAAAGGATTGGCGCCCGAAGATCCGGCAAGACGCACCGTTGACGTCGAAGCGTTCTGCTCATGATCGGCATGCAGAATGAAAATCGTATCCAGCGCCTTCGCCAGAACTGGATTGACCTTGTACTCCTCGCAAGGCACCGCGAAGCACATGCGCATGAAGTTCTCGGTATAGCCAAGGTCGTTGCGCGGATACACGAACGGCTGGCCGAGCGAATATTTGTAGGCCATGGAAGCGATCGTCGGCATCTTGGCGATCAGCCTATGGCTCGCAATCTGGCGCTGGTTCTTGTCAGTGATGTCGGTCGAGTCGTGATAGAACGCCGACAACGCGCCCACCACTCCGACCATGACCGCCATCGGGTGCGCGTCGCGGCGGAAACCCCGGAACAGGAAGCTGATCTGCTCGTGCACCATCGTGTGGAAGGTGATGGTGTGGTCGAACTGCGCCATCTGCTTGGGACTTGGCAGCTCGCCATACAGCAGCAGATAACAGACTTCGAGGAAGTTAGAGTTTTTCGCCAGCTGATCGATCGGATAGCCGCGATAAAGCAGGATGCCCTTATCGCCGTCGATATAGGTGAGGTCGCTCTCGCAGGATGCGGTCGAGGTGAAGCCGGGATCATAAGTGAACAGATCGGCGTCCGTGTAGAGCTTGCGGATGTCGACCACATTGGGACCTTCGGTGCCGCTCAACACCGGCAGTTCAACGCGCTTATTGCCGTAGGTGAAGCTGGCTGATCCGGCGTCCTTTGCTCCGCTGCTTTTCATGTTCATGCGACAACTCCTGAGATGCCTAACGTTATGGGGCGGTCCTCCACGAAGGTCCCATTGTTTGGAACTCTACATATTTCTCCCTTAACGAGGGGTGCGCGCACGCCAATTGCGCCCAAACCCAAACCCTTAATCGACATGGGCGCGAATACGAGTCAATGCCTCTTCGCGCCCCAAAACCGCGAGAATGTCGAATATCGGCGGCGAGGCCGTCTTGCCCGTCAGCGCCACGCGTAGCGGCTGCGCGAGATCGCCGAGCTTGGCTCCTTCCTTATCCGCCAGACCTCGTAGCCGCGCCTCCAACGACGCGCTGTCCCATGGTTCCTGGTCGAGTGCCGCGGCAACACGGGTGAGCTGAGCCCGCGCCGCTGGCGTCAACACGGCAGCGCCCGCCGCGTCGGGCGCGCGCGGTCCCTCCCCGAAAAGAAATTCCGCCTTCTCGAACAGTTCCACTAGCGTTTTCGCCCGCGGCTTTAGCATCGGCATCGCTGCTCTAAGACGGATACGCACCGCGGCATCCAGCGCCACTTCAGGCCGGGTGCGTTCGGCGAAGGCAACCAGCTCCGCCGTCAACGCCGCGTCATTTGTTTCACGGATGTAATGTCCATTCAGGCTATCGAGCTTTTTGATATCGAAGCGCGCCGCCGATCGTCCCAGGCCTCCAAGATCGAACCATTCGATCGCTTTGGCGGTTGGGATGATCTCGTTGTCGCCATGACTCCAGCCCAGCCGCAAGAGATAATTGCGCATCGCCTCGGGCAGATAACCCATGTCGCGATAGGCCTCGACGGCCAGCGCCCCGTGTCGCTTGGAAAGTTTGGCCCCGTCGGCGCCATGGATCAGCGGGACATGGCCATAGACCGGAATCGGCCAGCCCATGGCTTCGATGATCTGAAGCTGGCGCGCGGCGTTGTTGAGGTGATCGGTCCCCCGAAGCACATGGGTAACTCCCATGTCGAAATCGTCCACCACGACCGCCAGCATGTAGGTCGGATTGGCGTCGCTTCTCAGGAGCACCATGTCATCGAGCTGATCATTGCCCCAGCGCACCTCGCCCTGCACGACGTCTTGGATGACGGTATCGCCTTCGCGCGGCGCCTTCAGCCGGACGACGAATGGCTTGTCCTTCTCGGGAGGGCCCGGCTCCCGATCGCGCCAGCGGCCGTCATACCGGATGGATTGTCCGGCTGCGCGCTGTTGAGCCCGCATCTCCTCAAGCTCCTGGGCGCTTGCATAGCAGCGGTAGGCCTTTCCCTTGGCCAGCAACAGTTCAGCGACCTCCCGGTGCCGGGCCGCGCGGCCGGATTGGAAGATCGGCTCGCCGTCCCAATCGAGCCCGAGCCAAGTCAGGCCGTTAAATATCGCGCCAACGGCATCCGTGGTGGAGCGTTCCCGGTCGGTATCTTCGATGCGCAACAGGAACTTGCCGCCGGTATGGCGTGCGTAAAGCCAGTTGAACAACGCCGTGCGTGCGCCACCGATGTGCAGATAGCCGGTGGGCGAGGGGGCAAAGCGCAGGACGGGGGCGGCTTGCGTCATGATTCAGACATGATGATCAGCATGGATTGCACACTCGGCTTAGAGGCCGACTCCTAACAAACGGGGGGGCAGTGCGGATAGGGCTCAATTTGCGCACCCACATGTTGGGTACGCGACTTTGGCCGGAGCGTGCCGCACGCGATTCTGGGAGCGTCCCCCAGTTTCGGCCAACGAGCGGAACTGGTGCAACCCAGTCCCTGCGAGCGGCTCTCGACGCCGTGTCCCATAACCTTCTTCTAGAACAGGAGCGTTGGTTTCCCTGGTGCGTAGTCGCCTTTGGCGGCGGGATCGTTGGCTACTTTGCGCTAAAGACCGAGCCATCACTGCTCGCCGGTTTGCTCGTCGTGGCCGCGGCAATCGTATTTGCCTTCTGCGGGCAACGCGGCTCGAACACCTTCGTGCGCGTCATGTGCGCGTTGATCGCCGCAGCGAGTTTGGGCTTCGGTGCAGCCAAGCTGCGCACGATGCGTGTCGAGGCACCGGTCATTGCACGCGACATCGGCCCGGTTCGGATCCAGGGACGTATCGAGGACGTCGAAATCCGCGCCCCCAATCGGGCGCGCATCGTGCTGGCGCCTTCAATGATCGAAAAGATGGGATCTCCACCGCGTCGCGTAAGGCTGACCTTGATGGGAGCGAAAGCGGTTCAAGCAGCCATACCCGGCGCCTCCGTCTCCGCACTCGCGATGCTCCGGCCGCCGCCGGAGCCGGCGCTTCCGCACGGCTACGACTTCGCCCGCTGGGCATTCTTCCAAGGCATCGGCGGTGTCGGTTTCACCTACGGGGCACCCACACTTCTCGCGGAAACTCCCACCCCCTCGTTGAGTGATCGCGTGCGCGCCTTCGTTCTCGCTTGGCGGCTGTCGTTGACCGAACGCATACAGAAGGCCGTTCCAGGCCCAGACGGCGCGATCTCAGCAGCCCTTATTACGGGCACGCGGGCGGGCATCCCCGAAGAGGACACCGACGCCTATCGCGACTCCGGACTGGCACACGTGCTCTCGATATCGGGACTGCATTTGGGACTCGCCGGTCTCGGAATTTTCTTCGTGTTGCGGGCGCTGCTCGCTCTGTGGCCCTGGCTTGCTCTCACTCAGCCGATCAAGAAGTGGGCTGCTGTGGCGGCGTTCGTCAGCGCGAGCTTCTATCTCATCATCAGTGGCGGCGGCTCGCCGGCGGTGCGCTCCTACATCATGCTCTCTGCCATGCTTCTGGGGGTGATCGCCGATCGGCCTGCATTGTCGATGCGCGCGGTTGCGATCGCCGCTCTCGCAATCCTGGCGTTCGACCCGGAGGAGATCGTCAATCCCGGATTTCAGATGTCGTTTGCCGCCGTCGTCGGTCTTATCGCCCTCGCCGAATGGTGGGCGAGTAGAAAACGCAACGAAGCTCCCGTGGGTGGACGCGTGCTAGGAGCGCTGCGCAAAGTCCGCCGTTACGTTATCGGCATGCTGATAACGAGCCTCGTGGCGGCTCTCGCAACCACGCCATTTGCGATCTACCACTTCGATCGCGCGGCGTCCTATTCGCTGCTTGCCAATCTGCTGGCTGAACCGGTCGTCGCGTTCGTCATCATGCCCGCGGCGGCGCTCGCGGTGGTGCTTATGCCGGTCGGTCTCGAAGCTGGCCCGCTGCACATCATGGGCTGGGGCGTACATCGCATGACCGCTATCGCTCATTGGGTGGCAGCCTTGCCCGGCGCAACCACCCTCGTGCGCGCTTGGCCGGCGGCGGCGCTCCTCGCCATCGTATTCGGCGCCTTGTGGATTGCGTTATGGCGCAGACGGTGGCGCTGGTTCGGACTGCTTCCGATCGCCGCCGGCTTTGTGGTCATCTATTTCAGTGCGCCGCCCGACATGTTCATTGCCCGCGATGCGCAGTCGGCGGCCTTGCGCAGCACCACGGGTGAGCTTGTCATCCTGGGACCGCATCCCGACGACTACACGGCGGACCAATGGCTGCTACGCGACGGCGACAAGCGGAGTGTCGCCGCGGCGCGTCTTGGCGCCAATTGCGACGAAGTCGGCTGTGCTGCGACGGGAAAAGACGGTCGCGTGGTGGCTCTGTCGCTCAAGTTGGCCGCATTGATCGAGGATTGTACGCGGGCTGACGTGCTGATCAGCGCCATTCCCATTCGCCGTCCCTGTCCGGCACCGGAATTTGTCCGCGACCGTTTCGACGTCCTGCGCGAAGGCGCGATGTCCCTGACCTTCACGGAAAACGGCATTCGCGTCGAAAGCGTCGCCGGCGAGCGCGGGGTGCGCCCGTGGTCCAGGCGCGTCCGAAACTAGACTAGCGAATGAAATCAGTAGCGGCGGATTAGACCCACGAGCGTGCCCTGGATGCGCACCCGGTCGGCGCCGTAGAGTCGGGTCTCATAGGCCGGGTTCGCCGCTTCCAAAGCGATCGAGTCGCCGCGGCGCCTGAGCCGCTTCAAGGTCGCTTCGTTCTCGTCTACCAACGCGACGACGATGTCGCCGGTGTTTGCCGTGTCCGCCCTCCGGATGAGGACCGTATCCCCATCCAGGATGCCGGCGTTGATCATGGAATCGCCTGTGACTTCGAGCGCGTAGTGATCGCCGCCGCCCAACAATGTGGACGGCACAGGCACCTCATTGCCGCGGTTCTGAAGGGCTTCGATCGGTGTACCTGCCGCGATCCGCCCCAGAATCGGTATGGCCATCACCCCGTCGCTGTCATGACCGCGCCGTGGAAAGGTGGAGGCCTGCCTTGTATCGGATGGAATGCGGGCGGGTTCGACGCGGTGATCCCGGCTGTCGTTTCGTGGCGGCCGCGCCGTGGGGTCCGGCCGAGCCAGCCTCAGGGCTTGCGTGCGTGTTGCTGCTGGACGGACGCCCTCAGATGAATTCTCAGGCAGGCGGATGATCTCGAGCGCACGGGCCCGCTTCTCCAGCCGGCGGATATAGCCGCGCTCCTCAAGCGCCGTGATCAAGCGGTGAATGCCCGACTTTGACCGCAGGTCGAGGGCATCCTTCATCTCATCGAACGAGGGTGGAACGCCCGTTTCGCGCACCCGCTGGTGGATGAACATCAGGAGCTCGTATTGCTTCTTGGTCAGCATCGCATTCCCCAACCGGTTGGAATCGCCCAAAAGCGAACAAATCCGCAACGCGAATCGTTCTACTTTAGTTCTTGCGGAAGGTCAACGAATGCAGGAGCGAGCGCGCGTCGGGCAGCTCAGGCGCGATCAAGACGCAGGACGTCGACCTCATCCCCTTCATGGGCGGCAGGCGCATGAACCTTGCGAATGATGAGCGCGTCCGACCGGGCAAACACCTTTTGCATGGACGAATCCTGAAACTTGAAAGGCTCAGCTATGGCCACGCCCGCTTCAAACCTCAATTTCGCCCGGAGGTAATCCTGGCGCTTGCCGTTTGCCTTCAGCGGAGCGCCAAGCTTTGCCTTCATGATAGGGGCGCGATACTCCGTCCCCAGCATCGTTGCGATTGCCGGCTCGAGAAACAGGATTGAACAGACCATCGCTGAGACTGGATTTCCGGGCACGCCGAGAACCGGAGTGTTCTTCAATCGTCCGAAGATGAGCGGCTTACCTGGCCGCATGGCGATTTTCCAAAAGTCCAGCGTAAAGCCAAGCGGTCCCAGCGCGCTTTGGACGAGGTCGTGCTCTCCGACCGAGGCGCCGCCTTGGGTGACGATAAGGTCGGCGTCTCCAACGCTTCGGGCGAGGCGAATAAACTCCTCGGGCTTGTCGCGGAGGATGCCCATATCGACCGCGTCTCCGCCCCAATTCCGTACCATCGCCTGCATCGCGTACGTCGAGGAGGCAACGATACCGCCCGGGCCGCGGTTTTCTCCCGGTCGCGAAAGTTCGTCTCCCGTCGCAACGAGTGCCACCTTTGGTTTGCGAGTGACGCGAAGCTCCGCCGTATCCGCCGAGGCCAGCAGGGAGATATCGCGAGCCGAAATACGATGCCCACGCGCGAACAGCAATTCGCCTGTCTTGAAATCAAGGCCGCGTTCTCGAACGTTGTCGCCTTTCCGCGCCGCCTCCTTAATGACGACCGAACCTCGCCGACCAGGAGTGCTGTCCTCCTGCATGATTACTGTATCCGCACCTTGTGGGACGACGCCGCCGGTGAAGACGCGCACCGCCTGGCCGGCAAGGACTTCTCCTTCGAACGGATGTCCGGCCGGCGACGCTCCGACGACGGAAAGTTCCATGCCGGGCGTTGCATCGGCGGCGCGCACCGCATAGCCGTCCATCGCGGACATTGGCGCGGGAGGATGATCGAGGCGCGCTGTGATGTCCTCCGCAAGCACGCGATTGTATGCATCGGCGACGCCGACAGTCTCCGCGGGTAATACCGCGAATGCTCCTGTAATGCGCGAAACCGCCTCGTCGACGGAAATCATCGCAACGCCGTCATCTGTCGTTTTTGCGAGCGAACATCGCATCCACACTGACCCGAGCGGCCTTCGCCAGCTTCTCGGCCGTCACCGCCGGCAAGTGTCGAGACCGGCCGGAGAGGAATCCGTAGAGCTCGTTCACCGGTATGGCAGCCTGCTTGGCCCACTCGGTCGCGCGCAGCCGCCTATGCAGCATGAATGCGCGCAACGCCTCTCGTTCGCTTGAAGGATTGCCCAATTTCGGAGCCGCGACCTCTCCCATCAGCACCTGGGGCGCAGTCTTGCGCGTCTGAGGCTTCGGCGGTCCGGGTGCGGGAGCAGACTGCTCGCCGACATTGAACGCTCCGCTCTTGCCGCCCGATTTGCTCAGGAGCTTGATCGATTCGATGACTGCGCCGCGATCGACGGCCTTGACCATGTCGTAAATCGTCAGCGCGGCGACGGACGCCGCGGTCAACGCCTCCATCTCAACGCCCGTCGGACCCGTCGTTCGCGCGCTGGCGACGATTTTGAAGGCATGACGCTCGACGTCCGGCGTGAACTCCACTCCGGCATGGGACAACGCCAGGGGATGACACAGCGGGATCAGCTCCGAAGTCTTCTTCGCCGCCATGATTCCGGCAATGCGCGCGGTGGCCAGGACATCTCCCTTTTTCGCTGCCCCCGAGACCACCAGATCGAACGCTTCTTGGGAGAGCGCGATCACGGCTTCCGCGCTCGCCGCACGCTCCGTGGCGTCCTTCGAGGAAACATCGACCATGGAGGCTCGACCCTGATCGTCGAGATGAGAAAGTTTGCTCATAGCTTGACGCCCGAAAGCAGCGAGTGCGTGGCGGCCTCTACATCACTGGCCCGCATCAGCGATTCCCCGATGAGATAGGTGGAAATGCCGGCCGCCGCCAGTCTCATCAAATCCTCGGGCTTCGACAACCCGCTTTCCGCGACGACATGCCGGCCGGGCGGCACCAACGGTTTCAGGCGCACCGCGGTGCCGATGTCCGTGACGAACGTCTTCAAATCGCGGTTGTTGATGCCGATCATCCCGTCATCGAATTGAGCCGCTCGCTCGAGCTCCGCTTCATCGTGAACCTCGATAATAGCGTCCATTCCCCATTCGCGCGCCGCTCCCAATAGCTTCGCGGCAACCGCATCGCTAACCATGGCCATGATCACGAGCACACAGTCGGCCCCAAGCGCGCGCGACTGCACGATCTGATAGGGCTCGAGCATGAAGTCCTTGCGCAGCACAGGGAGATGCGTGGCCTGCCGCGCCGTCATCAAATCTTCCGGGGCGCCTTGAAAAGACGGAGCATCGGTAAGAACGGAGAGGCAGGCCGCGCCCCCGCGCTCGTAGGACCGCGCGAGTTTTTCTGGATCGAAGTCGGCGCGGATAACTCCTTGGCTGGGGCTGGCCTTCTTAATCTCCGCAATGAGGGCAGGCTTCTTCTTGGATTTTGCGGCTTCAAGCGCGGCAAGAAAGCCGCGCGGGGCAGGAGCCTCCCGCGCATCAGCCATGAGCCGTTGGAGC
>Ga0134122_10000754_pt1 | contig 22546 bp, 23 predicted proteins | sample KB302_FD_96461 | JGI IMG/M metagenome (GOLD analysis project Ga0134122, IMG submission 96461) | Terrestrial soil microbial communities without Nitrogen fertilizer from Kellogg Biological Station, Michigan, USA - KB3-0-2 | ecosystem: Environmental > Terrestrial > Soil > Unclassified ...
CAGAGCGACGTTGCGGAGCTGCATTTGCTGTCGGCCTATGTGAAAACCAACGCAAAGTTCGGCGGTCGTGTCGCGCAGACGCTGTCGACCCTGATCGATCAGCTTAGCAACAAGCGTCGTCTCGAGCGCGAGATCCGCGCGGCCACGGCTGAGACCCGCGCCAGCGCGGCCATTCTTTGCGGCCTCATGATTTTCATGATGCTCGTCATGAGCGTCATGAACCCGCAATATGTCGCGTTCTTTTTCGGGAGCGACCAGGGCCGGCTGATTCTTATCGGGATTGCGATTTGGCCGCTCATCGGCATTGCCGTGATGCGGCGGATTTTGATGTTGGACTTCTGATGAGCATGGCTTTGGCGCTGATTTTGGTTGCGGCCGCTCTTACGCTTAGCGGCGCGGGATGGTTTGCCGATCCCGTCGGCTCACGCTTGATGCGTCTCGTCCCCGAACGCTACGCGGGCGCGAGGAAGCAGGCAGGAGAAACACGCTACCTCGAACTCCTCCATCGGACTCTGGCCGCGCTTGATCCTTCATTTCGCCCGAGTGAAGCCATGCTCCATTCCTTAGGCATCGCCCGCCGGGAATGGGTCGTCGTCATCGAAATCGCCAAACTTTTCTGCGCGGCGACCGCGGGTCTCATCGCGATCTGGCTCGCGGCCGGCTTTTTTCCAAGCCCTGTCATGGAGTTTGCCGCGTTTTCCTCCGGGTTTGCCGGCCTCATGTTCGCTATTCATGCTTCGATCCGGGCCGCTTCGTTCAGGCGCCGCGCGCGAATTCGTCGGGAGCTCGCCTTCGGCATCGAGATGCTTTGCATCTTTCTGGAAGGCGGCCAAAGCCTGGACCAGGCATTTCGCTCTTTCTGCGACGTCAGTGCCGAAGCCCTGCCCCTGATGGCGGACATTCAGCGCCGGCTCATCGCCGAACTTAACAGCGGCGTCCCGTACGAGAAGGCGATCGAGCATTGGGCGGAAAACATCGGTTCCGACGAGGCTAAGCCGCTGGCTGCGCTGTTCGTGGATTCGCTGGTGCACGGCACGGAACTCGTCCCGCATCTTCGTCAGTTTTCCCTCGACCTGATCGAACAACGCATCTCAGCGCTGCGCGCGAGCATCGGCGTCAAATCTTCGCAGCTTACCGTGGTGATGGTGGTTTTTTTCCTGCCGGCGATTCTTGCGTTCGTGGCGGCACCCGCGATCGCCGGCGTTGCGGCTGCATTAGGAGCCTCGCGATGAACCGCCTTTTCGTTTCAAGGTTTGCAGCGGCGCTGATGATTGGCCTGAGCGGCTGTCAGACGATCGTCGTGCCGCCCGCGCCCCGGATGGCCGACGGAGTATTGCAGTCGGATCAGCGGTCGAAAGAGCTTTATCTCTCGGTGATCGCTCAGCTCATCGACTACGAAAAATATCACGCCGCACTTGCTCATCTGGACGAGTTCGATCGCCTCTATGGCTCGATCGAGCTTTCGCACCGGTTGCGCGGCGATGCCTGGCTCGTGCTGGATAACCTCGCCAATGCCGAAATGGAATACGCCGCCATCGCCGGCGGCACATTGTCCGGGTATGGCGGCCATGGACTTGGCCGCGTCGCCGCTGCGCGCGGGGATTGGCCGTCTGCGTTGGCGTATTTCGAGCAGGCCGTGCGCACGCGCCCGACCAGCCCTGATTTTCTCAACGATTTCGGCTGCGCGCTCTATCGGCTGGGGCGGGTCGACGAGGCGGTCTTCGAACTGAAAAAAGCCCTTGAGCTTTCACCGGCCGACAAGCGCGTGAGCGGCAATCTGAACGCCATACTTGCAAACGGAGAGGGCCGCTTCGGAGTCGATGGGGATGTAAGCCTGGTTTTGCCCGCCCGAACTATCGAAGCGCCATGAAGCCGCTCTCGATCCCAATCCAAGGACGGCTCGGCCGATTCTTGCGCGGAACCGAGGGGACGTTTTCGATTCTCACGGCGATTCTGTCCGTCGTCATCATCGGTTTCACCGGTCTCGTCGTCGACCTTGGCTCCATTGTATATTGGCAGCGTCGCCTTCAGGCAGCCACCGATTCGGCGGCGCTTGCGGCAACGTTCGACCTTACCCGCAGCGATTCCATCGCATCCAACGCACTGCAAGCCAATGGGCCCTCCGCGGCGGTGGTTACGCAAACGAGCGTTGGAACCTATGTCGACAATCCGCAGTCCACAACGGCGGGAAGATTTGTCGCCGGCCCGGCAGATAACGCCGTCAGCCTGACGACCGAATACGTGATGCCTGTCTACTTCATGCGCATGTTTACCGGCTCAACCACTTTTCCCGTCCGCGCCACAGCCACCGCATACAACTTGCCTCTTGCCGGCACCGCGATCGGGACTGCGGTCGCCGGCAGCGACGTCGATGAGTTCAATTCCTTCATGAAGTCTCAGTCCGGTGATACTTACAATCTGACGGAAGCTGAGCGCGACGCGCTCAATCGAACGCCGATCCCTATCTTCAGATTGCTCGACAAACTGGCGTCCTCGGCGGGCTCCGTTGACGACCCTATCGCAACGGTTCTCGCTTCTTCGGTGGATCTCGCGACATTGGCGGAGAGCGCGGCATCCGCGCTCTCCGAGAGCGCGCCCAGTCCGACTGTGACCCAAGCAACAGCCATAAGTGCGCTAACCCACGTCGCGCAAGACGCGGCAAACTCGTCTTCGGTCACCGTTCAGGATTTTCTTTCGCTCTCGGCCCATCAGCACCGCGCTGCGAAGGATCTGGTATCGGGGTCAACTGATTCTTTGGGCGTTCCCGCGCTGACGATTCTCATCGGCTATCTTCAGATGTCGCGGCAAAACACGATCGTCAACGAAAGCCAGTCCTTCACCGTTCCTGGATTGGCGACGATTGCAGTCGAGAGCGTTCTCTCGAAGTCCGCGCTGGTACCAGGACCCGGAGCGATTGGCATGGTGGGTCCCAAGGGCTCGTCGGCCTACAGCTCGCAAGGCCGGGTGCGGCTCACGATAACTCTGCTACAGCCGATCCAGGTCAACCTCGGACTCGTGCATCTTTCCCTTCCGGTCAGCATTCCGGTTGTGGCGGACTTCGGCTACGGCAAGTCGACGATATCATCAATCACATGCGGCACCGATGTGCGTGCAACGACCGATGTCGCCGTTTCCGCGCAAAGCGGAGCCGTGCATCTTTACGTAGGATCCGTAACCAACAACCAGCTGACGGACCTGCTCACGCCGCTTGTTCCTAACCCCGCCCAGATCGTCAATCTCCCGCTGGTGAAGGTCAACGCGCAGGGCGAAGCCGATATTGCACAGTCGCCTTTGGAGACTCTGCACTTCAATTGGAACGATATTGTCAACGGAACGGAAAAATCCACCGACGGCACGCCGTCGACGTCCACTGCTCTCAATGATCTCGCCAACGATACCGTCGTCACAGTCGGTCAGGCCCCTGTCGGCACGGGGACGTTGATAGGAAATCTCGTTCGGCCTCAGCTATCCGCGGTGTTGAACGCCCTTGAACCGGAACTGGAGTCGCTGCTTGCGAGCTTCGGCCTCAAGGCAGGAACGATGGATGTGCGCGCTACCGCTATTCGTTGCGGCTTGCCGGCCCTGGTGATGTGAGGCCACATGCGGAACAGACGAAAAGGCATCCTGCGGCGCCTGCATCGAGACAGCGGTGGAGCCAGCGCGATTGAGTTCGCCATCGTCGCACCGGTCTTTTTCATGCTGGTTTTCGGCATCATCGTCTATGGCTACTATTTTGCTTCGCTGAATATGGTGAACCACATCGCTTACGAAGCTGCGCGGGCATCGATTTCAGGATTGGATGATGACGAACGCAGCGCATTGGCCCACGCTCGTGCGAATGAACTGATCGCTTCGCTCGGCTTCCTCGATGCCGACTCCCTGCAAGTCGATGCCGCTCCCGATGGGCCGGGCATTTACGCGGTAACCGTCCACTATCATTTCGGCGCGCTTACGCTCATTGGAGCCGCTTCGATTCTGCCGCTGCCACCCATCGACCAGACGGTGACGGTCAAAATGTCCCACGGTGGATATTGACCTGGCATTAGCCGTGATCGGCAGAGCCCCCATTTCCCGCCCGCGGCTTGGCTAACGCAACGTAACCATATGTACCAATTGGGGAATTTCGCCGCGTTAAGATTCGATTCAAACTTGATGACTAGGCTCCTGATCGCGTCGCGGTGTGGCCCTCGCCTTTCAAGAAAAAGGACAGCCGCGGTCACCGCGCAATGGTTGGGAGAAAACAATGGCTACACACGAACGCAATGACGTCTGGCACAAGCTCACCATGGCCCACTTCGCCGGCAATCCGGTCTACTTTTTCGATACGTCTTTTCTGTTGTCTCAGATAACGTCGCTCGCCAATTGGAATCCCATTCGCCTCGAAGCCGCCATCGCGCCGCGTGTTGAAAACGTCTTGTGCGACGCCGACTCGCGTTATGTAACCGAACGCGGGTTCTACGTGATCTTCGGCAACTACAGTCCGGAAATTGCCCGGCAGACGGCGAGCGAGATCTGTTTGGATCTCCTGCGGCACTTCTTTGGCCGGCAAGACGTCCGGGCGTCAGACGGACAGAGGTTTTGTTGTGAATCCTCCGTGCAGGCATTGGTGCAGGATCTCGGCGGTCCGCCGCCCGAACAGCCTGCGTCTTATTCTCGGGCCCGAACGCCTCGCATGCCGCAGATCACCGACGAGAAGTCGTTCGAGAAGGAGCTGCTGGAATTCTTCATGGAACGCGTGATCACTGACACGAGCGATCAAACGTTCCTGTTCTGGCCCTGCTGGGATACGCGCAAGCAACGCGTCGCCGCATTCTCCTGCAGCCATGCGGATGCATACAGCAATCGCCTCGATGGACCGGTAACCAGAAGTCTCGCGCCGGCTGCGCTGCAGTGCCAGGTTGACGTAGCCGCGCTTGCCGCCGCGACGAAGGCTGTGCGCGAGCTCTTTGTCCGGCGCGAACCATCGCCGGTCAGCGTCCCGGTGCATGTCGAAACATTGTCATGGTCGAAAACCCGCAACGCCTATTTTGAGGTGCTGCGTCAAATCGATCCCGCGTTGCGGTCATTCCTCGTGCCGCGCATCGAAGGACTGGTCGCGGGAGCCAATCTGCCGTCCGTGGCGGAATGGATTGCGCAGTTCCAACGTTATGTTCACAGGGTCCTGGTTCAGGTCAACGCGGCCATGGACTTTTCGAGCGCGGGGCAGCTTGGCGCTTCCGGTTTTGGCATCACCATGACGTCGTGGATGCGAAACACCAAAATACCCGGCGAAACGCTCGCCGACCAAGCGGCCAAGCTCAATCGCATCTGTGCAGGACAGCGTGCCGTCTCCTATGTGCAAAACGTGTCGACGCTTCCGGAGCTCTTTCTGCTGAAAGCGAAGGGCATCAACATCATCTCGGGGCTTGTCGTGGGGCAAGGTTCCCTGATGCCGGACACCGCGCGCCTGGTGACCTTTGATGAGCTCGAAGACTTGTCAGAGCAACCCGAATTGGAAGTCCAGGCCGATGAGCCCGAGCAAGACGGCGACTGGAGCATCTTGGCGGCAATTGCCGGGTTGGATGCCACCAAGTCTGCGCCGGAGAACTTCAAATACGTTGGCCGCGCGTAGAGGCCCGCTGATGGCGGCGAAGTCGAAGCCGGCTTAGCCGCCGCAATCAAAATAGCCGTGTCGAGAACAGGAAGGTCCGATCCCGTGTTGGGATCGGACCTTAAGTGCTGCGCTAATGCGCGGTGTGCGTTCCGGGCAGCGGGAAGAATATTCTGAGATACCATTCAGTGCCGGAATTCGTATCGATCGCGGAGCGTCCGCCATGCAGGTGCACCACGATACGCGCACCCAATAGCTTCATTTCCGAGACCTCGACGTCGTCAAGGCGATCGATCGCCTGATTCAATTCAGCGCCAAACGCCCGCTCGTACTTGTCATCCGGAGCGCCTGACTTGATTCTGAAGCTGACAAGCAGGTCGGCCGAATCCTTGACCGCCATGATGGTAAGGCCGTCGCCGTGCGAGAGACCGCTGATCAGCACCACCGCAACGTCTGTGATCGCCCGAGCCAGGCGCTTCTGGTCGCCGTAAAGAAAAGGCAGTTGCCCGGAAACCCGCGTCTTTAGCTGGATGTTCCTGTCGGAGCTCAGTTGCTGAAGTGCTGGAAGCATGCGGTGGATCACAGCGGAGATGTCCACCGGTGCGCATTCGAGAGGCGCCGCTTCGGTACCATGTTCGCTGTCATCGTCGCGATGCGCGGCCAAATCCGCGTTGACCTGGGACGGGTCCACCGAAAGCAGGGTCTCGAGCAAATCCTCGCGATGGCGCAGCAATTGCGAAACGGAGTCGAGCCGCTCCTTCAAAGCACGTGCTTCGGCCTTTGCTTCGTCGTTGTGGCGATCGGTTTCGATCAATTGCGCGAGATGATCGGCCGCCCGGCGGACAGCGTCGATGACCACCGCCCCATCCACCGGTTTGCGCAGGAAATCGAACGCTTGAGCCTTTACGGCTTTGATCGCCGCAGCCTGCGTGTCATCGCCGGTGAGGACGATGAATACCAGGTGGCGCGCGGTTTCCCGCTTCAACGTCTCGATCACCTCAGGCCCGGTAATTCCGGGCATGTGATAGTCGACGATGACAATGCCCAACCCGTCTTCGCCGGCCAAGTGTTGGCGTGCTTGATTGATGTTTTCGGCATACGTGCCGTCAAAGTTTCTCAAGGCAAGAGAGTCGCAGATCTCTTGCCCGATTGATGCGTCGTCATCGATGACCAGAACGCGCTGTGCGGCATCCTTTGCCATCCGGCCCTCCTCAAATAGACCTTCTCAAGTACTATAAGTACAGAAACTATGTTTCCGGTCCGTAAACCCCAGGTTTTTGTGAACGCATTAAAGGAGATGGCCAATAGTCCCAAATCTACGCAGGTTCTACTTGGTGAACTTGCGTTTACCAGCGGGTTTTACTTGTGGTTTGCAAGTAAAATTCGGTGGCTGATCTAGTGCAATTCAGCGTTGCAAAACGCTATTCCGCTGGCCTGATCGATCCAAACACGCTCACCAAGAGCACGGAGCATGGTCTTGTTCAGCTCTGCGGGCTGGAAAGGTTTGCAAAGGACGGCGTTGGCGCCGAGCCTCGACGCCAGATCCAGGTAGAAGTCCTTGGAGGGATGTCCCGACATGGCAACGATGCGCACTTCCGGGCTCATGCGACGAATTTCCTTGATCGTTTCGATGCCTTCCTTTGAGGGCATGATGATGTCCACCAATACAAGATCGACGTCGTTGCCTGCCAATTGCATGAGGCCCGCTGCCCCATCAGCGGCTTCTATGACGGAATGGCCGCGCGATACCAGAAAGTCTCGCAGCCCCTCTCGAATGTCGGTCTCATCATCGATAACCAGCAAATTCGCCATCTCAATCGCTCCTACTCATCAAAAGCAGAAAGCTCTCACTAGTCGGTCCGATGACTGGAGTGGTTTCCCGTTGACCGCATCGCCCGGCCAAGTTCCATCCGGAAACGCACAGAGCGTGCTCCTCGGTTCAAATTTATGAAAAGAAATCGGAAACTGTGCTTAAAGAAAGGTCAATAAGCTTATTCAAAACGCGAGGTGTCACATGATCGAGCACATCATCGAGCCTCGGCGGCGGGATTTAGGCGGCGGTTTCGAAGTCCATCGCCTCCTGCCTTACGCGCCGCACCGCATGGTCGGGCCGTTCATCTTTTTCGACGGTTTTGGCCCGGTTGATTTTCCGCCGGGCATTCCAATGTCCCTCGACGTCCGCCCGCATCCCCATATCGGGCTGGCTACCGTCAGCTATCTCTTTTCCGGCGAGATCATGCATCGCGACAGTATCGGCTCGGAGCAGGCAATCCGCGCCGGCGAGGTCAACTGGATGATCGCCGGCCGGGGCATCACCCATTCCGAGCGCTTCGAGAAGGCGCGCGCCCAAGGCGACCGTCTGCACGGCATCCAGTCCTGGGTCGCGCTTCCCGATGGTCACGAGGAATGCGAGCCCGCATTCACGCATCACGGCACGGCAGACCTGCCCACCTATGAAAGCGGCGGTCTGTGGGCGCGCCTGCTCGCCGGTTCGGCGTTCGGTGCGGCCGCGAAGGTGCGCACTCTGTCGCCGATGTTCTACGTCCACTGGAATCTGCAAACCGGCGCGAAGGCGCAGCTGCCCGCCGAATATTCCGAGCGCGCGGCCTACATCGTCTCGGGTTCCGTCGAGGTCGACGGCCGGACGTTCGAGGCAGGCCACATGCTGGTGTTTGCGCCGGGCTCCCCGGTGCTGTTCACCGCGCTCTCGCCGGCGATGGTGATGCTCCTTGGCGGCGAGCCCGTGGGCCAACGCTTCATTGATTGGAACTTCGTCTCGTCTTCGAAGGAACGTCTCGAGCAAGCGAAGGCGGATTGGCGTGCCGGCCGCTTCAAGCTGCCCGACCGCGACGACAAAGAGTTCATCCCCTTGCCGCCGGACCCGGGCGCGCCCGCCAATCCAATCTCGTAATGCCGAGCTTGCGTTGGCGCGCGAGAACAACCACGTTCTGCCCATGGCTCCGAAGCACGATTTTCCCGTCACATTCGCCGACATCGAAGCGGCAGCGAAGACCATAGAGGGCGCCGTCGAGGTGACGCCAGCGTTCGCTTCGGACACGCTATCGGCGCTGACCGGCACCGAGATCTTCCTAAAATTCGAGAACCTCCAGTTCACCGCTTCCTTCAAGGAACGCGGTGCGCTGAACAAGCTGCTCTCGCTTGATGAAGAGACGCGCAAGCGCGGTGTCATCGCGGCGTCGGCCGGCAACCACGCGCAAGGCGTTGCCTATCATGCCGGGCGGCTGAAGATTCCCGCCACTATCGTGATGCCCGAAGGCACGCCCTTCACCAAGATGAAGCACACGCGCGATTTTGGCGCTCGCGTGCTGATTGACGGCGCATCGCTGACGCAAGCGTTCACGCGCGCGAAAGCGCTTGCGGACGCCGAGAACCTCGCTTTCATTCATCCCTATGACGATCCGTTGGTGATCGCGGGGCAGGGCACGGTCGCGCTTGAATTCTTGCGCCAAGTGCCCGAGATCGACACGCTGGTTGTGCCCATCGGCGGCGGCGGTCTCATTTCCGGTATCGCCATCGCGGCGAAGGCGATCAAGCCCGGCATTCGCATCTACGGCGTCGAAGCCAAGCTCTATCCCTCGATGCGCAATGCCCTAAAGCACGAGCAGCTCGACTGCGCCGGCCAAACCATCGCCGAGGGCATCGCCGTGAAGGACCCGGGCGCGATCGCGCAAAAGGTGATCGCGGCGCTGGTTGACGACATCCTGCTCGCCGATGAAACGGAAATCGAAGCCGCCATTGTGCGCCTTCTCGAAATCGAAAAGACGCTGGCCGAAGGGGCGGGCGCGGCAACGCTTGCCGCCGTGCTCGGCAAGCGCGAGCTCTTCGCCGGTCGCAAGGTTGGGCTTGTGCTCTCCGGCGGCAATATCGACATTCGGCTCCTGTCCAACGTGATCCTGCGCGAGCTTGCGCGCGAGGGGCGCATCATGTCGCTTGTCGTCAGCATCGACGACCGGCCGGGCGTTCTTGCCCGTGTGGCCTCGCTGATCGGCGAGGCCGGCGGCAACATCATGGAAGTATCGCACAACCGCCTCATGACCGGCGCCAGCGCCAAGTCCGCGGATTTGGGGCTCGTTATCGAGGCCCGCGACGACACCCACGCAGGCGAAATCAAGGATCGGCTTGAACAAGCTGGTTACCGCGTCCGCGGGCATTAACCCTTCTTTAAGCAAGCGCTTCGGTTGCGGTGCTAGGCGGGCTAACGTGCTCCCGTTCGTAAGGGTTGCGCACCTATGCCGACATCTCTCGCCCAATGGACTGGCCTCTCCGTCACCGCCATTGTCGTGCTCGGTTCCGATATGGATGTGATCTATGCGGTGCCGCTCGGCTTCATGGCCGGCGCGCTGGCGACATTCTTCTCGGCGCTGGCCGAGTCGCTGCGCCCTACAAAGCCGCGTCGGTCGGTATCGAATTGAGCGATTCCTCGAGCTCCAAGAAGCTCGGCTGAGACGCAGACGGCACGCTGCCGCGGCCGATTTCCACCGACACTTGCGCCGAATTGCCATGCAGGTGCGCGACCAGGATATCGCGGATCACGTGATAGAACTGCGCGTCCTCGTCGACGATGCCTTTCAGCCGTACCGCGATGGGACCAACCAGGCCATAGGCCAAGAACACGCCGAGGAATGTGCCGACCAGGGCGCCGCCGATCATTGCGCCCAGAATTTCGGGCGGCTCGGTGATCGAGCCCATGGTCTTGATCACCCCGAGCACGGCAGCGACGATGCCGAGCGCCGGCAGTCCGTCGGCCATGGTTTGCAGCGCGTGCGCGGGCACCAAGGCCTCGTGATGGTGCTTTTCAAGCTGCTTTTCCATCGCCGTTTCGACCTGGTGCGGATCTTCCAGACTCATCGTCATCATGCGCAGCGTGTCGCAGATGAAATCGAGCGCGAAGTGATCATGGGCGATTCTGGGGAAGCGCTTGAAAATCGATGAGTCCTGCGGCTTCTCGATGTGCGCTTCGAGCGCAATCATGCCCTTCATCTTCATCGTCTTGGTCAGCAGGAACAAAAGACACAAGAGGTCGCGATAATCGGACGTCTTCCATTTGGGGCCCTTGAACGCCTTGGCGACCTCGCCCAGCGTCTTCTTTACCGAAGCGATGGAATTGCCGATCAGGAGCGCGGCAATCGCTGCGCCGCCGATGGTCATCATTTCATGGGGCAGGCCTTCGACAATGACTTCGAAATGGCCGCCGGAGATGACGTAGCCTCCGAACACCATCACGAAGAGAACAACGATGCCGATAATCTGAATCATGCTGACTTAAGCCGACCTCTCCCACCACTCTCGCGTCGATGACCGCGCGCGCCAAAAACGGGCAGCGCGGCTCGCGCGCATGCCTCGTGGCTTCAGTATTAACGGGACAGCTTAAGGAGCGATGAAATCGGCTTTATTCGGCTCCGGACCGGGTTAATAACCGACTCTTAACCGGCCCGGTCAGGGCCGTGCACGAACGCCGCGAAATGCTCTATAGGAGCGGCATGTGGGACATACGGCTTGAACAGGAAGGCGACGGCGACGCCGTCGAAGCCCTTGTCGACAGAGGCTTCGGCCCTGGCCGCTTCGCCAAGACAGCCTACCGGCTGCGCGAAGGCGTGGCGCCGGACCGCAGGCTCTCGCTCGTCGCCATCGGCAAGGAGGGCGCGTTGCTGGGGTCGGTGCGCTTCTGGCCCGTGGCCATCGGCGGCCGGCGTTCGCTGCTCCTCGGTCCGCTTGCCGTGGAGCCTGCGCTCCGGGGCAAGGGTATCGGCATCAATCTGATGCAGCAGGGCATCGAGCGGGCACGCTCGCTCGGCTATGACAGCATCATCCTCGTGGGAGATGAGCCCTATTACGCGCGCGTCGGCTTCGCCAAGCTGAAGCCGGGCCAAATTCGCCTTCCGGGTCCGGTGGACGACAATCGCATTCTCGGGCTGGCGCTGAAAGACGGCGCGCTCGACTCGCTGTCGGGCGACGTCAAGCGCGCGCAAATCGATATCAATGTCTCGGCGCAGTCGGCGCCGCTCGGCTAGGCCTACTGGTTGAACGGCTGAATCGTCGCGCCGCATCCCTGGATGTTCGGCGGCTTGCCGCCAGCTTCCTGATCCATCCGCGTCAGATTGAACAGCAGCGACTCGACGAAGCGCGAGCCGACCGGTGACGCGTAGTCGCCATTGGCCGGCAGGATGGTCACCGACTGCTCATAGAGCTTTCCGTCTCGGAAGTAGAAATTTGTCAGATTGCGGCCGCCGCCATTGGGATAATCCATCGTGATGCGCCGGCCATAGGTCGCGCCGCGGACGACCGGTTCGATGCGCGCGGTGTCGTTGCCGAGCATCTTGCCGTTCCGCAGGCCATGGTCGTCGGCTTCCGTGTGCTGGAACAGCGCTTCTTCGAGAATGCTCGCACCGAACGGCACGCGATCCGAGTAGTCCGCCACCAGCATCTTGTAGATGACGTTGTCCACCGTCGTCGTATAGGTCCGCGCGGACTTCGCCGCGCCGTGGCGCGGCATGGAGAACTGGATCGTTTCCATCTTGGGAACATCGGGAAACTGCGAGGCGAAATTGTCGGACGGGCAGGCGTAGTACCCCCATGCGGCCTGTGCCGGAATCGCCCAAATCAACAATGCCGCCGCCGCAACCGTTAAGCCCAATCCACGCATGCGTTTCCTCCCAAGGTATCGCGCGAGCCCTGATTAGTTGATATTATAGTGTTTCCCTGGGCCATGTCATCCGTGCGCCCCATAAGGAGGGGTTCGATGAAAGTCAAAATCCTGGCACTTGCCGGCCTCGTTCTGCCGCTCATGGCGGGACAGGTTCTCGCCCATCATTCCTTTGCGATGTTCGACCCGGAAAAGATGCTCACCCAAACCGGAACGGTGAAGGAATTCGAATGGACGAATCCCCATGTCTGGCTGCACATCATGGTGCCGGACCAAAGCGGTAAAGCCTTCGAATATTCATTCGAGATGCAGGCGGTTGCGCAGGCGATGTCCGGCGGCTGGCGCCCCGATACCGTGAGACCCGGCGACAAGGTCACGGTCGAGTACCATCCTCTGAAGGACGGTTCTCGCGGCGGCGAGCTTGTTGCGGCCACGATGCCTGACGGCAAGCGTCTCGGTTCATCGGCGAACAGGCCCGCGCCACCGCGTTGACCCTTCGAGGCCCGCTGACGCGGGCACCTCAGGGTGACGCCATGAGAGGAGATTGCGAATGAAATTGAAAACACTCGCTCTTGCAGGCTTCGCGCTTCTCATCGCGGCGCCCGCCTTCGCACATCATTCCTTCGCCATGTTCGACCGCCAGAAATTGGTGACTATGAGCGGAACGGTTCGCGAATTCGAATGGACCAACCCGCATGTCTGGATTCACCTGATGGTTCCGGACGCAGGAAAGCAGGTCGAGTGGTCGTTCGAGATGCAGGCGATCGGCACCAATGCCGCGCTCGGCTGGCGTCCCGACTCGGTCAAGCCGGGTGATAAGGTCACGATCGAGTTCTATCCCTTGAAGGACGGTTCGCGCGGCGGACAGCTCGCGGCGGCCGTACTGGCGGACGGCAAGCGTCTCGGCGGTCCCGTACGCCGGCCGACACAGGAATAAATTTCGCTCTGGAGGAAACCATGAAGTTCAAAGCCGCGCTTCTTGCCGGACTAGCCGTTGCGATTGCGACGCCGGCCCTGGCCCATCATTCCTTCGCCATGTTCGACCGCACCAAAGCGGTCAACATCTCGGGCAATGTGAAGGAATATGAGTGGACCAATCCGCATGTCTGGATCCACATCATGGTTCCGGACCAGCAAGGTACGCCGCGCGAATGGTCGTTCGAGATGCAGTCGGTGCAGCAGGATGCGGCCGCCGGCTGGCGTCCCGATTCGGTCAAGCCGGGCGACAAGGTCAGCATCGAGTATCATCCGCTGAAGGATGGCTCGCGCGGCGGTCAGCTGATGAGCGCGACGCTGGCGAACGGACAACATCTCGGCCCGCCCGCGGCGCCCCAGCGCGTCTTCGGACGTCCGCAAGCGGCGGCCGGAAACGGTAACAACCCATAGGTCAAGTTTCGTCCGGAGGATTGTCGATGAAAGGCAAAGCATTGGCTTTCGCCGTTGTCGCGGTTTGCGTGGCGGCGCCAGCTTCGGCGCATCATTCCTTCGCCATGTTCGATCGCAACAAGACGATGGCCGTCAGCGGCATCGTCAAGGAGTACGAGTGGACCAATCCCCATGTTTGGCTCCACATCATGGCTCCCGACCAAAGCGGCAAACAGGTCGAATGGGGGTTCGAGATGCAGTCCATCGCTCAGGACACGCGCGCCGGCTGGCGCGCCGATACGGTCAAGCCGGGCGACAAGATCAGCATCGAATTCCATCCGCTGAAGGACGGCACGCGCGGCGGACAGCTCACGGCGGGCATCCTCGCCAATGGCAAGCGCTTGGGACCGCCGCCGCCCGACGGCTTCTTGAGCGTCACTCCCGGCGACGGCGGCATCTGATCTGAATGGAATCCCGGACACACAAAACGCGCCGCTTAAGAGCGGCGCGTTTGTTTTTGCTTGTTTCGACTAATGCGACTCGCGGCGCCAGGCGAAGAGCACCGTGCTCAGCACCATCAGCAGCGCGAGCCAGGGCGGCAGCAATTCCGAGCTGTCCACCGAGGTCACGCGATAGGCGCCTCGCCGTTGAATGCCGAACCAGCCGCTGCCTGAAGAGCTGCTGCCGGTGTCGACGGAGCGCAGATCCGGAACGCCGTCTGACACCCATTGTAGGCCGCCGCCAGTTGCGTCCGCATACGGCTTCAGAATCGCATCGGTGGCGCGCATGTCGGCGACTTCGCGCGGGTTCAACGGTCCCGCGGCCGCAACCGCGTTCTGGGTGCCGTCATTCATGCGATAGAGCCCAAGCTCCTCAGCCTTGACGTGTCCGGTAAAGCGGCCCGGGCTGGTCAGCGCCAGAGGCACGGATTCCGCTTTGCCGGTCGGGCTGGTGACGTTCACGTTCGCGGCCTTCTCGCCCATGGTCTGGCGCGTGATCCTGAGCTCGCCGCCGGAGACTTCCGCCATCAAGCGTTCTTCTTCGAGATCGGGTTCCTTCATCAGCCAATGCGCGAGCCGGCGCAGCAATTCCGCCTGCGGTCCACCGTTTTCGTAGCCGCGCGCCCACAGCCAAATCTGATCCGACAGAAGCTGCGCCACGCGGCCTTTCTGCACGCGATCGAGCACCAGCAACGGGCGGTCTTGCGGACCGGACATGACGGTGTTGCCGGCGAGCTTCTCGGCAGTGATCAGGCGGAACCAGCGGCCCCAATTCGGTGTGACGCCTTGCGCCGCCGGCGCGCCGAGTGTGGCCGGTGCGCCTTCAGGCTGTGGCGTCAGATTGAGCGGCAATTCATTGGTCGGCGCCGTCGGCTCGAGATTGCCTTGCGGCAGATCGCGCGTCACCGGATGTGCGAAGCCCGCCTTGGTGATCGTCGGCTTGAATGCCTGGCTGACCACTTCACCGGTTGGCTGTGCCGGCAGCACCGCTGCCAAGGGTGTGCGGTAGATGCTGGAATCGTCGGCGAACTCAGGCCCCGATGACAGCAGCAGCGCGCCGCCGTTCTCGACATATTTCGCGAGGTTCTCGAAATAGGCGAGCGGAAGGATGTCGCGGTTCTGATAGCGATCAAGAATGACGAGATCGAATTCCGGAAGCTTCTCGGCGAACAATTCGCGCGTCGGGAACTGGATCAGCGCGAGCTCGTTGATCGGGGTGTTGTCCAGCTTGTCTGGCGGACGCAGAATCGTGAAATGAACAAGATCCACCGAAGGATCCGCCTTCAAGAGATTGCGCCATACGCGCTCGCCGGCATGCGGCTCGCCTGAAACAAGCAGCACGCGCAGCTTGTCGCGCACGCCATTGATGATGACTGCCGCGCGATTGTTCTGGAGCGTCTGCTCCGCCGGTCCCGGTCCTGCTTCAAGCTCGACCACGTTTTCGCCGCCATGCGCGACGGTAACCGTGATCGTCGTATCCTTGCCGACGGGCACATTGCGCTTGCCACGATCCTGGCCGTCGATGCGCATGGAAAGCTGGGCATTGCCGGTAGCGGCGCCGCCGAAATCGTCGATGCGGAACGTGATCTCGGCATCCTTGCCGACGATGTTGAAGCGGGTCGCGCGCACCACGGTCAGCTTGCGATCGCGTTCGCCCGGGGCGCCGGTCAACAGAACATGGAACGGTGCACCGAGGTGGAAGGTCTTGGGATCGGGCGTGTCGTGCACTTCGCCATCGGTGATCACGATGGCTCCGGCGACGCGGTCCGGCGGCGCATCCGACAGTGCGGCGTTCAGCGCCGTGAACAGCGCCGTGCCGCCGGTCTCGGCGCCGGCATCGGTGCTGGTGCGCACTTCGGCTTCGCGAACGTCGACATTCATGGTCTTCAGTTTTTCGCGGAAGGCGGCCAGCGCCTTGTCGGCGTCGGCGCGGCGCGTACCGATGTCCATGCTCTGCGAACGGTCGACGATCAGCGCAACGATGTTGGACAGTCCCTCGCGCGTCTCATGCAGGATCAGGGGATTGGCCAACGCCAGCATGACGATGGCGAAGGCGATGAGCCGCGCCCAGGCGCCATGGGCGCGCCGGTAAACCGAGAAGGCCAGGATCAGCAACGCCACCGCGGCGAAAGTCGACATCAGCCAAAGCGGCAGATGCGGCGCGAAAGCGACGCTGAAGGAAAAAATATCCACGCGCTTACCGCTCCTGTCTACTTGCCGAGCCGCTCCAACAGGGCCGGCACATGCACCTGATCGGTCTTATAATTGCCGGTCATAGCATAGATCACGATGTTGATCCCGAAGCGAATCGCCATCTCGCGCTGTTGTTCACCGCCTGGAACCACCGCGGCCAGCGGATTTCCCATCTCGTCTCGCGCCCAGGCGGCCGCCCAATCATTGCCCCCCATGATGATGGGTGACACGCCATCGCCGCCGCGTGCGGCAACCGGAGCTCCGTCGGGAGGACGATTGGGATCCTGCGGCGGTAGAGCCTCGACCCAGACCTGACCGCCGGCCCAGCGTCCAGGAAACTCCTTCAAAAGATAAAAGGTCCGCGTCAGCACGTGATCCTGGGGCGCGGGCGCCAAAGGCGGAATGTCGAGCTTCGACAGCAGCCGGCGCAGCGTGATTTCACCGGGCGAGCTGCCCGAGGCCAAGCCCGAGATCGGAGAATCACGCGTGTCGAATAGGATCGTGCCGCCCTCGCGCATGAACTGGTCGATCTTGGCGACAGCCTTCGCCGAGAGGTCCTTTTCCGCCGCATGCATCGGCCAATAGAGCAGGGGGTAGAATGACAGGTCGTCGCTCTCGATGTTGACGCCCACCGGAGGCGCGGGCTCGTAAGCCGTACGCGCCCTGAGCTCGAGACCCAATCCGAACAGTCCCGCCTTGCTCATATTGTCGGTCTCGGCATCGCCGGTCACCACATAGGCCAATCTCGTATCGAGCGCCGATTCCAAATCCTTGCCCTGCTCGGCGTTGGCGCGAGGCGCGGCCGCGGGGGCGGCAAACGCACCGCTTGCAAAGGCGAGAAGCAGGAACGGCGTCAGCAGGATCACCGCGGCGGAAACCGGCGGAGTGAGCTTGCGCGCGCGCGGCTTGCGTCGGTCGATGCCGATATAGCCGCGCAGCCAAAGTGAGATCAGCGCGTCGACCAAAAGGATGATGAGAGCGATTTCCAGCATGGGCCACTTCAGTTCGCGTGCCGCCGTACCCGAATAGGGGAAGATTGAGCGGCCAATGTCCAGGGGCGTCAGCATCGTGCGGGTGCCGAACGCGTTCAAGGCGACCAATGCACCTTGCACACCATAAAGACCAGGCGGATGCAGCGGTCCGATGGATGTCGTCTCGATTTCGGAGGCTCTGATCGGCGTGGCCTCGGGGAAGGGCTTCTCCAGCCGGCCAAATCCGTCCAGCGTCTGATAGGGCGGGAAAGTGCCGGTGCGAGCCGCCGCGGCGCCGCCACGCACGCCTTCCGACAGCTCAACCACGCGCCGCAGCATGTCGACATAAAGGCCGGAGATAGGCAGCGAGGACCAGCCCGGACTCGCTGCGACGTGGAAAAGCACGACCCAGCCGCGACCCTTGCCCGCGCCGGTCACGAGCGGCGTTCCGTCCGTGAGGCGCGCCCACGTGTGATCGGCGAGATCGACCGACGGTTCGGCCAGAACTTGGCGCGAGATCGTTACATCATTGGCGATATTCAATCCGCGGAACGGCGAGTCGTCGGTAAACGGCGTCATTTTCTGCGGCGAGGCCCAGGTCATGGCGCCTCCCGTCAGGCGCTCACCTTCGCGCAGCTTGACCGGAACCAGATCGTCGGCATGCGCCGCGAGCCGCGGACCACCGAAGCGAACCAGAACGCCGCCCTCTTCGACGAATTTCTGCACGCGATCGTGCTCGGCCGTGTTGAGCTGTCCGATGTCGGCGATGGTCAGCACCGCAACGCCGCTGTCCAGCACTTGATCCACTGTGCCTTTGTGCAGCTCCGCGTAAGGCGCCAGCGCCTTCTCAAGATAATAAATGTCGGAGAGATAAGGCTGAGCGCTGTCGGCGGCCGCACCCGACACCAGTCCGACCGGCCGGCGGCGGAATCGCGCATCGATGAGTTGCACCGCGCCGGCGGAATCGTTCGCCATTACCGTGATGCGGACAGTGTCGTTGCGTAGCTCCAATGGCAGCGAGATGGTGGTCTTGGCCTCGGCGCCGCGGATCGGGAAGGTATAGGGCGCCGTCTCGAGAATTTGACCGCGCGCATCCATTGCCGCGACGCGCCCAGTGCGGGCAACGTCGGTTGGAACGCGAGCCAAAGTGATGCCGAAGCCCGCGGCGACGTTGTCGGGCGGCCGCATCGCGAGGGGGCCCTTGTCGGCTTCGTCATTGAAAATGCCGAGCGTACCGATCGCCGCGAGGCCATCCGCAAAGGCTTTGGCATTGCCATGGTCAAGGCCGTCCGACAGCCACATGACCTGCGGCGTACCGGTGAAGGTCATGGTCTTGAGCTGCTCCAGCGCCTTGGCGCGATCGGGCAACCACGGCCGCGGCGTCATATCGGTGATGGTTTGAAGCGCCTTGGCGGGATCGAGGAATTGCGTGGTGACCGGTGCATTCTCCGCGGTGGCGACGATCACCACCGGCCGGTTGTCGCGGGTCGCTCCGGTCAGCGCGCGGCCCATCGCGGCCTGGCGTGTCTGCCACTGCGCCGCCGATGTCCAGCCATTGTCCACGACGAGGATCAGCGGGCCGGCGCCGCGCGCCACGGGAGTCGGGTCATAAAGCGGCTCGGCCAGCGCGATAATGGCCAAAGCCGCCGCGATTAGCCGCAGCAATAACAGCCACCATGGCGTGCGTGCGGGGGTCTCTTCCGCGGATTTCAGGCCGAACAGCAGCCGCAGCGGCGGAAACACGATCCGCTTGGGCGCCGGCGGCGTAACCCGCAGCAAATAGTAGATGATGGGCAGCCCGATGAGAGTGTAGAGCAGCAACGGCGCTCCAAAGGAGAGCCCACTGATCAGGCCGGTAAATAGTCCCGCGAAACTCGGCATGCCCTAAAATCCTCGCTGTGCCCGCTGTCCACCGATAGCGCCATAGAGGGCGATCAACGCCGCTCCTGGAGGCTTGTCGGTGCGGTGGCGCAGGAACACCCAGCCCAACCGGCGGGCAAGCTCCTTTACCGCCTCCGCGTGCGCATCATAACGCTGACGGTAGGAAGTTCGTACCATTTCCGCCCGCCCTAATATGGTCGTGTCACGGATGGTGTGCGATTCGAACCGGGCTCTGCCGAGGAACGGAAAGTCCTCTTCCGCAGGATCGATGAGCTGCACCAGGTAACCGTGAGCGCCGCTGTAGGCGAGGCCCTTCATGTGGGCTTCAATCTCATCCAGCGGCTGGAGGAAGTCGGAGAACCAAACCATCTCGCATTGCCGCTTAAGGAGGAGCTCCGGCGGCAAATCGGTATCGTCCGGGGGTAAATCCGCCAGCTGGTGCGCCATGCGCCGCAGCGCAATCCGGCCCGAGGCCGGCCGCATGCTGGCGCCAAGCAGGCCGATCCGCTCGCCGCCGCGCACCAGAAGCGAGGCCAGCGCCAGCGCCAGAACGGTCGCCCGCTCCCACTTTTCCGGCACGTTGCGATTGGAGGCATAGCGCATGCTGACGGAACCGTCGCGCCAGAACCAGACGGTCTCTGCCGCTTCCCATTCGCGCTCGCGCACGAAGAGATGCTGCGACTTTGCCGATTGCCGCCAATCGATGACGCTAGAGGGGTCTTCGACGCGGTAGCGGCGAAATTGCCAGAACGTCTCGCCCATGCCGGCTTTGCGCCGTCCGTGCACTCCAAGCCAGACGCCCGATGCCAAGCGCTCTGCGGAGACCAACAACGGCGGCAGGGCGGCCGCGATGCTTTCGGCTTCTTCGCGCGGCCGGTTCCAGCGCTCCGGCAGGCGAGAATCGTGTGGTTGGTAAGCCGTATCAGCCATGGAGGTTCGCGTCGTTCAGTTGGTCGCCCCGCTAAACGGGGTCGTCTTCAGATATAGGCTTGGCAGAGTCCGTCGACGACCTGCCTGATGGTCGCGCCCTCCGCGCGCGCCGAGAAATTGAGCGCCATGCGATGTCTGAGAATAGGATGAGCCAGCGCGATGACATCGTCGATCGACGGAGCGAAGCGGCCTTCGATGAGCGCGCGGGCGCGGATCGCCAGCATGAAGGCTTGGCTTGCGCGCGGTGACGGTCCCCAAGCGACGAAGTTGCGCACGGTTTCACTCGCGGCGTCGTCGGGCCGGCCCGAACGCACCAGTCCGAGGATCGCCTGAACGACTTTTTCGCCTACGGGCAGACGGCGGACCAGCGCTTGCGCTTTGATCAGAGTCTCCGGCGTCAGCACAGCCTGCGGCGGCTTCTCGTCGCCGACCGTCGTGCGCATCAGCATCAGATTTTCCGCGTCGCGGTCCGGATAACCGACGTCGACCTGCAAGAGGAAGCGGTCGAGCTGCGCCTCGGGAAGCGGATACGTGCCTTCCTGCTCCAGCGGGTTCTGCGTCGCCAGAACATGGAACGGCTTCGGCAGATCGTAGCGCTGACCCGCGACGGTGACGTGGCGTTCTTGCATCGCCTGAAGCAGAGCGGATTGCGTGCGTGGGCTCGCGCGGTTGATTTCATCGGCCATCAGCAACTGGCAAAACACCGGTCCCTTGATGAAGCGGAACGCGCGGCGGCCGTCATCGGATTCTTCGAGCACTTCCGAACCGACGATGTCGGCCGGCATCAAGTCCGGTGTGAACTGGATGCGCTTGGTATCCATGCCGAGCACGGTGCCGAACGTGTCGACCAGACGCGTCTTGGCGAGACCCGGCACGCCGATCAACAGACCGTTGCCGCCCGCGAGCAGCGTGATGAGCACCTGATCCACGACCGTCTTCTGACCGAAGATGAAATTGGAAATGGCGTCGCGTGCCTTTGAAAAGCGCTCGCCCAATTCCTCGGTCAAACGTTCGGCTTCGGCGACGTCCATATTGTTGCTGTTGATGCTCATGATGCGCTCGGCTTCTGTGCTCATTTCTAATGGGTTCCGTAAAGTTGAGGGTTCGCGTATGGGGGCCTTTGTGGCACTGCAATCCTACCCGCTATAATGTGCCGCAACACCGGGCTCGCAATTTCGGCCCAGGCTGCATCTGTCATGTTGCACCCTTGCGGCGGCCATGCAACAGCCTAGGACAGAACCGGGAAAAGAACAAAGTACAGGCCCGGCGCGGGCCTGCCACACGAACCTGTGAAAGCCCAATGCAGGAGACCGGCGCCGGCATGGTTAGCGAGACGAAACACGGAAAACAAGGCTGCGAAAGCCGACCGCCGTGGCGCGCGCGCATCGAAGCGCGTCTCAATCGCAATCCCGCCGAGCTTGATCTCAGACAAGGTCTGAAGCCCGCGGCGGTGCTCGTTCCTATCGTCGAGCGCGCGGAGCCCACGGTACTCTTGACCAAGCGCAGCGAAAAAATGCCCACACATGCTGGACAAATTTCGTTTCCGGGCGGCCGCGTTCACGCGGCCGATGATACGCTTGTCGCCACTGCGCTCCGCGAGCTGAAAGAGGAAATAGGCATCGACGCCGATTTCGTTTCGCTGGGCGGTTTTCTCGATCCTTACGAGACAGTGAATTCGGGCTTTATGATCCTGCCCGTGGTTGGATTTGTGCGCGGCGATTTTACACTCGACGTGAACGCGCGCGAGGTTGCGGAAGTCTTCGAAGCTCCGCTCGAGTTTCTCGTCGATCCGAAAAATCGCGCGCTCGTCAGCGTGGAGCGCCAAGGCGTGTTGCGCGAGTTCCATACCATCGCTTTCGGCGCTCACACCATCTGGGGGGCGACCGCGGAAATGATCGTCAATCTCGGCGAGAGGTTGCGCGCATGATCCGGCTTCTCGTCGAGCGTCTGCTCTTGTTCCTCGTGCCCTTTGCGCTCTACGCGGTGTATCTGCACCTGCGTGAAAACGACGTGAGCAAGCCCACGGAGAAGCATCCCTGGACGGTGCTTTTCATCTCGGGCCTCGTGCTGGTCTCGGCGAGCTTCGTCTATTGGGGCATCACCGAGGGCGGCGCAGGGACGCAAGGCGTCTACGTTCCTCCGCACGTGGAGAACGGCCGCGTCGTGCCTGGTCACGTCGAAAAGAGTCCCGGCAAGTGACGCGCCTTGACGTGTCGTCGCAGCCATGGATGCGCGCGCGTGCCACGCGTTCGGTGATGCGTGCTCTGACGGCGGACGGCGGAGATGCACGCTTCGTCGGCGGCGCCGTGCGAAATGCGCTGTTGAAGGATGAGATCGGCGATGTCGACATCGCGACGCCCCTCCTTCCTGCTGAAGTGACGCGACGCTTGACGGCGGCGGGTCTCGGCGCGGTTCCTACCGGCATCGAGCACGGCACCGTGACTGCAATCGC
>Ga0134122_10000756_pt1 | contig 22530 bp, 17 predicted proteins | sample KB302_FD_96461 | JGI IMG/M metagenome (GOLD analysis project Ga0134122, IMG submission 96461) | Terrestrial soil microbial communities without Nitrogen fertilizer from Kellogg Biological Station, Michigan, USA - KB3-0-2 | ecosystem: Environmental > Terrestrial > Soil > Unclassified ...
AAAGAGTCATGGGACGCTCGTCGAACAGCCCTCCCCCGAAGTCTGCTCACAAACAGCCTAACGGCTTCCGGGTTAGGTGGGAATGGCTCGAACGTGCCACTTACAAACTAGTAATGAGTGCAGTGGGTCGGCTTGGATTGCCGGTGGAAGAAGTTTGGTGCTCTCGCGGAAATGTTCTTTCACAGTAATTTGAATTTGAGTTACATGCGTAATCGGGCGAGCGGTTACCGAGAGCCGAGGCCCGTACAGCCCTCGCGTCCTCGGAAGATGCCTCCCACGAGGCAAGTTCATTGTTTGGCTGCCCTCTATTGGCCTCGGCAGATCCCGACTGTTGCCCTGCACATAGGGAGGGGACCAGCTGGCCTTGGCCTTGCGATTGCAATGGCCTAGTTGCGGATGCACGCTTCGGCGGGATTTGCTCGAGACTCGCGCCTTTCGCCAGCGATTCGGGTATCCGGTAAGCGCGATCTGCCCCAAGCCAAGTCGCACGCCTCCCCTGAAACGCGCGTTAGAAATTCGGAGTAAGGGGACAGTGACGATCCATCATTCAGTGGGTAGCCGCGCAGCGGGGAACAGCCTGGAAGTTCCGCGCGCAGCCGGACTGGCAAGCACAGCTTTCTTCCTCCCGTTTGTGCTGATCCTGATTGCGGCGATGGCATTGTCCGGATGCGGCGGCGGCTCGAGTACCGGCGCTCCACTCCCGCAGTCAAGGTTAGCCACAATTTCTGTCGTGCCAGCCACAACCAAGATCATGGTTGGTTCCTCGGAGCAACTACAGCCGGTCGCGAAGGATCAGAACGGCAATGTCATGCCGGGGATAACTTTCACTTTTTCCAGCTCCGGCGGCGCTGCGAATGTAAGCCAGACCGGTGTAGTCAAAGGCATTGCGCCAGGCACAGCCATCATCGACGTCATTGCGGGCGAGAAGAGTACATCGTTAACGATCACGGTTACAGCGCCTCAACCGGTCTTGACCCAGATCAGCGTGTCGCCATCCACGGCTTCGATCTCAGCCGGTCAAAGTCAGACCTACACCGCCGTGGGATACGACCAGTTCAACAACTTGATGAGCGGGATCACTTTCACCTGGGCGTCGGATGGCAGCGGCTCGGTGGCGACCCTTAACGGGAACGTGGCATCCGGGGTCTCGCCGGGGATGGTGCATATCACGGCGTCGGCTTCGAGTATCAGCAGCGCGCCTGCCTCGTTGATGGTTCTCCCGCCTCCGCCGGTATTGACGAGCCTGGTGGTCACACCCGCCGCTCCTTCGATCTTTACCAGCGCGACACAGCAACTCACCGCTGTGGGCTACGACCAGAGTGGAAATCAGATGAGCGGCCTCACGTTCGTCTGGGCTAGCTCCAACCCGAGCGTCGCCACGGTGGGTGCCAACGGACTCGCCAGCGGCGTTTCCGTGGGCGCTTCGCAGATCAGCGCATCGGCTCAAGGCATCCACAGCAATCCGATCACCCTGACCGTCAACCGGCCGCCTTCTGTTTTGACTTCGATCCAGGCGTCTCCGTCTACCGCTTCCATCCAGGCGGGAAACACGCAGCAGTTTGCCGCCGTCGGATATGACCAGTTCGACAATGCAATGACCGGAGTCGTCTTCACCTGGTTGAGTTCGGCTACGAGTGTGGCGTCCGTGAGGGGAGTCAACTCGGAAGGGCAGAATGTAGGAGTAGCGACCGGCCTCTCGGCGGGCTCCACGCAAATTAGGGTGAGCGCGGGCGGAGTGAACACGACTGTCTCGCTGACCGTCACCGCGCCGCCGCCGCCACCTCCTCCGCCAGCGGTAACGACGATCAACGTAATACCTGGAGACGCTTCCATCCCTACCGGTGGGAAACAGCAATTCAGCGCCCTGGCTACCGATCAGAAAGGGCTGGCGATGAGTGGAGTCGTGTTTAGCTGGACATCAAGCGACCCGACGGTCGCGACCATCGACGCGAACGGTCTTGCCACCGGCGTAGGCACCGGTACGACACAGATCAGCGCCTCGGCCCAGAGTGTAAACAGTAACGCCGCTTGGTTGACGGACAGCGTCCCCGACTCAGGCGTCCCGCTCACCATCACCCGACTTTCCCCGCCCATGGCCCTGGTAGGGAGCGGAAACCTAGTGCCTCTCACCATTACCGGTACCGGCTTTGTGCCAGGAGCGCTGGTGAACTTTGGATCCAACATCCTGATTCCGTCTTCGGTTAACCCGACGGCGATTACAGTCACAGTTCCAGCGGCGGAGCTGACTACGCATACGCCTGCCGGTCAACCCCTGCGGGTCACGGTGACGAATCCCGCGCCTTATGCCGGGACTTCAGGCGCGTTGCCTTTTACCATCACCCGTCACGGACTGGTCTCGATCGACTTTGACGACGGCTACCAGTCCATGTATGACAACGGGCTGCCCATCCTCGACTCCGCCGGACTAAAGAGCACGCAGTACATCATTACTCAGAAGGTCTGCACCGACAGCTATGTGTCGCTCGACGAAGTGATGCAGATGTACAACAACGGACACGAAATCGGGGTCCACACCAGAACTCATCCCAACCTGACAACTCTCACCGACGCGCAGATGACGGACGAAATCCTCGGCGCCAAGCAGGATCTGATCTCCTGGGGCATCGTGCCCACTACGCTCGCTTACCCGTACGGAGGATATAGCCCTGCAGTCGAGGCGGTGGTGCTGAGCGCGGGACTTCGCGGCGCTCGAGACTCCGACCTGGGCTACAACAGCTCTGGACTCGGGCTTACCTTCGGAGGACCGCTCGATCACGACACTCTGCCGCTGGAGTTGTGGAGCGAAGCGGCCGAGATGGACATGAACACCACGTTGAGCGATATCACATCCGAAATTGACTACGCGGTCGCCAACAATCTGTGGCTCATCATCCTCTTCCACCGGGTCGATGAAACTGACCCGTGCTGCTCATCCATCAGCGTGGACCACACGCTCATTCAGGGTACCGTGGACTACCTGGTGCAGCACAAAGTTCCGGTCGTCACCAATAACGAAGGCATGATCATCGAGAATCTCAACGCCCAGAACTAGCTCTTATGTAAGGCGCGAGCCTCTCGCCCGTGCGTCCGCAATTCCGAAAGATGCTAGTCCACACTGCTGAGTAAGGATTGATCTCCGCACGAACGAGGACGCTCGCACCTACATCGAAACCTAGTCCGAGGGGAGAATCTTGGGCGACGGCGGCGGCGTGTAGTCGAACGGCATGCCCTTCTCGATGAACGGGAAATCGTCAGGTGTGCGCAGCTCGACCCTCCCATCGGGCATCAGCTTGTAGCTCTGTCCGAGCGGGTCGAGGGGCGTGCCGCGCAACAGGCCGGCAGCTTCGAGTTCTGAAAAGCTGGAAGGGAAGCGGCCAGTCTGCTGTTGATAGCGGGCGTTCAACGCTTCCAGGTTGGTTACGTCTTCGTCGACTTGAAGTGCCCGCAAATGCGCCGCGGCATTTGCCCGCACGTTAATGTCTTTCGTGGTCTGATAGCTTGTGCTCCACATCATGCGGGCCATCTGCCGGTCGCCGGCATGCTCTGCCATCTTGCCGGCCAGCATCGCCAGAAAAGGGTGGGCGTTTGGCCTTTGCGCGCCGCGGGCAAAAGCTTCGGCGGCGCCTGCATAATTCTTCAATTCCATGTAGTGGATGAACCCGACGTTGTAGTAAAGCTGCCAGGCGTCCGGGTTATTGAGGATGCCGAATTCCTCCAGTGCGATGGCACGGTCCGGCATGCCTGCGCCGTTGGGCGGCTTGGGAGCCAGAAAATTCGCACCGTACTCATACGCCACCAGCAATTGCGGATCGAGCACCGTCGTGATTTCAAGTAGCGGGGCCAACAGATCGAATCGCCGCGCCCCATCATGATGCTTGTTGCCGTAGTACTGCACGGCACGCGTCCAGTAGATATCGGCCAGCAGGCCGTTGTAGCCCAGGCTTAGCCGCCTCAAAGCTTGGGGTGAAGAAATGTAGAGAACTTCTTCCAGCGTGGCGCCGGTGCGTACCTGATCAACGCGGCGCAGCAGCAGCACCGATGCGATTAAGGAGCTTGCCAGGAAAACACTGAAAATAACGGTGACCCGCTGTGACCTGCTCATTTGAGGTTCCGGTGCTCGAATACCAGCACAGCTCCGCAAATGGCCATCGCCGTATAAACCAGGGCGTAGGCGCTGTTATCGAGAACGAGTTGTCCAGAGACCGGCTGGGAGTGGGCCACCGACGTGATGACATTCAGTGCGGAAAAATTCGGCACCAAGTAAGCGGCGCCCGTAGCCAGCCAGCGTGTGGCGCCATGCGTCATGCCAGCAAATCCACGCAAGTCCTCGGCAAAACTCCCAATCACAAACAAGGAGAACGCAAACACCGCGGACAGCAGCGGAGAGGAAAACGAAGAAAAGAACAAGGTCAGTGCCGTGAGAATCAGAAACTGTAAAATGATGAAATACAACGCAACCAGAACCCAGCGATCCTGCTGCTGAAAGTGGTGTGAAACATAAAGGAGTGCGACGAAGACTCCGATCGCCATGAAAAAGGTGTTGACCGCCAGCGTGCCTGCCAGCCCGAAGAACTTGCCGACAATAAATTCCCAGCGCCGCACCGGCCGAGAAAGCACGGTATAGAGCGTCCGCCTCTCGATCTCTTTCGAAACCAACCCAATCCCTATGAAGATCGCGATGACCATGCCAAAGAGTGAGACCGCGGTCAGGCCGAGATTGATCACCACCAGGCGCTCGATATCAATCGAGATCTGGCCGACTACAACCGCCGCCGCCGACATCAGCAGGGCGAAGACGATCAGGTTGTAGAGCACCCGGTCGCGGACTGCTTCGCGGAAGGTGTTGGAAGCGATGTGTGCGATTCGTGATGTCATACTGTAGTCCCCACTTTTGCTCCCACACGCACCGTCGCATTCGGCGGCTGCAATTTCTGCAGGTAGTAATCCTCGAGGGACGTTCGCACCGGAGTCACCGAAACCAGTCGCAGCCGTTCCCGCCGCAGGGCCTCGATGGCCGCATCCTGGTTGGCTTCGGAAAGCATGGCTCGCACGGTGTCGCGAGTGACGTGGCACTCCGCTCCTAGCGCCCGCAACGATGCCGGTACCACCGTTCCTTGCCACACCACCTCCACTTTGCCGTGAACGCTCGAGGTGAGGTCCGCCACCGCGCCCACTCCTCGCAACTCGCCCTGATGGATGATGGCAACCCGATCGCACAGGGCTTCCGCATCGGACAAAATATGAGTAGAAAAGAAAACGGTCTTACCTTCTACTTTCAGCTGCTCCATGAGGTCACGAACCTCACGGCGACCCATGGGATCCAGGCCGGACATCGGTTCGTCAAAGAAAACGACTTGCGGATCGTGCAGAATGGCTTGCGCGATTCCCACCCGCTGCAGCATGCCTTTGGAAAACTTGCGCAACTGCACACCGCCCACGTCGGGCAGTCCTACTCGGTGCAGGACTTCGTTCACTCGGGACGACCGCAGTTTGGCCTCGACTCCGGAAAGCTGCCCGTAGTACTCCAGCAATTCGCGGGCGGTGAGATAGTCGTAAAAGTAGGGTTGCTCCGGCAAGAAACCGATCTGCGCCTTCATGCGCGGGTCGTCGAGTTCCATGCCCAGAATGCGGGCCGAGCCGGCGGTGGGGAATATGAGTCCCATGAGCAGCTTGAGCGTGGTGGTCTTGCCGGCGCCATTCGGTCCCAGAAAGCCGAAAATCTCCCCTTCCTCAACTTTGAGATTGAGGGGACGCAAAGCGTGCTTCTGCCGTTTGCGCCAGAAGCCGATGCTGTAGGTTTTCTCGAGACCAAGAATTTCGATGGCAGCCATGGGAAGAACTCGGAAACTTGCTCAGAAAATTATAAGCAAGATGCGCGCATTTGGAACGGCTAATGCGGTTACCGAAGTCATTTGGTGAACGCCGTCCGGCAGAAAAAAAAGGAACCGAGCGAGCTCGGTTCCTCAATTGGCTGTGTACCCTCCCCCAGAGTACAACGCCAAACTTGTTACTGCATGCTCGTGAAGGCCTGGCAGCCGGCCAGAGTGGATACCGGAACGCTGCCGGCAAGTCCGGGATTAAAGCGAATGACGCCATCGTCGGTCGAGCAGAAATTGCGCACGCCGCTGATGTTATAAGCCACCGGGGAAGCGCCGGACACGAACGCCGTAAACCCGGTGCCCGCCGGCGTGAGACCTGTGGCCGCAAACACATAACCGCTCTTGCTGCCTACTCCAACGCTGGCAGTAGCCAGCGCGTTATCGATCAGACACGCCTGGATCGAAGTAGGGTTGCAGGGAGCCGCTCCGCCCAGGTTGACCAGGGCGGCTGAATACCCAACGGATGGATAGGCCGTGTTGTAAGCAAATTCCGCTGTGTTGATGTTGCGAATGGCATTGCCCGCGGACGCTTCGTTGGCAGCGATTCTTGCCCTTAGCAGATTGGGGATTGCGATCGCCGCGATGATAAGAATGATCGCGACCACGATCAGCAGCTCAATCAGAGAGAATCCTCTGCTGGGCATCGTCATTCCCGCTCTGGCTTGGTAGCGCCCCATGTTAACCCTACTGTTGCATTTTTAGCGCCAGACCAAGGGGGCAGCTGCGCCCGACGCGATGCATTGGAGGCATTGATAAATAAGGGGTTTAGGGCTTCAAACCATTGAGTAACATCGGGTGAGCGACAACGTCCGGCTGTGTCATCGCCAAAATGTGGCAACGATCTCAAGTAGCGTCGTTCTCAAATTGAGCAAAAAGACAAAGGGAGCAACGGGTGGTCCGTTGCTCCCAGTCGGGGGCTGCCCCCCGGGGTATCGCTCTGACTCGCGGTTACTGCAGAACCAGGTAAGGAGCCGCAGTGCAAGCCACGGTGCCTGTGGTGGTTCGGGTCGTAACTCCAGCGGTGTTCGGATCGAAGTGCAGTACGCCATCTTCTTCCGAGCAGAACCGGCGAACACCGGTCTGGTTGAAGACGAGAGGCGCTGAACCCACGCCATAAGTCACGTTGGTGGTGGCCGGTGCCACAATGACGCCTACGGCGTCCACGGTGTAACCGCTCTTACCGCCGGCGACGATGTTGTTCGACAAGGCGGAATCGAGCAGGCAAGCAGCCACGCTGGTCGGGCCGCCCGCGGGGCAGGCCTGAACGCCGGCGCCCGGTCCAAGTGCGACCAGGGTGGGCGAATAGCCAACCGTCGGATACGCTGTCAGATAAGTTACTTCGGCAGTGTTGATGGTGCGAATCGAGCTTACTGAAGACGACTCGTTAGCCGCAATGCGAGCCCGCAGCAAGTTCGGAATGGCGATCGCAGCGATGATCAGAATGATCGCGACCACGATCAGCAACTCAATTAATGAAAAACCCTTCTGTTTCCGCATCTAGTTTGTCCCTCTCCCCGTCCTGAATGTGGTTCCAGTAGACCCACCTTGATGACTATGACAGCAATCGAGACGCCAACCCGCCGGCGAGCTCGGTTTTTACCTCGTGCTGTTTGTTTTGATGGCGTTGAGCTTGTTTCTGCCCACCGTTTCCCCGCCCAATTGTTAGACATATTGCGCCAATGCCATATTTTGTCATCCGCTTCCCAATCCTCGTCATCGTGCGGATCAGGGCAAAAAGAAACCGGGAGCAACGGAGTGTTTCCGTTGCTCCCGGTTCTGTACCCTCCCCGAGGTACGTTGCCGCTAGACTATTGCAGCACCAGGTAAGGAGCCGCAGTGCAGGCCACGGTACCTGTGGTGGTGCGAGTCGTAACTCCGGCAGTGTTCGGATCGAAGTGCACAACGCCATCTTCTTCCGAGCAGAACCGGCGAACACCAGTCTGGTTGAAGACCAGGGGCGCCGCGCCGATACCGTAAGTCACGTTGGTGGTCGCCGGAGCTACGATCACGCCCACGGCGTCAACCGTGTAACCACTCTTGCCGCCGGCGGCGATGTTGTTCGCCAGAGCGGAGTCAAGCAGACAGGCAGCCACGCTGGTCGGGCCGCCCGCCGGGCAGGCCTGAACGCCGGCGCCAGGTCCAAGTGCAACCAGGGTGGGCGAATAGCCAACCGTGGGATACGCTGTTAAGTAAGTCACTTCCGCCGTGTTGATAGTACGAACCGCGCTCACCGCGGACGACTCGTTAGCCGCGATGCGAGCTCGCAGCAAGTTCGGAATAGCGATCGCAGCGATGATCAGAATGATCGCGACCACGATCAGCAACTCGATTAATGAAAAACCCTTTTGTTTCCGCATCAAATTGTCCCTCTCCCCGTTTGAAATGTGGTCTTTCGCAGACCTGACTCGTACCCTGTATTCTGCAATCCAGCCGCCAATTTTGCCGCCAAACCCAGATCGGGAATCCAAACCTTATATTTTCTTTATTTTGAGAATTTTAACCTTGGCTTCGAGGTTGGGGCCTTGCTTGGGGTAGGTGACAGGAAGGGACCAAATGACAGAATTCGTCAAAAATCGTTCGCAATACGTGTCAATCGGCCGAATTTGTTTCAAAATGAGAAAACGGGAGCAACGATTTCGGTTGCTCCCGTTTAATATCTCCCGTCCTGGTGCTTGGATTTGCTTCTACTGCAGAACCAGGTAGGGTGCCGCACTGCAAGCCACAGTGCCGGTAGTGGTTCGGGTTGTAACTCCTGCAGTATTCGGATCGAAGTGCAGTACGCCGTCCTCTGCCGAGCAGAAGCGGCGAACGCCGGTCTGGTTGAAGACCAGGGGCGCTGAACCCACACCGTAAGTGATGCGCGTGGTGGCTGGGGCCACAACGACACCCACAGCATCCACGGTGTAACCGCTCTTGCCGCCGGCGACGATGTTGTTCGCCAGCGCGGAATCAAGTAGACAAGCTGCTGAGCTGGTAGGGCCGCCCGCAGGGCAGGCTTGAACGCCGGCTCCCGGTCCGAGTGCCACCAGCGTCGCCGCATACCCAACGGTCGGATACGCTGTCGAATAAGTCACTTCCGCTGTATTAATGGTACGAATCGAACTGACCGAGGACGACTCGTTGGCCGCAATGCGCGCCCGCAGCAAGTTCGGAATCGCGATGGCCGCGATAATCAGGATGATCGCGACTACAATCAAGAGTTCAATTAATGAAAAGCCCCTCTGTTTGCGCATCTCTTTTGTTTCCTCTTCTCGATAATTTGTAGGCGTAGACGCCCCAGTTCCCAGAATTGGGGCACTTTGAGTGCCACTGCTTCGGCCCGAACCGGACGGTCTCTGATTTTTGTTAAGTCTAGCTAATTCATTGCCGTAGGCAATTAATACCAGCTTACTCATTCGATCGGTCAAACTGATTGACTCCTTGCCACCTGAGATGTGACAAATTCTGTCAACTAGAGCACCGAGTACTGTCGGCCCCGCATCGCTCTACTCCGGCAGGGCAAAGGATGAACCGCAGCTTCTATTATGCCACCACGGTTTGGGGTGAAGTTAGAAAACAGTGGTTCTTGGTGTCTTCTAATACTGTCATCCTGAGGAAGTAGACCCCTTCGTGATGCGAAAGGTGCCCGACGAAGGACCTATATATTTCTCGGCGACGGCAGCGCCCAAACTCTTGTCGGGCAGTCCTCGCGCTCCGGTTGTGGGCTGTTCGCCAAGCGGACATGCACCTGCCGTATGGCGCGGGATGCACAGGTCCTTCGCTTGTTTTCGTCCGGCTCTGCCGGGCGAAAGACTGCGCTGAGGATAACAATGACTAGGTAAGCGGAGCTCAGGTCCGTGTGCCCCGCCGCGGCATCCCGTAGAATAACTGGCTCTGGCTTCGGCTATGAGCAAGCTACCTGCACTTCAGATTGATTCCGACATTTCGCGGGCATGGTCCATTCCCGCGCCCTTCTACACCGACCCCGAAGTTGGCGCGCAGGAAAACGAGCGCATCTTTGCCCGTACGTGGCAGGTGGTCGGACATCGCGAGCAATTAGCAAAGACGGGTGACTTTTTTACCACCGAGCTTCTGGGCGAACCGTTGTTGCTGGTGCGTGGCGCGCAGGGTGAGCTGCGCGGTTTTTATAACGTCTGCCGTCACCGCGCCGGTCCTCCCGCCGAAGGATGCGGATCGCGGAAGCTGTTTCGCTGTGGCTATCACGGCTGGACCTACGGCCTTGACGGTGCCCTCATCAGCGCGCCGGAATTCGAAGGCCAGCCGGATTTCGATCGCACGGAATTCACCCTCGCCCCGGTGCGGGCCGAGGAGTGGTCAAATCTGATTTTCGTGAATCTTGATCCCGGTGCCGAACCTCTGGTGAAAAGTCTCGGGCAACTCTCTCAGCAGGCTGAACGTTTTGGTTTTGCCGAAATGAAGCTGTTTGAACGCCGTACTTACGACATGAAGTGCAACTGGAAGACTTACGTGGACAACTACCTAGAAGGCTACCACTTGCCCAGCGTGCATCCCGGACTGAACCGCGAGCTGGATTACAACGCTTACACGGTCGAGCCTCATGACCGTCACGTGCGCCAGTTCAGCCCAATTCGCGCCGCTCAGCCTGGAGACGGCACGCCGCGACTCTACCAGAAAGCTCTGACCACGGATTATTTCTGGATTTTCCCCAACTGGATGCTCAACTGTTACCCCGACAACATTTCGTTGAACGTTGTGCTGCCGATTTCGCCAGACCGGTCGCTGGCGGTTTTCGAATGGTACCTTCCGGAGAGAGATCTGGGGAGCCCCGCGGCCAAAGCCTCGGTAGCGTTCAGCGATCAGACTCAGATTGAAGATGTGGGAATCTGCGAGACTGTGCAGAAGAATCTGCACTCCCGAAGCTACCGGCACGGCCGTTATAGCATCAAGCAGGAGAAGGGCGTGCATGCGTTTCACAGGATGTATGCGGAAGTAATGAATTCGTAGCGCCGGCGTCCCGCCGGTTATCGCGAGGGGTGTCTCGCCCGCGGATCGGAGGGCAGCATGCCCCGGACAGCCGGCAAGCCCGTCCTGACCGTAGTCGAAGGGGATGCCGGCGCCACTTTGACTGAGGAGCTTTTATGAGCAGTTTAACTTTGCTGCAATCATTGCACGAAAGCCTTTCCACCCGCGCGCAGGTCACCAGCGTTTTCGGAGACCCCATTGTGGCGGGCGACAAGACAATTATTCCCGTGGCCAAGATCGCCTATGGCTTCGGCGGCGGGACCGGCAGTGGCGGACTCGAAATCAAGACCGCCCGCGGCGAAGGTGGCGGGGGCGGAGGTGGAGTTGGCGCTCTTCCGGTGGGCGTCTTCGAAGTGGGACCGCAGGGCACTCGCTTTATCGCGGTGGGGGACAAGAAGAAGCTCTTTGGGACGCTGCTCCTGGGCGCGGCCCTCGGTCTGCTCTTCGCACGGCGCAGAAGAAGGTAGAGGGAGCCAATGTCATCCTGAGGGCAGCCGCTCCTTCGCTGTGCGAATGGCCGGCGGAGTCAAGGACCCCTATCGTCTCACCTGCCCCTGCGAGCCAGTTCCATGAGATCCGCTGCGAGAGAAGCAGGTAGGGGCCTTCGACTGCTTGGCTGCTTGACGAAGGGAAGCAGTCACTCCGCTTGATGACAATATTGCTAGCCTACCTTGACCAGTAGGCACGTGATGTCATCATGTTGCGGCGTCGTGCCCACAAACGCATCTACATCGTTCATCGTGCGTCGCAGCATCTCGTCGGGAGCGGAAGCGGCGCCGGCGTTTAACACCTGCACCAGTCGCTGTTCGCCGTACTCCTCATTGCGCAGATTCATGGCTTCCACCACCCCATCCGTGTAGATCGCCAGCCAATCGCCCTCCTGCAAAATCACGCTGCCGGATTCGTAGCGCGCGCCGACAAGAATCCCAAGCGGCAATCCTCCTATGGTCAAGCGTTCCACGGTGCCCGCGCTGCGCCGGAGAATGGGTGTGTTGTGCCCGGCGTTGATGTAGGTGAGCTCGCGGCTGATTGGATTGAATTCCGCCAGGAACGCCGTAGTGAAACGCAAACCGCCCTGGCTATTGTTGCAAGCATACTGGTTCATCCCCGTGACCAGTTCGGACAGTGAGCAGGGAATGGCGGAGAGAGTTTTGAGACTGGCCTGAAATGTAGCCATCAGCAGGGCTGCGGGAATACTCTTGCCGGCAACGTCGGCCACGGCCAGCAGGAAACGGGTCTCGCCCGGAACGTCTGCGGGACGGGCGAAGGCGTCGTAGTAATCCCCGGCCACGGTGTTCGCGGGCCGAGTGGAGAACGCTATCGCCATCCCGGGCACGGACGGCGGGGTTGCAGGCAAGAGCCAGCTCTGAATATCGCGCGCGATTTCCAGGTCTCGTTTCATCACCACCCGGTCGGAGACCTCGAGCATGAGCACGATGAACAACAGAATCCCGGCGTAGAAATGAAAGCTGACTTCAACTACCTCTACCGCTCCCGATTTCCCCATGTGGCTGAAGCCCGCGCCGGGAAGGATCAGAAACAGAATGCCAAACAGGAGCAGGACGCGCCGGGCCGGGCTCAGTTTTTCAAGGATGGCCCAGAGAAACTCCAGCATGGTGTGGAAGACGCCACGGGGCTGTGTTTCCTGGCGCGCTCGCGCTCCGTAATCCCGCTGGTAAAGGCGATAGCTGGCCCGCGCCTCGGTGTGGAACTGCGTCCAGAGTTGGTTGAGTTCGAGCCCATCGGTCACACGCTGCCAGAACTGCTTCAGCTGCGTCTTGACCCCGGGACTTTGCCCTGCGATTGATGAAGGGGGCGACGACATGGTGGAGCACGGATTATAGTCGAGGCCCGTGTGGGGCGGACACTCCTGTCCGCCTGCTTCAGAACGTGGCCATGTGCGATAAGCACTGCAGCGTCCATGGCGCCACTAGCAAACGCAAGGTTCCTCGACTTCGCCGGACGATTGGCAACCGAATTATGCTCCGCTTGATGACAAGTCGTTGGGGATTCAGAAAAGCTTCATTTGCGGTTCAATCTGTGCCGTGGCTCGGACCTGGCGGCTTGCACGATCGTGGTGATGCATCCCGTACTTCTGCCGCAAGCGGGTTATGAGCTCCGATATCCGCCTGCCGTAGGATTTGGGCAAAAAGGCGCGATCTTTGTAGCGCGTTTGATATTCGGCTGCCAGTTGGGGAAATTCCTTTTCCAGAAAAGGCAGGAAGATTGTGGCCGAGCAGGGTTTGAGAAACAGGGGGTTGGCGAAGATATGCTTTCCGCCCGCCTCCACCGTGCCGCGAACCAGCGCTTCCAAATTGCGCAGTGAATCCGTGATGCCGGGAATCACGGGAGCGCAACTTACGCCTGCCCGAATCCCTGCCTGGCTCAGCTTGCGGACGGTGTCCATGCGCAGATCGGGCCGCGGCGCCCTGGGTTCGAGGATGCGCGCCAATTCCACATTCAAGGTTGTGATCGTGACATTCACCGTCAGCTGGTTCGTTTGTCCAATCTGGGTGAGCAGATCGAGGTCGCGAAGGATCAGGTTTCCCTTGGTGATAATGCTGAGATCCAGCCCCTCATGCCGGGCTAACTCTTCCAGGATGGCGCGAGTCACTTCGAAGCGGCGCTCGGCGGGTTGATAGGGATCGGTGGCGGTCCCGATGGCAATCTGCTCACCCGGCTTTACCCGGCGCAGTTCCTGGCGCAGCAGGTTTGCGGCATGTTGCTTGACGTAAATTTTCTGCTCGAAATCCACCCCGTCGCGCATTTCCATGAATTCGTGGGTGTAGCGGGCATAACAATATTTGCAGGCAAACTCGCAGCCGCGATAGGGATTGATGGTCCATTCGAAGGGCATGCGCACGCCGGTGCAGCGGTTGAGCAGGGAGCGCACGGGCAGGGTGAAGTATTCGACTTCGTGTCCCTGACGGAGAGATTCGCCTTCGGCTGCGAGTCGCGCGATGCCGACCAGTCTTGATTCAGAGACGGGCAAGAGGGGAAGGGTGGCCGTTTGCATATTCGCCTTTTGTTCGCTCTCAGAATAGTCGCTGGTGATCCTGCTGTCAAGCGGTTTGGACACTGCCTCGGGACAACGCGAATCTCAGCGGCTGAATCCGCATCGCTTTCGCATCTTACGACACGACTGAACTGGTGCCCTCTCCCCCTGGCACTCCGGAGCCCGCGTCTCTTTGCCTAACCCCTGCGCTGAGAAGAGTCCAAGTTCACTGGTGAACCGGGAGGACACGAGGTTACTCGTGCCGCATTCGCCGCGAGGTAGCGGCGGCTTTGGTCGCTGGGGTTGCTGTTCCATCTTGCGACGCGATTGCTGCTGTGCAAAGGAGTTGAACTGTTTCCACAATTGCGTCGCTGCATAGCTGCCACATGACGGGCGCGCACGCCTACATTTGCTAGTGCACCAGATGATCGACCAGCAGCCAGAGACCTGCCACCGCTAGAATCGGGCCACCCCAGATGTAAAGAGTCGAGCGCCACGCCAATTCCTTGACTACTTCTAGCTGGCTGCGCCAAGAAATAAAAAATGGTGAACCCGATGTGCCCTTCATTAGAACGACGGGAGGATTGAGATCGAAAACTTCGGTGGCGACCGGTCGAGTCTGCGGCATGCGCACTGCACTGCCGGGAGGCAACATGGATTCAATCGCGGCCCGGCGCTGGAGATCCGCCGCGGCTGCGCTCAGAAACCCTTGATGTGGCTGTTCGACGCCATGGGCCAGGCAGTCAGCAGCGCTTTGCAGTCCCGGATTCTCCCGCAGGGTTCCCAGGATATATAAGCGGTCCCCGGCGCGAATGCAAAACTCTTTCAGAGACGCGGGGAATTGGCTGGATATGCCGTGGCGGACAAGAAAGTGTCGGGTGAAGGCATCGCCTGAGGAAGGAGAGTATTCGTCGTCCACAGTCGGTCGAAGTTCGGTCTCGGCGCCGCGCGGGTCCACCATGACGCGCCCCGTGCCATCATCCACGAAGAAGGGAGCATACAGCACTTCCTGGCGCGGCTTCTTTTCTTCTCCTGCGCTGCCGCGCGCGATGGCGTGGTAGTAGAAGCAGTCGGTTTCGGAGAGCGGCGAGATCAGAGTGTAGGGACCCACCACGGTTCCGCTTAGTTCCACCGCTCCCAACGGCGCCCCGCGCACGGTTGATGTGGGGATGTCCTGGATCAGATGTTTGCGTTTGAGGAAAGGAAAGCCGCGAAAAAAAAGATAGACCCCGCCGGCGATACCCGCGATTCCCCAGAGTACGGGTGATCGCAGCACGAACAGTGGACCGGGAGACGATCCGGACTTTACGAAATACATCGCGACGGCGATTTTGCTGATGAGGTGCATCTGGTCCGGCAGGCTGGGCCGGGTACAAGCAAAGTCAATGGCGAGCGGACAGGAGGGTCCGCCCCCCACTACTTACTGGCCTGGCGGCGGAGGAATCGTGATGTCGACCTTGGTCACTGGCCCCAGCGTCGGCAGCGGCTTGTCGAATTCCCCGGAATTGCCCACTACCAGTGTGGCCAGCTTTTCCTTGTGCAGATACTTCGAAGCTGCCCGCGCCACGTCCGCGGCCGTCACCTTGTCCACGCCGAGGCGGAACTTTTCCAGATAGTCCTGAGGATAGCCATAGAACTCGTAGGCCATGCGTTCACGCAAGATTTTCTCAGGAGAATCGAGATTGAAAATGAACGAGTTCAGGATGGCATCCTTGGCCAGCTTGATCTCCGCTTCGGTGATCGGATGCTTGGACACATCGTCAATCTGCTCGTCAAGCGCCTGGATGGATTCGAGCGTTGTGGCGCTTTTCGTTCCCATCGCCAGACGCACCATGCCGAGGTGGTCGAAGGCAGTTCCGATTCCGCCGCCCACTGAATAGGCCAGTCCTTTCTCGGTACGGATGGTGCGGAACAGGCGTGACGAGAATCCTCCGCCGAAAGCCTCGTTGAACACACGGACTGCGTAGTAATCCGGATTGTCGCGCCTGATTCCGACGCCCACCATGCTGATTGAACTCTGGTTAACGTCGTCCTTCTGGACCAGGTAATAGCCGGGTTTGGCCGGCGTCGGCTCGACGCTTACATCCTTGACCGCCGGCCCCTTGGGCCAAGTGCCGTAAGTCTGGCGGAGTTTGGCCTCCATCGCGGCGGAATCGAAGTCACCGACGATCCCCAAAACAATATTGTTGGGGCTGACGTGAGAGTGGTGCCAGTCAACCAGGTCCTGGCGAGTGACGGCGGCAACCGTCTTGTACTCGGCGACTCGCGCGTAGGGGCTCTGGGCGCCGTAAGCTAGCTTGGCGGATTCGCGGCCTACGATTTCGTCGACATCGTCATTACGGCGGGAGATGGCGTCGAAATATTGTCTCTGGACCAGTTCAAGTTTGTCGTTGCGAAATTCCGGCGCACGCAGCAAGTCGTCGAACACTTTGAATACGTCATCGAAATCGGCCTTGAGGCAGGACCACGAGATGGTCGTGGAATCGGCGGTCCCGCCGGTCTCGACTTTCGCGGCGCGGATTTCAAGATAGTCGTCCAGTTGGTCGCCGGTTTGGGTCTTGGTGCCCCCGGTACGCCAGACGTCGCTGTACATGTCAATCAAGCCGGTCTTGTCAGCGGCTTCGGCGCGCGAGCCGCCACGAATTCGTGCGATGCCGTCAATGAGGGGCAGCTCGTGGTCCTCTTGCAGAAAGATGACCATGCCGTTGGGCAGGACGAAACGCTTGGGTACCTGGGGATGAAAGTCAGGAAGCGGAGGGACCTTAATTTCCTGCCAGCCGGTCTGTGCGGCCGCCGGAGAAACCTGAAAGCCGAGTCCGACTACGAGTGCGAAGCCGAGCGGGAGCAGCGAAATTCGGTTCATTGCCCACCTCCGTTTTGCGCGGCGGCTGGCGGCGGTGCCATGGTTTCGATGATCCCTACCGTGCGGTTGGTGGGAACAAAAGTTTTATTAGCGACGCGCCGGATATCCGCCTTGCTGACTTTGTCGAGATTCTCCACCTGGTGGAAGAGCTCGCGCCAATCCCCGTAGCGGGCTTGGAACAGGGCAAGTTCGGAGGCCATACCTTCGTTGTCATCCAGTCCGCGCAGCAGGTTGGCTTTGGCTCGGGTCCGGATCATTTTGAGTTCCTCGTCGCTGATGTCCTCGCTCTTCAGCCGCTCAATTTCGACATGAATCGCCTCCGCCACTTCTTCATTCTTGTGGCCGGGCAGCGGAAAGGCATAGAAAGCGAAAAGGTGAGGATACTTGACGCCCGGCAACCCGCTGAAGCCGGCCGAGTAGGCCGCAATCTTTTTATCGCGCACCAGGGCACGGTAGAGACGCGAAGTGCGGCCGTTGGACATCAAGTCGGCGATGGCGTCGTAAACGTTGTCGTCTTGGTCTCGATAGTCGGGCCGGTGGTAGCCCTCGAGGTAGAGGGGTTGGGCGCGGTCTTGCAGTAGCACGCGGCGCTCGGCATTCTGCGGAGGCTCCGTCGTGGTCCGCTCGTCAGGTTCTGCACGCGAGGGCAGCCGGCCGAAATACTTTTCGATGATGGGCAGCGCCTCAGAAGCCTTGATGTCGCCGACCACGGCTACCACCATGTTGGACGGAATGTAGTACTCATCGAAAAAATGCTGCGCGTCGGTGGCCGAGAATGAATTCAGGTCAGCCATCCAGCCAATTGTTGGACGGTGATAAGGATGTGCCTGGAAGGCGGCGGTGGTGAACTGCTCCAGCAGTCGGCCGATGGGGTTGCTGTCGGTGCGCATGCGGCGCTCCTCAATCACCACGTTGCGCTCCTTGTAGAACTCGCGCATGACCGGGTGGAGGAAGCGCTCCGATTCGAGGTACGCCCAAAGCTCCAGCCGGTTCTCGGTAAACGAATAGTGATATTCCGTCTGGTCTTCACTAGTTGAAGCATTCAAGCCTTCGGCGCCGTTGCTCTCCAAAATCTGCGGGAACGCGTTGGGCTTGACATACTTTTGCGCGTCCGCAATGGCGTCCTGCCAGGCCTTTTGCAAATCTTTCAGCTTCTGCTCATCCCGTCCGACTCGTTTGTCGCGCTCTGCAATATAGGCGGCGTAGGCCGTCTCCACCTTCGCCAGGGCAACTTTTTCGGCCGCGTAGTCGGTGGTGCCAATCTTGTCCGTGCCTTTGAACGCCATGTGCTCGAACATGTGGGCCAGGCCGGTCTGCCCCATCGGGTCCTGCACCGAGCCCGCGTCCACGTGGGTGTTGAAGGAGAAGACCGGCGCCCCGGGGCGCTCGCAGATGATGACAGTCAGGCCGTTGTCCAACCTCTTCAGCGTGATTCGCTTCTCGAATGAAGCCAGATCCTGCGCTACAGCGATGGCGGACAGCGCCAGAAACAGCGCCACAGACTTGGGTACACGGTGTTTCATCGGACCTCCAAGGCGGTTGGACAGAACATGACGGGAAGAACTTGAAGTTACGTGGCGGGAAGGGAAGTTGTCAAACCCGCCGGACAATTGTTGACTGTGTGGCGCGGGGCGCCCCGCCCGCGAGGGTCGAATTCGAAGGCAAAAGCCGGGGCGGGGAAGCCCACGCCACACAGGGGCCGCGAGCGCCGCTATACTTGTTGCGTGAGCACTTCACCGATGGTTGAAATCGAGGGCCGCCAGCTGAAGTTGTCCAACCTGGACAAAGTCCTGTATCCCGCGACCGGCTTCACCAAGGGACAGGTCATCGACTACTACGCCCACATCGCGCCGGTGCTAGTCCCCCATCTGGCGGGACGACCGTTGACCCTGAAGCGCTATCCTAACGGGGTGGACAGCGAATACTTTTTTGAGAAGAACGCCACCGCGCACCGGCCCGACTGGGTAAAGACCGCAGCCATCTGGAGCGAAGGCAATCGGCGCAACGTCAATTACATTCTGGCCGACGATTTGTCCACGGTGGTCTGGATGGCGAACCTGGCCGCTATTGAATTGCATCCCTCGCTCTCGCTGGCGAAGAATATCGACTGTCCCACCATGATGGTATTCGACCTCGATCCCGGACCTCCCGCCAACATCGTGCAGTGCGCGCAGGTTGGGATGTGGCTGCGGGAAATCTTTGAGCATTTCGGCTTGCAGAGCGTTCCCAAGACCTCCGGCTCCAAGGGACTGCAGATCTACGTTCCTCTGAACGCCACTACCAGCTACGAAGAGACGAAACCATTTGCCCACGCGCTCGCTCGTCTGCTCGAAGACCAGCATCGCGAGCTGGTGGTCTCGGACATGAAGAAGGAGTTGCGCAAAGGCAAGGTGCTGGTGGATTGGAGCCAGAACGACGAGCACAAGACGACCATTGCGGTTTATTCGCTCCGGGCGCGCGAGCATCCCACGGTTTCGACTCCGGTGAAGTGGGAGGAAGTTGAGCAACTGTTGAAGAAGAAGGACGCGAGTTTGCTGGCGTTCGAGGCCGGGCAGGTCCTCAAGCGCGTGCAAAAAATGGGGGACTTGTTCGAGCCGACCCTCAGGCTGAAGCAGAAACTGCCAAAGCTGGATGTCGGAGCGGGCGTCCCCGCCCGTGCAGTGAGCGAAGCTCGCAGGACGTCGGCCGCCGCCACCGGACTGGAAATCGCAGCCCAAGCCGGAAACAGGAAGACTCAGAAACGTCCCGGCAAAAAGGCAGTGTCGGGCAAAAAGCCCCGCAAGATATAATCTGCCACGCGAACACGTCCGGGCGGTCCATCTCGAAGGTCAAAGGTCGCACATGGCGCAGCTCTACGTTGGAACCTCGGGATGGGCCTATCCCAGTTGGAAGCCTGCTTTTTATCCCGCTAAGCTTCCGCAGAAGAATTTTCTGAAGCACTACGCCACCCAATTGAATACGGTGGAAGTGAACTTCACCTTCCGGCAATTGATCAGAGAGGCGACCGCCCAGAAGTGGATTGCGGAGACTCCGCCCGGCTTTCGTTTCGGCGTGAAGGCACACCAAGTCATCACCCACATCAAACGGCTCCAAGGGACTGCCGATTTTGTACCCCGCTTTCTCAGCACGATCGAACCTCTGGCACAGGCTGGAAAACTGGGCCCGGTCCTCTTTCAGTTGCCACCGAACTTGAAAGCCGATGGAAAGTTGCTGGAGGAGTTTCTTCCTGCATTGCCGGGGGCGGTGCAGGCAGCATTTGAATTCCGCAATCCTTCGTGGTTCACCGACGAAATCTTCAATCTATTAAAGAGCAACAACCGGGCACTGTGCGTTGCGGAAACCGAGGAGCGGGTTACGCCCGACGTGGTCACGGCGGACTTCTGCTATTACCGTTACCGCAAGCCTTCCTATACCGCCGAGGAACGCCGCGCCATGGTGGATCGAATCCGGGAACATCTGGGCCAGCAACGAGATGTGTTCGCCTACTTCAAACATGAAGAAACGCCTGAGGGCGCGCTGTATGGCGTAGAAATCCTGAAAGAGATTCACTAGCCACAGAGGACACTGAGGAATGCTCCTTGTCCGCCGTGGTTAACCTTTCTTGCTACTTTCCGACGTGTCCGAAAATGGCATACTTGAGGCGTGTCTTCCGCAGCCAAACCTCGCGTAATTGACGGATTTCTGGACTATCTGAAGATCGAAAAGGGCCTGGCTCCGCTCACCGTTGCGGCCTACACGACAGACATCGGACAGTTCGCAGTCTTTCTCCAGAAACACAAGCGTACCCTGCTCAATGCCCAACGCAACCATGTGCGTCAATTCATCGAGCAGCTGTTCGGCAATTCCGTGGACGGGCGTTCCGTGGGGCGGAAACTTTCGGCCTTGCGACACTTGTATCGTTACCTGCTGCTCGACAAGATGGTTGAGCACGATCCTACGCTGAACATCGATTCGCCGAAACAGTGGAAGGTGTTGCCCAAGGCGCTGGCCCGCGACGAGATGGACGGGATGCTGACAGGTCCGCGTGCGAATTCAAACCGCAAAGATTCCGAAGCGATCGCGGCGCGCGACCGCGCCATGCTGGAAGTGTTTTATGCGGCAGCGCTGCGGGTGTCGGAGATCATTGGCGTCAAACTAGAAGACCTAAAACTGGATCTCGGCTACCTGCTGGTGCGCGGCAAGGGTGACAGGGAACGGATTGTCCCTTTGGGGAAGGGCGCGCAGGATTCGCTGACTCACTACCTGAGAGATCCGCGCAGGATTCTCTCCAAGGGGAAGAGTTCGCCGCTTCTATTTCTGGGACGGGGCGGCAGAAAGCTGACCCGCCAGCGAGTCTGGCAGATGGTGCGGGCGTCTTCGCTGAACGCGGGGCGCAATGCCAGCCCGCACATGTTGCGGCACAGCTGTGCCACGCATATGGTCGAAAACGGCGCCGACCTGCGGACGGTGCAGACCATCCTGGGTCACGCCGATATTTCAACCACCCAGGTGTACACGCACCTTGCCCTGGACCGGCTGAAGAGCGTGTATCAGAAGCATCATCCCAGGGCAAAGGCGAGATTTTCGTAGCGCCAGCGGGACGCCGGCACTACAGGGTACTTGATATGAAATCTACAATTGTCGACAAAGCAGTGCACGATTTCCTGCAAGCGCTGCGCCAGCGCAATGCCTCGGTACACACCATCAAGGCCTACACCGGCGATCTGGCTGAATTTTCCGCTTACATCGGCCCGCGGGGCTGGCAGCAAATCGACCACGTCTCCATCCGAGGATTCCTATCCCGTCTCTACGAAAGAGGATTGGACAAGACTTCAGTTGCGCGCGCGTTGGCCGCGGTGCGGTCGCTCTATCGCTGGCTCGCACAGGAGGGAGTGGTCGAGCAGAATCCGGCGGCTTTGGTCTCGACCCCAAAGCTGGCCAAGAAACTCCCCCGAGTTCCCACCATCGAGGAAATGAACGTGGTGCTCGATGGGCAGCTGCCGGAAGTTGCGGCTTTTCCCGAGCGTGACCGGATGATGCTCGAGCTACTCTATGGCTGCGGCATCCGCAACTCGGAGCTAATCGGGATTAATGTCGAGGACATCCGCCTGAGCGATGAGGCCATCCTTATCCGGGGCAAGGGAAAGAAACAGCGCTATGTCCTCTTCGGCAACGCGGTTACGGTGGCGCTCAAAGACTACTTGCCCGCCCGCCAGCAAATATTGTCGGAGCGCAAAAAGAGTTTGTCGGCCTTGCTGATCAACCGGCGCGGCGGGCGGCTCACCACCCGCAGCGTGGGTCGGATCATCAAGAAAATCGCAGTTGCCAAGGGTCTGTCTCCAGACGTTCATCCGCACACGTTGCGGCACGCGTTCGGAACTCACATGCTGGAGGAAGGCGCTGACCTGCGCGCGATTCAGGAGATGCTCGGCCACGAGCGCCTTTCGACGACCCAACGCTACACTCAACTGTCCATCAAGCACGTGCTGCAGGTCTACGATCAGACTCATCCCCGAGCCAAGTAGGCGCAAACAGCGAGCTGGAGACCGCTCAAGGGAACCTAACGTTGCGATATCTGGCGGCACGAGTGAACTCGTGCCCTCCCCATTCCGCTGCGCGAATCCTCAATTCTTCCTTAGCCAGATAAAGCCCTTACCTGGGTAACTTGGAGTGTCCCCATGTTTGTTCCAACATGGCTAGGCTGGGCGAGTCTCGGCCTGAGAGGAATGTGCGAAAAATAAACAAAGAACTGTGGTTGCTGTTGTCACTGGTGCTGATCGCCGCCATGATCCATTTCCTGGTGGAGTCTCAAGCCGTAGTACTGGTTTTCT
>Ga0134122_10000757_pt1 | contig 22520 bp, 23 predicted proteins | sample KB302_FD_96461 | JGI IMG/M metagenome (GOLD analysis project Ga0134122, IMG submission 96461) | Terrestrial soil microbial communities without Nitrogen fertilizer from Kellogg Biological Station, Michigan, USA - KB3-0-2 | ecosystem: Environmental > Terrestrial > Soil > Unclassified ...
CGCCCATCACGCCAGGCAGCAGGCGGACGCAGGCCTCGATCAGCGCAAAGGCCGCGACCTCGCCGCCCGCGAGCACGAAATCGCCGAGCGAAATCTCCTCCATGCGGCGTGTTTCGATCACACGCTGATCGAGCCCCTCGAAGCGGCCGCAGAAGAGAATTGCGCCCGTGCCCTCGGCGAGCTCGCGCACGCGCTCTTGCGTGAGCGGCGCACCGCGCGGGGAGAGATAGATCAGCGGGCGCGGCCGGTCTTGACTGGCCGTCACCGCGTCGATCGCGGCCGCGGCGACATCGGCGCGCATGACCATGCCAGGACCGCCACCCGAAGGCGTGTCGTCGACGGTGCGGTGCCGTCCGAGGCCGTGCGCGCGGATGTCGTGTACGTCGAGGCTCCAAATATTGTCGGCCAGCGCTTTGCCCGTGAGCGACACGCCCAGCGGACCGGGAAACATCTCCGGAAACAGCGTCAAGACGGAAGCGCGCCACATCAGGATTTGTCCTCGTAGCGCGGCGGGTCGATGACGATGCGGCCGTTGGCGACATCGATCTCGCGGATGGTCAGCGTGTTGAACGGCACGAGCTCGGTGGCGCCATTCGCGCCCGCGACCTCGATCAGGTCACCGGCGCCGAAATTGTGCACGGCCTTTAGCGTGCCGAGCACCTTGCCGCTCGCATCCTCAACGCGCAGACCGACCAGATCCGCGTGATAGAATTCACCCGCCTCGGGTTCGGGAAGCGCGTCGCGCGATACGGAAAGCTGTTCGCCCTTGAGCCGCTCGGCGGCCGTGCGGTCGGCGATGCCTTCGAAGCGGACGATGGCCTCGTCGCCCTTGCCGGATTTCAGCGATGCGATGCGCAGCAAGCGGCCCCCCTCGGTTGCGAGCGGACCGTAAGCCATGAGCGCGTCGGGGCTCGCGGTGAAGGTCTTGATCCTGACCTCGCCCTTGATGCCGTGCGCCGCGACAACGGCGCCCAAGAGAACGCGCTCCGGCAATCTCGCGCTTAACCTCCGCCGGCCGCAGGAGCAGCAGGCGCACCGGCAGCGGCCTTGGCGCGCTCCTGCGCCTTCTTCTTGGGCAGCATCTTCTGCGGACTGTGGTGCTTGACGTGCTTGAGCACGCCCGCATCGGCGAGGAAGCGGTGCACGCGATCGGACGCGGTCGCGCCTTTGGCGAGCCAGGCTTTCGCCTTGTCGAGATCGAGCTTGATGCGATCGGCGTGGTCCTTCGGCAGCAGCGGATTGTAATAGCCGATGCGTTCGATGAAGCGGCCGTCGCGCGGGCTGCGCGATTCGGTGATGACGATATTGTAATGCGGGCGCTTCTTGGTGCCGCCACGCGACAGTCTGATCTTCAACGACATGTGCTTCCCTTCCTGTTTAATCCGTAGACTGATTTATAGGTTTACCCCCACCCAAACCGCCTTCCGCCTTCGCGCTGCGCGCTTCGGCGGACAAGTCGGCGGTTTGACCTCCCCACAAGTGGGAGGTGGGTTTGAGGCTAGATTTCACGACGCATCACCGCTTTCCGCCGAAGCCGGGAGGCGGGCCGCCCATGCCGGCGAGCATTTGCGGATTCATGCCGCCAAGCGCGCCCATCATGCCGCGGCCGCCCTTGCCCATTTTCTTCATCACATCGGACATCTGACGCTGCATTTTCAAAATCTTGTTGACGTCGGAGACTTCGACGCCGGCGCCCGCGGCGATGCGCTTGCGGCGCGAGCCGTTGATGACGTCGGGATCGGCGCGTTCCTGCTTGGTCATCGACGAGATGATCGCCTCCTGGCGCTTCAGGATGCTGTCGTCGAGCCCAGCCGCGGCAAGCTGATCCTTCACCTTGCCGATGCCAGGCAGCATGGCGAGGAGGCCCTGCATGCCGCCCATCTTGCGCATTTGCGAGAGCTGATCGGCGAGATCGTTGAAATCGAGCTCGCCCTTCTTCATTTTCTTGGCGAGCTTCTCCGCCTTCTCGCGGTCGACGTGCTCGACCGCTTTCTCGACCAGCGTCACCACGTCGCCCATGTCGAGGATCCGCGAGGCCACGCGTTCGGGATGGAAGGCCTCGAGCGCATCGAGCTTCTCGCCGGTGCCGAGGAATTTGATCGGCGCGCCGGTGATCGCGCGCATCGAGAGCGCCGCGCCGCCGCGCTGATCGCCGTCGGAGCGCGTCAAGATGATGCCCGAGATATGGACACGCTCGTTGAAGCTTTTGGCGATGTTGACCGCGTCCTGACCGGTCAAGGAATCGGCGACGAGCAGCGTTTCGTGGGGCTGCGTGAGCTTCTTCACCTCGGCGACTTCGGCCATCAACGCTTCGTCGACATGCTGGCGGCCGGCTGTGTCGAGAATCACGGCGTCGTAGCCGCCCACACGCGAAGCAGCGAGCGCGCGCTTGGCGATGTCTACGGGGCGCTGGCCCAAGATGATCGGCAACGTGGCGACGCCCGCCTGTTCGCCCAAGACCTTGAGCTGCTCCATGGCGGCAGGGCGGTTGACGTCGAGCGACGCCATCAGGACGCGCTTCTTGTCGCGATTTTGCAGGAGCATGGCGAGCTTGGCTGAGGTCGTGGTCTTGCCTGAGCCCTGCAAGCCAACCATCAGGATGGGCGCGGGCGGCGCACCGAGCGACAGCGTTTCGCCTTCAGATCCAAGCGTGTCGACGAGGATGTCGTAGACGATCTTGACGACCTGCTGACCCGGCGTGATCGAGCGGATGACATCTTCGCCGACCGCTTTGACGCGCACCTTGGAGACGAAGTCCTTGACCACGGACAGCGTGACGTCGGCATCGACGAGCGCGTTGCGCACTTCAACGAGCGCGGCATCGACGTCGGCTTCCGAAAGCGCACCGCGCCCGCGCAAGCCGTCGAAAACGCTACTCAGTTTCTGTTGCAAGCCGTCGAACATGAGTCCTCTTTTCGTCCCTTCCGTCGGCTTCGCCGACACCTTCCCCCCAAGGGGGAAGGTATTCTTTCCCAAGCACGAACGCCCCAGGGGGCGCACCTGCGCTGCCTGAGGGCGATCCCGAGGTTCGGGCTCGGGACCGGAAAGGACGAGCCGTTCCGGATGGCGACGATTTAGGCGGGGCTGTAGGCTAAGTCAATGAGCGAGCCAGTGAAACCGAACGCAGGACGTTTCCATGTCGTTGCCGGCGCGACGATATTTGTCATCGGGCTCATTGCGCTCAGCCCGATCATATCGATCGGGCTGGCGAAACTGTTCAGCGCATTGCTTGGCCTTTACGCTATCGAAGTTACGATCGACGAACGCGCGACACTGGTGCTGCTGATCTTGACCGCAGCCGGGACCGCGGCGCTCGTTGGAGGTGCATGGATCATCACCACTGGCTATCGGCACCGGCGGACCACCGTCGAACATTCGGGAGATTTGCCATGAAGGCTACGGGAAGCTGTTTGTGCAAAAAGATCACATATGAGGTTGAGCTGCCTTTCGAGCGCTTCATGTATTGCCATTGCACGCGCTGCCGCAAAGCGACGGGCGCGGCACATGCGGCGAACGGCTTCGTCAAGCCGGAGACGTTTCGCTGGAAAACGGGCGAAAGCGAAGTGAAGCGCTACGATCTTCCTGAAGCCAAACGCTTCGGCCTGCAGTTCTGCTCCAGTTGCGGCTCGCGGGTGCCGCATCTGACGCGCGACGGCGCGCGCATGGTGATTCCGGCCGGCTCGCTGGACGAAGATCCGGGATCACGACCGCAAGCGATCGTGTTCTGGGGCTCGCGCGCACCTTGGTATCGCGACTGCTCCGAGATGGAAAAGTACGAAACGCTGCCGGGTTAGCGACTCAAGCCGAGCTTTTGCGCGAGATAGACATAGGTCAGCGCATTCATCTCGGCCTGCTGGGCGTGATTGGCCGCGGCCGCGTGACCGCCGTCCATGTTTTCGTAGAACAGCACCTCATGGCCCTGCTCCTCCATCTTCGCCGCCATCTTGCGGGCGTGCACGGGAGTGACGCGGTCGTCCGATGTCGCGGTAACGAAGAAGATCGGCGGATATTTCACTCCGCGGGCGACATTCTGGTAGGGCGAATATTTGAGGATGGCGGCGCGTTCCTCGGGAATGTCGGGGTTGCCGTATTCGCCGATCCATGAGGCGCCGGCGCCCAATTTGACGAAGCGGATCATATCGAGCAGCGGAACCTGGCAGACGACCGCGGCGAAAAGATCGGGCCGCTCGACGGCAACCGCGCCGACCAAGAGACCGCCGTTCGAGCCGCCCATGATGCCGAGCTGACGCTGCGTGGTCAGTCCGCGGGCGACCATGTCCTCGGCAACCGCGATGAAATCGTCGTACGCCCTTTGCCGATTCAGTTTCGTGGCGCTGTCGTGCCAGCCGGGACCGAACTCGCCGCCGCCGCGGATATTGGCCACGGCATAGGCGCCGCCCTTCGGCAGCCAGATGCGGCCCATGCTCGTCCAATAGAAGGGCGTCTGCGAAATCTCGAACCCACCATAGCCGTAGAGCAGCATTGGCTGGGGACCGCGCGCGTCTTTCCCGCGCACGACGAAGTAGGGAATCTTCGTTCCGTCCTTCGACGTCGCTTCGTATTGAGTCTCGACATAGGGCGCGGCGTCGAAGCGCGCGGCCATGGACTTGATCGCCGCAGGCTTCGCGGCGCCCTTCTCGGAGTAGAGCGTATTGGGCGTCAGAAAGCCCATATACGTAAGGTACGCCTCGGGGCCGAATTCGTTGACGGAAACGACGGACGTCGAGCCGCCGGCCGGCAAATCGAGACGCGTGTCGCTCCACTTGCCCGTAGCGGCGTCAGGGCGGAAGGCGTGCACGCTGCCCGTGACGTTCTCGAAGATGGCGGCGTAGACGGCATCGCGTCCCGCCATGACGCGATCGACGGAGCCTCGCGCCGACGGTGTGTAGATCAGAGACACGCTGGGCGTCTTGCGGGTCGCCAAGAATTCCTTCAGCGGGAAGGCAATCAACGAACCCTGGCGGATCAGCGAGCCGTTCTCCGGCGTCCAATCCTTGCGCAGGGTGAGGATCAGCTGGCCGCCGATTTCCGCCTTCACATCGGCCGAAAGCGGCAAGGGCAATCTGACCGTCTCATCGCCGGCGAGCACGGAATATTCGGTTTCAAAATAGGTCACGTAGCGGGCGATGATCGGCGTCGCGCCGTCGCTGCTCTGGAATACCGAGGGTGAAACGTAGACGTCGTCCTGGGTGCCTTCGAAGACGGTGCGCGCTTCCGATACTGGCTGTCCGCGGCGCCAGACTTTGACGATGCGCGGATACCCCGAAATGGTCAGCGTGCCTGGCCCGAAATCCGTGCTGAAGAGAATCGTGTCGGCGGTGATGTAGGCGGCTTCGGCTTTGGCCTCGCCGAGATTGAAGCCGTCGTCGAGAAACCGCTTCGCCACCGGATCGAATTCGCGCAACACCACGGTGTCGCCGCCGCCGGGAGACAACTGAACCAAGCAACGCGTCAGATCGAGGGCGCAGGAGGCGCTCTTGAAGACCCAATTCTTGTTTTCGGCCTCGGCCAGGCGATCCACGTCGACGAGCGTCTCCCATTCGGGTGTGGCGCTCTCATAGGACGCGATCGTTGTACGCCGCCAGATACCACGCACATGCGCGTCGTCCTGCCAGAAATTGAAGACATGCGACGCGTAGACCTGTCCGAGCGGGATGCGGTCGTTGGCATCAAGGACCGCGAGGATGGAGTCGTAGTGTTTCTGGTAATCGGGATCGCTCTTCAGCTGCTTGAGCGAGAGCGCGTTGTGCTCTTTGACCCATTCGAGCGGCTTGGCACCGTAGGTGTCCTCGAGCCAGACGTAAGGGTCTTCGACATCGGCGGTCAGACCGGTCGTGGCGTAAAGTGCGGCGGTGAGGCCGAGCGCGGCCATTCCTGGCTTCCGCAACCGCATGAATCTCCTCGTTGGCGCTTTGCTTAAGACATTTTGCGCCCATATCAATGAAGATCAACCACCCGACGATGGCGAACGCGCCGAAACAGCGCCCGCTCTGGCATCGCCGGTTGGCGAGCACTATAAGGCCCCAAATGACCGCGTTTCTGAAAATGCACGGTTTGGGCAATGATTTCGCCATCTTCGATGCGCGGACGTTTCCGCTGGTGTTGGATTCGGCGAGCGCCAAGGCAATTGCCGACCGGCGCCGCGGCATCGGCTGCGATCAGGTGATCGTGATGGAGTCGGCCAAAGGCGCGAACGCCTTCATGCGGATCTTCAACGCGGATGGCGGTGAAGTCGAATCCTGCGGCAATGCTGCACGTTGCGTCGCCTATCTCCTGATGGGGGAAGCGGAAACGGACGAGGTCACCCTCTCGACCACCGGCGGTCCACTGATCTGCCGCTCGACCAGCGACGGCCGCGTTACCGTGGACATGGGGCCGCCGCGGCTCGATTGGCGCGAGATTCCCATGGCGCAGGCGGTCGACACGGAATCCTTTGCGCTGTCCGTGCCTGGGTTCGACGACGTGGCGCTGGAAAGCGCAGCGGCGGTCTCGGTCGGGAATCCGCATTGCGTCTTGTTCGTCAAGGATGCGGAGCGGGCGCCGGTTGCCGAATTGGGCCCGGCGATTGAGCGACATGCGTGGTTTCCCTCGCGTACCAATGTGGAATTCGTCCAGAGGCTTAGCCCGACACATTTGCGCTTGCGCGTTTGGGAGCGGGGCGCCGGGATCACGCGCGCCTGCGGCACAGGAGCTTGCGCGGCCGCGGTCGCCGCCTCTCTACGCGGCCTGACAGAGCGCAAAGTCATCGTGCAACTGGACGGCGGGGAGCTCGAGATCGAATGGCGCGAAGCCGACGATCACGTTCTGATGACGGGCCCCGTGGGCTTCAGCTTTGGCGGCGAGGTCAACATCAAGGCCTTGATGGCGGACGCATGAGCGGCCTCGACGTCATCACCTTCGGTTGCCGGCTCAATGCCTTCGAATCGGAGGCCATCCGCGCGCGCGCGCAGCAGGCCGGGTTGCGCGATGCCATCATCGTCAACACCTGCGCCGTGACCGGTGAAGCAGTTCGGCAGTCACGCCAGGCGATCAGGAAGCTCAAGCGCGAGCGCCCGGATACGCCGATCATCGTCACGGGCTGCGCGGCCCAAACCGAACCCGCGACCTACTCCGCGATGACAGAAGTCGATCGCGTGCTGGGGAACGAGGAGAAGCTGAAGGCTTCCTCCTACGACGGGGATTTCTTGCGCAATGCCCCGCGCGTGATCGTCAACGACATCATGTCGGTCAAGGAGACCGCGGCGCCCTTCGTCGATGCGACTGACATATTTGAGCACCGTGCGCGGGCGGTATTGCAGGTGCAAAACGGCTGCGACCACCGCTGTACGTTCTGCATCATTCCTTACGGCCGCGGAAATTCCCGCAGCGTGGGCGCCGGAGCGGTCGTGGATGAGGCACGGCGGCTGGTCGGATTGGGCTTCCAAGAGATCGTGCTGTCGGGCGTGGATTTGACCGCCTATGGCGGCGACCTTCCGGGCAAGCCGACGCTCGGACAACTCGCCGCGCAGATCTTCAAGCATGTGCCTGAGCTCAAGCGGTTACGGCTCTCGTCGATCGACTCGATTGAGGCCGACGAGACATTGCTTAGGCTGATCGGCGATGAGGAGCGGCTGATGCCGCACTTCCATCTTTCGGTGCAGTCGGGCGACGATTTGATCCTGAAGCGCATGAAGCGCCGCCATCTTCGCGAGCATACGATAGGGTTCTGCAACCTGGTCAGACGTTTGCGACCTGATGTCGCATTCGGCGCCGATCTGATCGCGGGCTTCCCGACCGAAACGGAAGCGATGTTCGAAAACACACTTTCGCTCGTCGGTGAGGCAGGGCTTTCGTACCTCCATGTCTTTCCCTTCAGCGCCCGCAACGGAACGCCGGCGGCACGAATAAAGCAGCTGCCTCAAGCCATCGTGAAGGATCGCGCACGGCGTTTGCGGCAAAGGGGCGAGGTCGCGCTCTCGGAGAGGCTCGCCGCGCTGGTCGGCAGCGAACAGGAGATTTTGGTCGAGAAGCCTGGCCTCGGGCGCACAGGCTGCTTTGCCCAAGTTGGATTCGCGGGCGGAGACGCCGGACAGCTTACTCGCGTTCGCATCGAAGCCTCCGATGGACGGATTTTGCACGGCCGCGTTGTAGGGACTGTCAAACAAGAGAAACCTCTGGCAGTCGCATGAGCAGCGATGAAGGTAGCGGCGCGTCGGGGATGTTCGCGCGCCTCAAGGCTGGTTTGAGCCGCTCCGCGTCGGCGTTCTCCGGCGGCTTGGTGGGTCTGTTAACCAAGCAACGCCTTGATGCCGAAAGCCTTCAGATGCTGGAGGAGGCCCTGATCAAATCCGATGTCGGGGCCGGTCTGGCGCAGCGACTCGCCGCCGAAGTGGGCGAGGGCCGCTACGACGTTGAGATCTCAACCTACGAGGTTCGCGCGCTCGCCGCGGATGCGATCACGAATGTGCTTAAAAAAGCGGCGACGCCATTCAAAGTCGATGCGAGCAAAAAGCCTTTCGTTGTTCTCGTCGCGGGCGTCAACGGCACCGGCAAGACAACGACCATCGGCAAGCTGGCGGCCAAGCTTGTCAGCGAGGGACGCCGCGTCACACTCGCGGCATGCGACACCTTTCGCGCCGCCGCCATAGATCAGCTCAAGATTTGGGGCGAACGCGCTCATGCCGACGTGATTGCAGGCGCGCCCGGCTCCGATGCCGCCGGCTTGGCCTTTGACGCCTTCGAAGCGGCAAAACAAAATAAAGTCGATGTGTTGCTGATTGACACCGCTGGGCGCCTTCAGAACAAAGCCGGATTAATGGCGGAACTGGAAAAAATTGCTCGGGTGCTCAAGAAGCTTGACGCCGAGGCGCCGCACGCCGTGCTGCTGGTGCTCGACGCCACGACGGGACAAAACGCGATCTCGCAGGTCGAAGCCTTCCAAGCAGCAACGCCGCTGACAGGTCTCATCATGACCAAGCTCGACGGCACGGCGAAGGGCGGCATCCTGGTAGCGCTGGCCGACCGTTTCCGGCTTCCCATTCATTTCGTCGGCGTGGGTGAAAGCATTAGCGATCTGCAACCTTTCGATCCTAAAGCGTTTTCCAAGGCCCTCACCGGTACCTAGCGCCGAGGGTGGAAAGCGCCGCCGCGAGCGCTTATGTTCGGCTCATGTCCCCGCTAGCGAAAATGGCGCTCGATCTCGGGCCGCTGCTGGTCTTTTTCTTTGGCAACGCGATGTTCGGCATTTTTGCCGCCACCGCGATGGTCATGGTGGCAATCGGCTGCGCGGTCATCATCGAGTATGCGGTGGACAAAAAAATCTCGCCCATGTTGATGATCACGTTCGCGCTCGTACTTGTTTTCGGCGGACTAACCCTATGGCTGTCCAACGACATTTTCATCAAGGTCAAGCCGACCATCCTTTATGCGATGTTCGCCTCGATTCTGATGGGCGGGCTCGCATTCGGCCGCCTGTTCATCAAATTCGTGTTGGGTCATACCTTGCATCTGCCCGACGAAGCATGGCGCGTTCTTACCGTGCGCTGGTCGATGTTTTTCCTGGTTCTGGCGATGCTCAACGAGGTCGTTTGGCGCCACGTATCGACCGACACGTGGGTCGCCTTCAAAGTATGGGGTGTGTTTCCCATGACGCTTCTGTTTGCCCTTGCGCAAACACCCTTCATTGCGCGTCATCAAATCGAAAGCGACAAATCGCCGCCGCTGTGACATTTTTTGTTTGTTGAATGTCGTCTTAGCCTTTGGGCCCCACAACATTTGGCAAATGCTGGACTGATTTACATATGCGTGCGGGTACGGATGCGCACATGCGGGTGTCAAGTGACGCTGTTACGCATCAGGCGAACAAAAATGCTGAAAGACCCGTTTGCAGATGCGCGTAAAGAGGCTAATGTCGGAGCCACAGTCCGACGGGTACGGACGATCAGAATATAATCCGGCATTCTTGGGGGATGGGGATGGCGTCGAGAGGTCCGAAGAAGGCCGACGGTGGCTTTGACCTTTCGCAAGCACCTTCACACTTGCTCAGGCGTTGCGTGCAATACGCAAACGATTTGTTCTCGCAAGAGCAGGGGGCAAGCGAACTTACGAAGCAACAATTCACGGTTCTGTCGGCCGTTGAACAAAACGAAGGCATGAGTCAAACCGATCTGGTGTCGATCACCGGGATCGACAGATCGACTTTGGCCGAGATGATCCGCCGGATGATCGAGAGAGGTTTGCTCGATCGCGAACGCACCGAGGCCGACCAACGCGCGAATGCAGTTCACATCGCGGCCGCGGGGCGCAAGGCGTTGCGCGGCGCGAAGACAGCGAACGAACGCGTGGAGCGAAGTCTTCTCGCAGCTCTCTCGTCATCCGACCGCGCGAAATTCGTCCGTATGCTGGCAACTGTCGTGTCGCATGCGGAAGGGTCGGACGACGACGAGTCCGGGCGGCGCAGGGCGCGGCGCGGCCGCTGATCTCAGATTTTTATGTCGAGCCGGGAGCCCGGCCGCGCCAGCGGTCCGGCCAGTGTTTTCGCGGCCTCCGCCGCCGGAGCGCTTGCCGGTTTGGACACTGCTAGGTCGGGCTTTGCGCTCGGAAAACTCAAAGATTCGAAGGTCGTAGCCGCCGCTTGGGGCTTCGGCGCGGCGGCCTCGGCCGCGGGCGGGCGGTGGGCCGTCTGGGCAGCAATCAAGGTCGAGGGATCGATCCGCATGCGGCCCGCACCCTCGCAAAACATGGTTGGCAAATCGTAAATTTTATTGCTTGAGCGCCGGCTTGATCAGCCGCTCGACGATCTCGTCCGAAAGCGGACCGGCGTAGTGGACGCGAATGATGCCGTTGCCGTCGACGACAAAAGTTTCCGGCACACCCGTCACGCCCCAATCGATGGCGACGCGTCCATTGCGATCTTCATTGATCTTGCCGAAGGGATTGCCGAGCTCGCTCAAGAATGCGCGCGCATCTTCCGGCTTGTCCTTGTAGTCGATGCCGTAGAGAGCGACATCGCCTTTGGCGGCGAGCGCTTCCAACGTGGGATGCTCGACGCGGCAAGGGGTGCACCAAGACGCGAAGAAGTTGATGATGATCGGTTTGCCCTTGCCGAGTTCGTCGCGGGTGAAATTTTGTGCCTGGGCATCGAGCGGCGGCAGCGTGAAATCCGGTGCCGCCTTGCCGACCAACGGCGATGGCAGCGCACCCGGCGGGCCCTGCTGAAGGAAGATGTAGAAACCCCACATCATCACCGCGACAAGCGCGAAGGGGATCACGTACAACAGCCGCTTCACGTCTTATCTCCTTCGCCGAGCTCAGCTTCGAGACGGCGGACATTTTCGCGTGCCTTGGCATGGGACCGCAAGGAGCTCACGATCGCGATCACGAGGACGAGAAGAGTGGCGCCATAGGCGGGCCAGACGAAGCCGGCATACCCTCCCATGGCGAAGAAATCGGCCATCGCCTACGCGCCCTTTGCGAGCATCAGGGAGCGAGCGCGCCGCTCGAAAATTTCGGTTCGCATACGGATCAGCCACAACCACAGGAACAACACCGTATAACCGAGCGCCAAGATGGCCAGCGGCCAGAGGAAGGAGGGATCAATGGCGCCGCGAGTAATGCTTGGTCCTTGATGCAAGGTGTTCCACCACTCGACCGAGAAGTGAATGATCGGGAGGTCGGCAGCGCCGACCAGGGCCAGAATGGCCGCTGCCTTGGCCGCCCGGCCGGGATCGTCGATGGCATTCCAGAGCGCGATGTAGCCAAGATAGATAAAGAGTAGGAGCAGTTCGGACACCAGCCTGGCATCGCCCCACTGCCAATAGGTCCCCCACATCGGGCGGCCCCAAAGCGAACCTGTCATCAGCGCCAGCGCCGTAAACGCCGCGCCTAGGGGTGCCGCGGACTTTGCCGCGACATCGGCAAGGGGGTGGCGGAAAACGAGGCCTCCTAAGGATGACCCCGCGACGACCGAGTAAACGAAGATGCCCATCCAGGCGGCAGGCACATGGACGAACATCATCTTGACGGTCTGGCCCTGCTGATAGTCGGGAGGCGTCTCGAACAGGGCCCAGTAAAAGCCGACGGCGAGCAGCACAAAGGCCAAGCCTCCGGTCCAGGGCAGCAGCGCGGACGAATAGTCCAGAAATCGCTTGGGATTGGCGAGAACGGTTATCCTGGTCATCGAGACAGCCATCGGCGCGATCCTTTTTCCTCTTAGTCTCTAAATAAGCCTTCGCCTGCCACTTGTCGAAACACCCCTCTCAATTGGCCAGATTCAGGCGGACTGCCGCCGCGGCCGCGAACGGAGACAGGCCTACAACAGCCACGGAAAAGGCCCCCAACAGCATGAAGGCGATGGCGTCCCGCCCGGTGCCTTCGATTGCCTCCGAGACCGCACTGGCTCCGAAAATGAGGGTCGGGGCGATTAAGGGCAGCACGATAAGCGCGAGGATCAAGCCACCGCGGCGGATGGACAAAGTCAGTGCGGCCCCGATGGCGCCGATGCCCGAAAGGGCCGGCGTCCCAATCGCGAGCGAGGCAACAAGCGGTACGTATCCCGCCTCGGGCATTTGGAGCATGAGCGCAAGGACCGGCGACAGCACGACCAACGGCAGACCCGTGGTCAGCCAATGCGCGGTCATCTTCGCGGTGGCCGCCAATTCCAAGGAGAGCGGCGAAAGCGCAAGCACGTCCAAACTTCCGTCCTCGTAATCGGCCTGGAAAAGACGATCGAGCGATAGCAGCGCAGCAAGCATCGCCGTGACCCAAACCACTCCGCCCGCGACGCGGGAGAGAAGAACGAGATCGGGTCCAATCCCGAATGCCCACAGACTCGCGACCAACGCAAAGAATGACATCGCCAAACTGGCGCCGCCGCCCGCGCGAAAGGCCAGCTTCATGTCGCGATAGAGAAGAGCGTAAAATGCGCTCATGCTTGGCCCAGAAAGAAACGGGTTGCGTCGAGCCCAAGCGTCTCGTGGGTGGCAACAATGGCGATGCCGCCGCTGTCGCAATGTTCGCCGATCAATTCCGCGGTCAGCCGCCGTCCCGCGGCGTCAAGCGAGGACAATGGTTCATCGAGCAGCCACAACGGCCGCGCGGAAAGAATGAGCCGCGCCAATCCCAAGCGGCGGCGCTGCCCGGCGGAGAGATACTGCGCGGGGAGATCGGCAATGCGCGCCAGACCGACGCGATCAAGGATGCCGCCGACTGCGACACGTGAGCCATGAAGAGCGGCGAAGAATTCGGCGTTCTCCTTCACGGTGAGCTGACCTTTGATGCCGTCATAGTGGCCGACCCAGCCCGAAAGGCGCGCGCGCTCCTCGGATTCGCTGACAACGTAGCCCGCGCTCATGTGGACGCGGACCTCACCCTCAGCTTGGGGAAGCAGGCCCGCCAAGATGCGCAAGGCCGAGGTCTTGCCGGCGCCGTTGGCGCCCTCCAGCGTCATGGTCTGCCCGGTGGCGACGGCAAAACTTAGATTGCGAAAGACGCGGCGCCCGCCGCGCTCGCAGGCGAGGTCTTGCACTTCCACCAGGGAAAGAACAGCCATGCCCTTCCTCGATCAGGCGATCCCGGGGACGAGCCGCGCGAATGCGCGGCCCGGAGACGACGGCCTCTTTGCGGCCGTAGACAATTAAGGGGTGTGCCCGGTCTTAGGCAATGCTTCAAGGCGCAAAGGAACGCCTAATACATATGTTGGCCGCCATTGATGGAGAGCGTTGAGCCGGTGATGAAGCCGGCATCGTCCGCCACCAGAAAGGAAACACCGCGGGCAATCTCCTCGGCCTTCCCGAGACGGCCAACAGGGATGCGGAGGAGGATCTTTTCCATGACGTTGGCCGGTACGACCGAGACCATCTCGGTGTCGGTGTAGCCGGGAGCGATAGCGTTCACGGTGATGCCTTTCGCGGCGCCTTCCTGGGCCAGCGCTTTAGTGAAGCCGTGGATGCCAGACTTTGAAGCGGCATAGTTGACCTGGCCATATTGTCCCGCTTGGCCGTTGACCGAGCCGATATTGACGATGCGGCCGAAATTCTTGCTGAGCATCCCCTCCCACACGGCGCGGCACATGTTGAAACAGCCGCCGAGATTGGTGTCGAGCACCTGATCCCAAGCCGAGCGGCTCATCTTCCGCATGGTGGCGTCGCGCGCGATACCAGCATTGTTGATCAGGATCTCGACCGGCCCGAATTCGGATGCGATGGCGCTGACCGCTGCCATACAGGAATCGAAATCGGCGACGTCCCACTTCTTGGCCGCGATGCCCGTTTCCTTGGTGAAGGCGTCAGCCTTGGCGTCGTCATGCGCGTAATTGGCGACGACCTTGCAACCCCCATTACTCAGCGCAATCGAGACTGCGCGGCCGATACCGCGCGTTCCTCCGGTGACAACTGCCACGCGTGCCATGTCAATCTCCCTTCGCCGATGTTCGAGCGGTCAGCGTTCCACGCAAACCGCAATTCCCATACCGCCGCCGATGCACATGGTGGCGATACCTCTCTTGGCGTTCCGCTTGCTCATTTCATAGAGCAGCGTCACCAATATCCGGCCGCCCGACGCGCCGACGGGATGGCCGATCGCGATGGCGCCGCCGTTCACATTCACTTTGCCGGTATCCCAACCGAGCCCCTTGTTGACCGCGCAGGCTTGCGCTGCAAAGGCCTCGTTCGATTCAACCAGGTCGAGATCGGCGGCGCTCCAGCCAGCCTTCTTCAGCGCGGCGCGCGACGCGGGAATTGGACCGGTGCCCATGACCTTGGGGTCAACGCCCGCGCTCGCCCAAGAGACGATGCGTGCCAGCGGCGTGATGCCGCGCGCGTCCGCATCTCGCGCGCTCATCAGCACGAGTGCAGCAGCGCCGTCATTGATGCCCGACGCGTTGGCGGCCGTAACACTGCCGTCCTTGGCGAATGCCGGGCGTAACGCCGAAACGGATTCATAGGTCACGCCGTCGCGGATATATTCATCGTCGGCAACGACCCGCACGCCTTTGCGCTCCGTCACGGTGACCGGCACGATCTCATCCTTGAAACGGCCTGACTTGCGCGCGGCTTCCGCTTTGTTCTGCGAAGCAACAGCGAAACGATCCTGCTCCTCGCGCGTGATCTGGTATTCGCGGGCGACGTTCTCGGCGGTGATCCCCATGTGGATGTTGTGGAAGGCGTCGGTCAGTCCGTCCTTGATCATGGTGTCGACGAATTCGAGCGCGCCCATTTTCTGACCGGCGCGCAAAAACGCCGCATGCGGTGCCATGCTCATGGATTCCTGACCGCCGGCGACGATGATCGAGGCGTCGCCGTTCCTGATCGATTGATAGCCGAGGGCGACCGCGCGCAGCCCGGAGCCGCACAATTGGTTGACCAGATAGGCCGGTGTTTCCACCGGGATGCCGGCCTTCATTGCCGCTTGGCGTCCGGGGTTCTGGCCCTGAGCCGCGGTCAGGATCTGGCCCAAGATGACCTCAGAGACCTCCGCGGGAGCCACTTTCGCGCGCTCAAGCGCGGCCTTGATGGCGGCGCTGCCGAGGTCATGGGCAGGCACATTGGCAAAGGCGCCGGCAAAGGATCCCACGGGGGTACGAGCGCCGGAGGCAATGACCACATCGGCCATAGAATGGTCCTTTTCTGGTGAGCTTGGGCTCCATTCATGCCCCGCCCGTGTGCTGGGGTAAATGGAAAAATGCTGCATTGCAGAAAGAGTCTGGACAGGGGGCGGCGAGCAGTGTTGTCTAGGGCTTAAGAGGAACTCCGGAGCCCTTTCCGGCGTCTGATTGAGGAACCCGCTTGAGCGAGACAAACAGCGGGGCGCCCGGTCCGATCATCATAAAGAAATACGCGAACCGCCGCCTCTACAACACCCAGACTTCGAGCTATGTGACGCTCGATCATCTGTGCGAAATGGTCAAGGAAGGCACGGAATTCGAGGTCCGCGATGCGCGGACCGGCGAAGACATCACCCGCCAGGTCCTCGCCCAGATCATCTTCGAGGAAGAGAACAAGGGGCAGCATCTTCTGCCCATCCAGTTCCTGCGCCAGCTCATCCGCTTCTATGGCGACTCGCTGCAAGCTTTCGTGCCGTCCTATCTCGAAATGTCGATGGAAAGCTTCACCAAGAACCAGCAGGAGATGCGCGACAAGTTCGCCGAAGCACTCGGCGGAAAGCTGGGCTTCAAGGATTTCGAGCAGATGACGCGGCAGAACGTTCAGATGTTCGAGCGGGCGATGCGCATGTTCTCACCGTTCGGCGCGGCCGGTGGATGGCCGAACGACAAAGAAATGCCAAATCCCTTCGCCGCGTTCACCGGCGCAAGCGCGCCCCCCAAAAGCAACGGCGCTCCCGAGCCGCCGCCCAAGTCACAGCGCGATGAAGAAATCCGCGAGCTGAAAGATCAGCTTGCGGCGATGCGTCAGCAGATCGCGGATTTGGCGCAGCGGAAGTAGCGAACGGCGCTATTCGCTGTTGGCTATTCGTCTTTCCGGTTCGGAGTTCATCCACTCCGGGGAAATATCCGGCTCGCCGAAATAGTAGCCCTGGAAATAATCGACACCGAAGCTCGCCAGCAGTTTCGCGTCTTCTTCCGATCCGACCCACTCGGCAACCGTTTCGAGCTGGAAGTTCTTGGCGAGATCGACAAGCGTGCGCACGAAAAGCTGATTGTCGCTTGAGGCGCTCAGATCCTTCACATAGGCGCCGTCGATCTTGACCATGTCGACGTGCAGATTGTGGAGATTGCGGAACGAGGTGTAGCCCGCGCCGAAATCGTCGATGGCAACGCGGCAGCCCATGTCGCGCAGGCGCGTCACGAAGCGCGAGTTTTCCTCGAAGGCGTGCAGCGCCGCGGTCTCGGTCAATTCGACGGTCATGCGTTGGGCGACTTCGCGATTCTCGCGCACGTAGTTGATGAAGCTTTGGAGCCAGGATTGGTCGCCCGCGGTCGTGCCTGAAACATTGATCGAGAGCCGCACGCTTTCGTGGGCGTAGAGCTGCGCCACCGCCATCTCGAGCGCGCGCCTGTCGACAAGGCGCACCAGTCCGAGAGTTTCCGCCGCAGGAATGAAATCGCCCGCCGGCGCAATGGTGCCGTCCTTCCGGTTCATGCGCAGCAGGCATTCATAGTGCTCGGCGCTGCGCGAAGCGGCGCCGACGATCGGCTGATAGGCGAAGATCAAGCGGTGCTCTTGCAGCGCCGACATGATCTCGTCGCCGGCCGTGATCAGCTTGCGCCGCGTGGATTCGCGTTGCGCCGATTTTGCGAAAGCCGCAAAGCCGTTGCGCCCCATGCTCTTGGCGCGTTCAAGCGCCTCTTCGGCGCGCAGCATGGCTTCCTGACTCGTGGTGGCGCCTTGCGGCAGCCATACCGCGCCGACGGAAACCGTTGCGGAGACGCTGCCGGCGCGCGTGTCGATGACTTCGCCGCGCACCGCGGCATGGAGCCGTTCGGCGACCAATCCCATTTCGCGCTCGCCGCAATCGGCGAGGATGACGCCGAATTTGTTGCCCGCCGTGCGGCCGATCACATCGCTGCCGCGGAGCGACTGCGCCAATCTTTGGCCGGTTGCGACGATGACTTCATCGGCGCAATCGAAGCCGTAGGTTTCATTGATCACCGCGAGCTTGTCGATCGCCGCGACGACATAGGCGCAGGAACGATTCTCCACGGTGGCGCGCGCGATGGCGCGAGTGAGTTCCTCGCGCAGCCGCGTGCGGTTGAGGTGGCCGGTCAATTCGTCGCGGCTGGCGAGATAATTCAGACGGTTCAGCGTGTGCTTCTGTTCGGTGACGGGACGCACCATTCCGGTGATGCGTTCGGCGCGTCCGTCGGGTCCGGGCAGTCGCACGGCACAGATCTCGAACCACTCGCGCGATGATTTGCAGACGGCCTCGAACTCGACCGTGAAAGCTGGATCGGACGGCGTCGGTTCGTCGATGAAGGTGAGCAGCCGGCCGCGTGCTTCGTTGCCCAACCATGCGCGCAGACCCTGGCCCGAATTCAAGCGCTGTGGATCAGGATGGTTGTTGAGGATTGCATCGGCACCGTCCCAGACGATTTGATCGTCGGCGATGGTCCAATCGAACACCGCAACTTGGCCTCCAGTGAGCGCAAGACGCAGTCTTTCGGCATCGCTCGACTGTCCGAGCGCACCCAGACGATTCCTCAGAGTCTGTTGAAAGACTTGACCCCGCACGACCTACACCAAGCTTGCCCGCGGTCTGTGTTGCCGCTCGAGTCGAGACGCTAGTCCTAAGCGCTTAAAAATCTCGAAACTTCCGGGACTTGCCGAGCAATCGCGGATACTCGGCCCGCGGCTTGCTTAAGCCCGGGTTATGAGCTCGACCGTACCGGTTAAGAATGTTTACGCGCCCACCCGCATCGCCATTCGGCGTCGCGTGCAAAAACCCAACGCGTCCAGCCGGTTGGCCAAAGAATCGCGCGCGGGCGGCGAACTCTATTTGTTAAAGGAGGGGGATGCCGTGTCCCGGTTTGAAACATTCTCGACGCTTCAGTCGGCCGAGTCTGGCACGTCGTCTCGATTTGTCGCCCAAGTACTTGCGCAGGTGATGCCTTCGACGAGCGACGCGGCGCGGGCGATGCGGGCTTACGCTCGTGCCAGAGGATGCGACCCGGACGCGCGCTTCATCCGTTTTTTGTAACGATCAGCGGGGCGTCGCGACGACGTCGCTCGACGGCACCGCGATGAGGGCTGCTCCCAGCACCTGGCCGTAGTCGCGATTCTGCAAGATCACCGCGATGCCGTCCTGCTTGGCCTTTCCGAGCGTGAGCGGGAGATCAAGCTTCATGGCTTCGCCGGTCCATTCGCCGGCACGATGCAATTCGCGCACGACGTTGGCGTAGGCGAGCTGATGATTGCGATTCTCGCCCTGCTGCACATTGACATTGGCTTGGGCCAGCGTGCGCATCACCCAAATGGTGGCAAGCGGCTTTATCTTGGCGCGGGCGGCCGCCGGAATCGAGATTTCCACTCGCCCAGACGCGATCGCCAGAGTGAGATTCACCGGCTGGTCATAAGCGATTTCGACAGCCCGGTTCGCAACCGCAGCCATCACCTTGTCGCGCTGATTTCCGACGATATCGAGATGGCCATCGATGATGACCTGAGGCGTGTAGATGCCGGATCGATTCATCGCCTTGGCATAGGATTTCTGGCGATTGGTGTTGGCTTCCGTGGCCAGCGTGTCCTTCCAGCCCAGCATGTCCCAGTAGGTGATCGGCAGCGAGAGTGCGATGACGTCCTTGCGTTTAGCGAGTTCCGTGACAATGCGGTCAGCCGCGGGACAATCGCTGCAGCCCTGGCTGGTGAAGAGCTCGACGACAACAGGACGCGGACCCTGCAACTGTCCAGCTGCCGCTGGGAGCGCGGCGGCGGAAGCAGCAAGAACGAATACCCCGGCCAAAAAACCACGAAGACGCATGCCCAAACCATAGGGCTAAGGGGACAGCCGCCCAAGGGGGCTAGGCATCAAATCGCGTTGACTTGCCATCACGACCTTGTGGTGCGGCCACGCGGCCCTAAGCCAAAGATTAGGCAAATCATTCAAGCCGCTAGCAAATTACGGAGAACATGCTGGAGAATGCCGCCGCTTTTAAAGTAAGCGATCTCATCCACCGTATCCACGCGGGCCGCCAGCGGCAGATCGATCGTCCGGCCGTCGGGATAGGTCAGCTTTGCGATGACTTTCTTGCGCGTTCCCGACGCTCCCTCTCTGATCGGGATGTCGATGGTTTCGCGGCCCGTCAGCCCGTAATCACGACGCCCCTTCCCGGCTTCGAACTCTAGCGGCAGGATTCCCATGCCGACCAGATTGGAGCGATGGATGCGCTCGTAGCTTTCCGCGATCACCGCCCGGACCCCGAGCAGTCTTGGTCCCTTTGCCGCCCAGTCGCGGGACGAGCCGGCGCCGTACTCTTTGCCGGCAATGATGACGGTGGGCACGCCCGCCGCCTGGTACTTCATGGCGGCATCATAGATCGACATCTCCTGGCCCGAGGGCTGATCGGCTGAATAGTACACAGTGTTGCCGCCCTCCTTGCCGCCCATCATCTCGTTCTTGATGCGGATGTTGGCGAAGGTGCCGCGCATCATGACTTCGTGGTTGCCGCGGCGCGCACCGTAGGAGTTGAAATCCACCGGCTGCACGCCGTTCTCCATCAAATATTTGCCGGCCGGTGAATCCTTCTTGATCGAGCCGGCCGGGCTGATGTGATCGGTGGTGATGGAATCGGCGAAGATGCCGAGGATGCGGCCCTTGGCGATGTCGGCAATGGGCGCGGGCTCCGACTTCATGCCTACGAAGAACGGGGGATTCTTCACGTAGGTCGATGAGTCATCCCAGCTATAGGTCTTGCCAGGATTGACTTTGATCTTCTTCCACGGCGCGCCGCCGGAGAAGACATCGGCATAGCGCGAGCGGAACATCGCTGGAGTCACGGATTTGCGCACCGTCTCGGCAATCTCTCTCGGGCTCGGCCAGATGTCCTGCAGGTAGACCGGCTTCTTCTTTTTGTCGAAACCGAGCGGCTCCCTGGTGAGGTCGCCATTGATGTTGCCGGCCAGTGCGAAAGAGACAACCAGCATCGGCGAGGCGAGATAGTTTGCGCGCACCTCCTGGTGGACACGGCCCTCGAAATTGCGGTTGCCGGACAGCACCGCGGCGACGACGAGGTCGCCATCATTCACGGCTTTGGACACAGCCTCGGGCAGCGGTCCCGAATTGCCGATGCAGGTCGTGCAGCCGTAGGCGACAAGATTGAAGCCGAGCTCGTTCAAAGGTTTGTCGAGGCCGGACTTGGCCAGATACTCGGTGACGACCTGGCTTCCCGGCGCAAGGGAAGTCTTGACCCAGGGCTTCACTTTGAGGCCGCGCCTGATGGCATTGCGCGCCAGCAAGCCCGCGCCCAGCATCACATAAGGATTGGAGGTGTTGGTGCAGGACGTGATCGCTGCGATCACCACATCGCCGTGCCCGAGCGTGAGATCGGAGCCCTCGATGCGCACGCGTTTCTTGCTCTCGTCCGGCTTCTTAAAGACGTCCTTGAGTGCCACGTCGAACTCCTTGCCGATGTTTGCGAGCGCTACGCGGTCCTGTGGCCGCCGTGGGCCCGCGAGACTCGGCTCAACCGTCGACAGCTCAAGATGCAGCGTGTCGGTGAAGACGGGCTCTTGGCTTTTGGCGCTGTGGAACATGCCTTGGGCCTTGGCGTATTTCTCGACGAGCGCAATGCGCGCGGGACTGCGGCCCGTTGCCTTCAGGAAACGCAACGTCTCGGCGTCGATCGGGAAAAAACCGCAGGTGGCGCCGTATTCGGGCGCCATGTTGCCGATGGTGGCGCGATCTTCGAGCGGCATGTCGCGCAAGCCCTCGCCGTAAAACTCGACGAATTTGCCAACAACGCCCTTCTTGCGCAGCATCTGGGTGACCGTCAGAACGAGATCGGTCGCCGTCACACCGGGACGCAGTTTGCCCGAGAATCGCATGCCGATGACTTCGGGGATCAACATGGAGATCGGCTGACCGAGCATCGCAGCTTCCGCCTCGATGCCGCCGACGCCCCAACCGAGTACCGACAGGCCGTTGATCATCGTGGTGTGGGAGTCGGTGCCGACGAGCGTGTCGGGATAGGCGTATTCGACCGTATTCTTGCCCTCCTTGACCTTGTCGCTCCAGATGGTTTGCGCGAGGTATTCCAGATTCACCTGATGGCAGATGCCGGTTCCCGGCGGCACGACGCGAAAACGGTCGAACCCCTGCTGACCCCAGCGCAGGAACGAGTAGCGCTCGCCGTTGCGGTCATATTCCGCGGCGACATTTTTCTTGAACGCATCCTTGCCGGTGAAAAAATCCACCTGCACCGAATGATCGATGACGAGATCGACGGGTGCCAGCGGATTGATCTTCTCTGGATCGCCCTTCATCGCCTTCATCGCATCGCGCATAGCGGCGAGGTCGACGACCGCGGGCACGCCGGTGAAGTCCTGCATCAGCACACGCGCGGGCCGGTAGGCGATTTCGCGATCGGAGGTGCGATTCTTGAGCCAGGCAGCCACGGCTTTGATGTCGTCGGCCGTCACGGTTCGGCCATCTTCGTGGCGCAAGAGATTCTCGAGCAGAATCTTCAGCGAATTCGGGAGCCGTGAAATGCCCTTGAGCCCGTTCTTCTCGGCGGCCTGGAGGCTGAAATAGGTGTAGGTTTTGCTGCCGATTTTGAGGGTTTTTTTGGATTTGAAACTGTCGCGGCTGGGCACGGCGTGCTCCTTGTTTTTGGCTCATGCGATGGAAAAAAGCGGCCGGACATTAGTCGCATTCGTTTGCCAATGCCACGGGAGAAACGCCTAATGAAAACAGCCCTGCAGGGCGCGCCGCGTCGGCTTCCTCGCGTAGTCCTCTCCCTTTTTTGCGCGACCGTGTGCTTTGCGTGCATGACGGCTCGCGAAATTTCACCGGAGGTAATGCAGGCGGCCGAATGCGTTGCCGATGTGCTGCGGAACACTCCCGGCACCAGCGAAATCCAGACGAGAACCCTC